>Ga0123337_10005917_pt1 | contig 11855 bp, 11 predicted proteins | sample frozenSSSSmetaG_FD_89792 | JGI IMG/M metagenome (GOLD analysis project Ga0123337, IMG submission 89792) | Glacier valley bacterial and archeal communities from Borup Fiord, Nunavut, Canada, to study Microbial Dark Matter (Phase II) -... | ecosystem: Environmental > Aquatic > Freshwater > Ice >...
GAACAATTCCAGGAACAATTAAAAAGGCTTTTATTCAGCCTTAGAAAAAGTGCTGCCAATTTTTTCGATGGCGAAAAAAACGGCTACCGTTTTACAAGAGTTGGTGAATACGAGGATTAGGGAAATGTTTAGGGTCTAAAACTGATTGTTTGTTTATTATTCCAATTGATTAACTGCCCATGCTACCGATCCGTTTACCTGGAATGGCATCTATCAATTTTTTAGTGTATTCATTTTTGGGAGAGAAATAGATTTCATCTGATTCACCTTCTTCAACAATCTTTCCTTTATGCATCACCATGATCCGGTCGCTGATATAACGCACTACAGATAAATCATGTGAAATGAAAATTGCCGTATAGCCAAATTCCTTCTTCAGATCGTTGAGTAGATTTAATACTTGTGCCTGCACACTCACATCCAATGCACTTACACTTTCATCAAATATTAGAAAGGAAGGATTCAATGCCAGCGCCCTGGCAATGCAAATCCTTTGGCGCTGACCTCCGCTAAATTCATGAGGGTACCGGTTAAAATGCTCCGGTTTTAAATTCACCTTTTCCAACAATTCAATTACCTTATCCTTCCGCTGGCTGCTGCTGTTCAAAATACGATGCACCAGCATCGGCTCCTGGATAGCTGCTCCGATGGTAAGCCTTGGATTTAAGGATCCATAAGGATCCTGAAAAACAATTTGCAAATCTTTACGAATGGGCTGCATTGATGACTTGGTTAGTCCTGCAAGGTTAGCTCCATTTAAAATTATATTGCCGGATGTAACCGGTATCAATTGTAAAACAGCTCTGCCCAACGTGGTTTTGCCACAGCCGCTTTCGCCTACCAATCCCACTGTTTCACCCTTGCTAACGGTAAAACTTACATCATCCAGCGCTTTAAATGGTGGCGGAGTTCTAGCAAATAATGGCATTTTACCGGGATAATAAACTTTTAGATTTTCAACACGCAGAACTGTTTCATTCGTCCTTATTAGATTACTATTTCCCGTTTTTAGTTGCTGGCTTTCCTGTCCATCTATTAGAATATTACCAGACTCGGTATTTTTTTCCGTTGTCTCAAATACCATATTATTTCCAGCATCCGCTCTAGTCCCAGTTCCCCCTTTAGGGGGCAAGGGGGCCATGAAATCACTGACCACCGGAAGCCGCTCCCCTCTCCCGTGCATAGACGGTCTGCAGGCCATTAAAGCTTTCGTGTATGGATGCTGCGGATGTTGTAACACTTCATTAGTCTTTCCCTGTTCTGCAATTTCCCCTTTGTACATCACCAATACCCTGTCTGCTATGTCTGCAACCAAACCAAGATCGTGGGTAATTAAAATAACGCCCATCCCCAATTGCAACTGCAATTCTTTTATCAATTCAAGGATCGTCTTTTGAACTGTTACATCCAGTGCAGTGGTGGGTTCATCAGCTATCAGCAACGAAGGATTGCAACTGATGGCCATTGCAATCATTACCCGTTGTTTCTGTCCGCCGCTCAACTGGTGAGGATACCGGTTCATCATTTCTGCGGGGTTGGGCAATTTCACCTTTTCAAATAATGCAATGGCTTTTTCTTTTGCCGATACTTTAGATAATTGCTGATGCAATTGAATTGCTTCCATTACCTGGTAGCCGCAGGTTAATACCGGGTTCAAAGAAGTCATGGGCTCCTGAAAAATCATTGCCATATCCTTTCCCCGAATAGCATTTATTTCTTTTTCGGAAATGGCTAATAAATCAATCAACTTGCCTGAATGATCAGTAAAAATGAGCTTTCCTTTTACAATTGCCTGTTTGGGCAATAATTTCATCAGTGATAAAGATGTAACAGATTTGCCTGAACCGGATTCGCCTACAATGGCTACTATTTCTCCAGCTTCAACAGTGAATGAAATGCCTTTTACAGCTGCTGTATTACTTCCTTCTGCAATAAAATTGACGGATAAATGATTAACAGATAACAATGGTTGACTCATGATCAATAAAATTAGGAATTAAGCGTCGCTTGATAACAAAAGAATCATGTTTCGGAGCTGCTGAAAAAATGCCATTGAATGAATATTTTTTAGAAAACTGGCAAATGCTACCTCTTTGGCAAAATACTTCTCCACCTGAGTTTCTATAAATCACGATAATGATTACAAAAAAATGATTTTCCTTAAATTTGCATTTCTTAAAGTTTAAAAGAGTTTATACGCTTGTCATACTATACAAAGTACCTCAGCTACAAACTACAAACCTCAATATAATTTATGGGAAGGATATTTGAAGTAAGAAAAAGTTCCATGTTTGCCCGCTGGGATAAAATGGCCAAGAATTTTACCCGTATTGGAAAAGAAATCGTAATTGCGGTGAAGGCTGGTGGCCCTGATCCGGATGGCAATGCTGCACTGCGCCGCTGTTACCAGAATGCAAGAAGTGTGGGTATGCCAAAAGACAGGGTGGAAGCGGCTATTAAGCGAGCCATGGGAAAAGAAATGATTAACTACGACGAGGTTTTGTATGAGGGATATGGGCCGCATGGCATCGCCATATTGGTTGAAACGGCTACAGATAACCCTACCCGTACCGTAGCAAACGTACGGATGCACTTTACTAAAAGCGGCGGCAGTTTAGGCACTGCAGGCAGTGTATCCTTTACTTTTACAAGAATGGGGGAATTTAAAATTAAAAGCAGTGGTTTAAATATTGAAGACCTTGAACTGGAATTGATTGATTTTGGTTTGGAGGAAATTGGTGAAGACAGTGAAGGCAATATTGTAATACGGGTTGCATTTACAGAATTCGGACACATGGCGAAAGCATTGGAAGAAAAAAAGATCGAAATTATTTCAGCCGAACTAACCAGAATTCCGATGAATGCAACTGAATTGGATGAAGAGGCAGCACAGGATGTTTTTAAACTGGTAGATAAATTGGAGCAAGATGAAGATGTACAAAAAGTATATCACAACATGAAATAAAATACAGTACACTGAAGTGTGCAACTAAAATAAAAACCGGGCTGTGAAATAGCCCGTTTTTTATTTGATTAAAGCCAGTTGGGAATATAAAAAATGATGCAGTAAAAAGGCCTGTTAAGTTTCATAAAAATTGAAACAAAAAAAATCACATGGCAATACAAGCCTAAAATCAAACATTGATTTCTCCCTTCATATAAAACACACAGTTACCACTCATTGTAACCCTCTCGCCGATATTTTCGCACCAAAGCTCTCCTCCTCTTTCTGATACTTGTTTTGCGTGAAGCTCGTTCCTGCCCAGTTTTTCAGCCCAAAACGGAATCAGCGTAGAATGAGCCGAACCGGTTACAGGATCTTCCGGAATACCACAATTGGGAGCAAAAAACCTGGATACAAAATCACAATTGCTTCCCGGTGCAGTCACTATAATCCCAATCACATCAATTTGATTTAGCAGGGCTATATCTATATTTACATTTAGCACCTCTCTTTCAGTAGCAACCTCCACCACATAATCACGGCTTTTATAAACGCCCAAAGGATCAGTAATACCGAGCCCTGGCAATAATTGTTCAGGATATTCTGTTACCCTAACCGGCATACGGGAAGGGAAATTTAATTGAAATTTATCGCCGTCAGGGGTAATGATCAACTCCCCGCTTTTGGAATAGAAAGTGAGTTGCGGTTTAGAATACCCCAGGTATTCGTACAAAACAAAAGCGCTTGCCAGGGTAGCATGACCGCAAAGATCGATCTCTAGTTCAGGTGTAAACCAACGAATATGGTACCCCTCATTTTTGGGAACAAAAAAAACAGTTTCTGCTAAATTATTTTCGGCAGCAATTTGTTGCATCAAATGATCATCTAACCAACTCTCCAAAGGAATCACGGCAGCAGGGTTTCCTCCGAACAATTTATTGGTAAATGCATCAACCTGGTAGATGGAGTATGTTGGCATGAGTGATGAATGATGAGTTATGAATGATGAGTGAAAAACAATCGGTGATTTGTGTTATTTATCTCCTACAGTTAATTTACGCTAATAAGTTGTGTTTCTAAAGGACCAAGATTTTTTAAAGCACGGATAGTAAGTTCGTACAAGAAAGCACTTCTACTTAGTCCGTCAACTCATTCATCGCTCCTCACTATTCATTCGTCACTCATCACTCATCACCCCTATTCTGCCATCATTTCCTTTACTACCCTTACTACATCCTCAGTATTTGGTTTGCTAAAATAATCGCCATCACTGGCATAAGAAGGGCGATGGGCCTGTGCTGTAATGGTTCTGGGAGACACATCTAAAAACTTATATCCGCCCTGCTCTTCCATTACTTTATTAAACATATAAGCAGCCGCACCACCCGGCACATCTTCATCTACAAAAACAATTCTGTTTGTTTTTTTAAGTGAAGCTACAATATGATGATTGATATCGAAAGGCAACAAAGTTTGAATGTCAATTACTTCACAACTGATCTGCATTTTAGCTAAGGTGTCCGCAGCTTCCAGCACCACCCTGAGGGTAGATCCATAGGTAACCATCGTAATGTCGGTACCATCCTTAACGGTTTCCGGCACGCCCAGCGGCACTGTATATTCCAATAAATTAACCGGCAATCTTTCCTTCATGCGATAGCCGTTCAGGCATTCAATCATGAGCGCCGGATCGTTGGATTGCAATAAAGTATTGTACATTCCAACAGCCTGAACCATATTTCGTGGTACACAAACATACATGCCCCTCAATGCATTAATAATCATCCCCATAGGCGATCCGCTATGCCATATACCTTCCAGCCGGTGCCCCCTTGTACGTACAATCAATGGACAGCTTTGTCCACCAGCCGTTCTAAAATGAGTAGTGGCACAATCATCACTCAATGGTTGCAAACCGTAGAGCAGATAATCGATGTATTGAATTTCTGCAATCGGCCTCAATCCCCTTAAAGCCAACCCAATGCCCTGCCCCATGATGGAAAGTTCACGAATGCCGGTATCGAATATCCGATGCTCGCCATATTTCGTTTGCAATCCGCTGAAACCCTGGTTCACATCTCCAATAAAACCTACATCTTCGCCAAAAGCAGTTACTTTGTTGTTGCTTTCAAAAAGCTGATCAAAGTATTTATTTAAGATTTCGTAGCCATTCACCAATTTATCTTCCTCCGCATACAGAGGTTTTATTTCGGCAATTTTTAATGCAGACTTTGGCCCCTCATTGTAAAGAAATGAATTGTAAAGATCTTTATTGATTGTTTTTAGATCGTTATAATACTTACTCAATTCGGATGAGGCAGCGTCATTGCCTCCGGAAATATCTAACACAGTTGCCAGGGTTTTCATCAAGTCCCGGCGCATAGGCTCTTTATTATTTTCTAATTCGGTTGCTATTTTTTTGATGCTCTCTGCCCGATCTTTTGTTACTGTTTCCGCTACCTTCAGCATTAATGGAACACTTTCGTGTACCAGGCTTTTTATCGGGTTTATATAATTATCCCAGGCCTTTAACTTATTATCCTTTATGTACAGTTTCGCATTCAGTTCAATTTCATTCAGTTCCAGTTCTTCTGCCAGCGCATTTTCCAAAATCCAGTCTTTCATTTGCTTGATACAGTCCCATTCTCTTTCCCAGGCAAGTCGTTCGGGCTTTTTATACCTTTCATGACTTCCGGAGGTTGAATGACCTTGTGGTTGTGTAATTTCCTCAATATGAAAAATAGCAGGAGTATGTGTATCCCTGATTTTTTGAATGGCGGGCTCGAACACTTCGCACATACCGGCATAATCCCATCCTTTTAGGTTGTAAATATCAATACCGTTGGTGCCTTCCTCTTTTTCCATTCCGCTTAGCGCCTTTGAGATAGAACCTTTGGTTGTTTGCAACTGTTTAGGCACCGATATACCATAGCCGTCATCCCATATGAAAATGGCGAGTGGCACCTGCATTACACCTGCTGCATTCACTGCTTCCCAAAAATGCCCTTCGGAGGTAGATGCATCTCCAATAGTACAAAAACAAATTTCATTGCCGTTGTCACTTAAATCTTTATGCTTCCTAAATTCCGGGGAGTTTCTAAATAATTTAGAAGCCAAAGCCAGTCCCAAAGCCCGGGGCATTTGTCCAGCTGTTGGTGCCATATCACTGCTGCTGTTTTTACGGTTGGCCAAATCAAGCCAATTGCCGTTCTCATCTACGTTTCTTGTTGAAAAATGTGCATTCATTTGCCGGCCTGCACTAAAAGGATCGTGGTTGATATCCGGATCAGAAAATAGTTGTGCAAAATATTGTTCTACAGTAGCCAATCCTGCGGCAAACATAAAGGTCTGGTCACGGTAATAGCCGGCTCTAAAGTCACCAGGCTTAAAAAACTTCGCTGCTGCCACCTGTGCCACTTCCTTTCCATCTCCAAAAATGCCAAATTTTGCCTTTCCTGTCAATACCTCTTTTCGTCCCATCAAACTGGTTTCCCTGCTAATACAGGCAATCCGGTAATCTTTCAGCACTTCATTGCGGAAGTGATCAAAGCTTAGTTTTTCCTGCAATGCAGTATCATTGGTATTTACTGTATCCATGTAACAAATGTAAATTATTACTTGTGATGAATGTTAAAAAAATCCAAACCAAATAACAATTTGCAATCATTTTATACGTTTTACTATCTTTGGTGTGGTTATTGAAAAAAGATCTTTATTATGAAAAAAACATTTACTTTATTTGCAATAAGTTTGATAACATTGAGTGTTACAGCGCAAAACGCACAGATAGCTTCAAACACCAGAACTCCGGTTCCGGAAATTTCAAAGCCGGTACCACCCATCGTTGATGAAGTTTTATTTTTAAAGGAAACTGAGTTCAATTTTGGAAAAATACCACAAGGAAAACCGGTTACTCATAATTTTGAAGTGATAAACACCGGTAAAGACTCCTTACGCATCGTAAATGTTCAGGCAAGCTGCGGATGTACTACGCCGGAATGGGATAGAGAAAAAGTACAGGCGCCCGGCGAAAAAACAATGATAAAAGTTGGTTACAATTCAGCAAGTGAGGGGCCATTTAATAAAACAATTACCATTACCTATAATGGCACGCAAACGAAACAGATGATCATCAAAGGTGAGGTTTGGAAAACACCGGTAACATCAGCACCTGAAAACAGTGCGTTGGGAAGTTTAAAAGATTAATTTAAAACAAATAATAAATACTACAATCATGAAAAAAATCTTATTATCAGCAGCCGTAATTGTATTGACTGCCTCAGCCTTTGCGCAAAAAAAGGTAGATGATATCGCAAAATTTGCTACGGAAACAATCAACTTTGGAAAAATCAAGCAAGGGGTTCCAACCAAAGGTGTTTTTACTGTAACCAATGTTAGTAATCAACCGATCATCATTGAGCAGGCAAACCCTACCTGCGGATGCACGATATCTGATTACACAAAAGAGCCCATTGCAGCCGGAAAGACAGGTATAATTAATGCCACTTTTAATGCAGCCAATGTTGGTCACTTCGATAAGCATTTAACAGTAAAATTCGCAGGTATCGATGAGGTGAAAAGCATCACATTTACCGGTGATGTTTTAAGTGTAGAAGAGTTTGAAAAATTGAAATCCCAGCCGGTAACTACGCCTAAAAAGTCGAAATAGTTTACAAAATTGAATTATTAATAAAACCTCCACAAAATGTGGAGGTTTTTTGTTGCCAGTAGTTTATTGTTTGACGATCGACCTCTTCATTATCGGGAGGGTACTTTTTTATTAACCCAATACACGCCAAATAAGATAATAATCAGGCATGCGACCTCCTTCCAGCTTAATGCCTCTCCATAAATCAGTCCCCACCCTATTGCTATAAACGGAATGCCGTAGGTTACCATGCTGGCGAATAACCCTCCTGCTCTTTTTACCAGTGAATAGAAAACGATTGTTGCAAACGCAGTGCCGGCAATTCCCAACAGCATCGATGCGCCGACACCCAATAGCAGATCATGATTTGCCAACGGCAAATTAAAAAAACCTGTAATCATTAGTACAATGAAGGCTGGTATTGCGTTTAATGACAAAGCGACTGCTGCCGTATGTAAAGAACTGATATTTAGCAAATGTCTTCCAACCATATTTACGTTGAACCCATAAAGAACAGTTGCCAGTACAATAAACGAAACAAAAACCAGGTGCTGGCTTTCCTGCATATGACCTTTGCTGATCGATAATAAAATACTGCCAACAAAAGCAATAATGATTCCGACAATTTTGTTGCGGGAAGTACTGGTTTTAAAAAATAAAGCGCCTGTAACAATCACGAAAATAGGTGTAAGACAATTCAATGTACCAGCAAGTGAGCTATCAATTCCTTCCTCTGCCAAACAAAACAAAAAAGCCGGCACCAGGCTGCCGATTGTGCCCGACATAAATACAATGAAAAGTTTATTGGAAGGTATTTGGCGGATATATTTTATTGTAGTGGGTAACAATACCAATCCTGCAGAAACAATGCGCAGGGCAGCTATCTGGTAGGGGCTTAAATGATTATTTAACCCAATCTTCATTAGGATAAAGCTACTTCCCCAAATTACAGCAAGTGTTATAAACAACAACCAATCTATAAAGCTTTTTTTCACGGCTCAAAGTTGCCTTTAAAATTTTAATTAAAGAGTTATGCATTAAAAATAAATACAGTATAGCAAAAGTGAAGGCTTCATCACCTGATTTATCAATAAAAAACATTTACATTTATTTTTTATTCATGCCTTGCTAAAAAAGGTAATTTTCTTACTGAAAAATTAAACATTATGGGATTTATCAAAGAATTTAAAGAATTTGCAATGAAGGGCAATTTAGTCGACATTGCTGTAGCATTTGTAATGGGAGGCGCTTTTGGAAAAGTAGTCACTTCTTTTACTGAAGGAATTGTATCACCACTAATTGGAATGATTGGTGGAACTGATTTAAGCAAAAACATGTTGGTACTCAAAGAGGCTATCACAGATGCTTCCGGTAAAGTAACTTCAGAAGCAGTTTCGGTTAAATACGGAGATTTTTTGACAGCAATTATAAATTTTATAATTGTTGCTTTTGTAATGTTCTTAGTCATTAAAGGTATTAACTCTTTAAAGAAAAAAGAGGAGATAGCTCCAGCCGGTCCATCATCTACAGATGTATTGTTAATGGAGATAAGAGATGCCTTAAAAAAATAAAACTTAGCATACTAATAACGGCTCCATAAACGGCTTCAGCCGTTATTAGTTAATACCAAATCAATATGAAAAGTTTATTTATCACAATTCCGATTTTTATAATCGGCTTTAACCTCTTTGCCCAGGATGCGGCGGTAAAAGTGATGAAAGAAAGCGCATCGGCCACTGTGAAAGCTGATACCAGTAAAAAAGCTAATAAAAATGGATGGAGCAAAGGAGGCCTGGTTAATATCAATTTATCACAGGTAAGTAACAGCAATTGGATTGCTGCAGGTGGAGACAAATTTTCATTTTCTGTAGCCAGTTCGTTAAATTTATTTGCCAACAAAAAATGGAAACGCAATACCTGGGACAATGCGCTGGATATCAATTATGCATTGGTTAAAACGACAACACTCGGAGCAAGAAAAGTAAATGACCGGTTGGATTTCATTTCCAAGTATGGCTATCAGCCAAACAAATGGAAGAATGTAAGTATTTCATCTTTGGTTCAATTGAGATCCCAGCTAGCTAGTGGCTATGAATATAATTATTTTGGCACCACTACCAAAAGAAGAAATTCCGGTTTTTTTGCACCCGCTTATATCACTTTAGCTCCGATAGGTATTGACTGGAAACCAGCGCCCTGGTTTTCTCTATTTGGCTCACCCGTTGTTGGGCGGTGGGTGATTGCATCTAACGGACCGTATAGTTATGTTTCGCAAAGCGGCGTATTTAATGGAAATGTGGAAACGCCACTGGCTACTCTTTATGGAGTAGATCCTGCTAACCCGGTAAAAGGAGAATTTGGGGCATTTATTACGGCCACATTAAAGAAAGACATTATGACAAATGTCAATTACTACAGTAAAATCGATCTTTATTCCAACTATCTTAAAAATCCAAAAAACGTAGATTTATTTTGGACGAACCAGATAAAAATGAAGGTGAATAAGTGGATACAGGTAAGTTATACGCTGGACATGTTGTATGATGATGATGTAAACAACCCTATAAAGCCTGGCAGCCCTCTGGGCTTACAGGTGTTATCCACACTGGGTGTAGGTTTTGCCGCAAAACTATAAATCTCTAATAACATTTATATACATTTGCCCCGATCCATTTCGGGGCATTTTTATTTTTAAATTTATATACATTGACTACTGAAACATACCAGATAAAGCTGGACCAGTTTGAAGGACCGTTCGACCTGTTACTTTTTTTTATTGAGAGAGATGAACTGGACATTTACAATATTCCGATTACTAAAATCACCAACGACTTTCTTGATTTTATTCACAACTCCGAAAAGCTGAACATTGAGCTAAGCAGCGAGTTTATATTATTTATCAGTACGCTGATGCGCATTAAAGCGAAGATGCTGATACCCCGCAAGGAAATTGATGCACAGGGCAACGAAATCGATCCAAGACAGGAACTGATCAATAAAATTTTAGAATACAAACGCTTTAAGGAAGCTTCCCAAAAAATGGCTGAGCTGGAAGAGATCAGGATGCAAATGATTAAAAGAGGTAACCTGCAAAAAGAGCTGTCACAAATAGGGGAAGAGTTTGGAGAAGGTACCGAAATACAGGCGGTCACGCTTTTCAAACTGATGAAGGCTTTCGAAAAAGTAGCGCATCGGCTTAAGGAGAGAAACCACAAACCTGTACACACCGTTGTTCAATACAACTATACCATGGAAGAAAGCAGGGAGTTTATGCTGGATACCTGCCGCAAAGAAAAAACTGTTTCGTTTGAAAAGATATTTGATGTTTGCGAGAATCGAATACATGCAATCTTTTTATTTTTAAGTTTACTTGAACTGGTGCAACAAAAATATATGATGCTTGTAAGCGGTGAGGGCAGAAATAATTTCATCATCGAATTCAATGAACATAGAGTGGAAGATACTTCGACTCCGCTTGATTACAACGAGATGACGAGTTTTTAAACACAATATCATCCTACAATTGTAGAATAAAAAGCCCTCGTTCATCTTATCAAAATATTTGCACTTATCATCCTGCCATTTGTATTAATTCAAACGGCAGGATGTTTTATTTTCTGCCATTATGATTGCCTGTATTCCATTCGTGCCTGTATTGGCAGAAACTTCAAATGGCACTTTATTTGAAGTTTAGACATCCAATATAAATTTATCAATCATGACAACAATATTACACAAGGCAGCCGATCGTGGCTCAGGAGATTATGGCTGGTTAAAGCCAAATTACTATTTTAGTTTCGGCCAGTTTCACAACCCTCAAAAAGTACACTTTGGTCTTTTAAGAGTATTGAATGACGACTTTATTGCAGGCGGAGGGAAATTTCATACACACCCACACGACAACATGGAAATCGTTACGATTCCATTTGCAGGAGCTTTGGAACATAAAGACAGTACCGGCGGACAGGGAATTATCAAAGCCGGTGATGTGCAGATAATGAGTGCCGGCAGTGGTGTTCAACATTCCGAAGCAAATGCATCGGCAACTGAACCGGTCACACTTTTTCAAATATGGGTATTTCCGAAAGAAAGAAATATCAAGCCAAGGTATGACCAACGGAGTTTTGATATTGCCGACAGAACTGATCAATGGCAAATAATCGTTTCGCCAAAGGAAGAAGATGCGGCTTTGTGGATTAGCCAGGATGCACGTTTTGCGTTAACAAAATTATCAGCAGGCAAATCAATCACCTATACAAATGC
>Ga0123337_10005919_pt1 | contig 11853 bp, 11 predicted proteins | sample frozenSSSSmetaG_FD_89792 | JGI IMG/M metagenome (GOLD analysis project Ga0123337, IMG submission 89792) | Glacier valley bacterial and archeal communities from Borup Fiord, Nunavut, Canada, to study Microbial Dark Matter (Phase II) -... | ecosystem: Environmental > Aquatic > Freshwater > Ice >...
CAGAGCGCGTGGGCGGCGACCCGGGCCGCGGTCGACCCGACGATCAGCGCACCGACAGCGGTATGGCCCAGGGTGCCCACGACGACGAGAGCCGCGTCGTGCGACGCACGGACCAGGGCCTGCGCAGGAGGCTCGTTGGACTGGGACGACGTGGTGGGCACGTAGGGCGCGATCGCACCCAGACGCTCCGCCGCGGCCGTGAGAGACCACACCGGGTCGTACCACGCGAGCGGCGCGACGACGAGGGGCGAGGCGGTGGCACCGGCGACCTCGAAGGCGTGCAGGAGGTGGAGCGGGCGCCCTTCGCGTGCGGCCTCCGCGGCCGCCCACTCGAGGGCGAGCAGGCCCGCCTCGGAGCCGTCGACCCCGACGACGAGCGGGCGCACCACCGGCGCCGACGGCACGTCGTACGACGTGCCGTCGTCATGGGTGGTGGTCCGCGGGCCCTCGTACGATGCCCCCTCGAGCCGAGTCACGACGGAGCCGCTGACGATCTCGCCCTCGACGGTGCCCATCAGGCGTCCTTGGCCTGGGTCGGGTAGGGACGCACCACGGCGACCGGACACGGCACCCGGCGCAGCACGCCCTGGCTCACCGACCCGAGGAGCATCCCGCGCACGTCGCCCCAGCCCCGGCTTCCCACGACGAGCAGCTCGGCACCATCGGCCTCTGCGACCAGGGCATCGGCCGGCGACTTGCGGATCACGTGGGTGCGCACGTCGACATCGGGGTATCGCGTAGCGTGGCCTGCGATGGACTCCGCGGTAGCCGCGACCTCGAGCTGACCGGCCTCACGCCAGCGGTCACCGGACGCCGTGCGCACGTCGATGCCCTCGACCTTGTCGGGGTTCCAGCCGTGCACCACGGTGAGACCGATCCCTCGGGCGTCGGCCTGGGCGAAGGCGAAGTCGACCGCGGCCATCGACACCGGCGAGCCGTCGACACCCACGACGACGCGGGGACGGCCCTCCGGGGCGGGGACCGGTGCGGCGTGACGCACCACGACCACTGGGCACGTGGCCTGCGAGACGACCTGCAACGACGTGGAGCCGAGCACGAGGGTGCCGAAGCGGCTGCGCCCGTGGGTGCCCACGACGAGGGTGTCGGCCGTGAGCGACGCGTGCACGAGCACGTCGAGCGCCCGGAGCCGCTCGGCGGTGGTGTGCACGGTCAGTCCGGGCGCGAGCTCCGTCACCCGCTCGACGGCGGCCGCGACGACCCCGGCGGCGCTGTCGTCGGCCGAGTCCATGACGATCGCCCCCGCCATGATGTCAGGGTAGGCCGGCTCGGCCGCGCACACCAGGTGGAGAGGACGGTGGCGGCGGACGGCGTCCTCGATCGCCCAGTCAAGGGCGTCGCGGGCCGAGCCGTCGGCATCGAGCCCCACCACGACTGCTCCGCGGCTGGGGTCGGTGGTCGAGGTGAGGTCGGATCGGACGGTGGTGTCGATGGTGCTCATGACGGGCCCCTGTCGGGAGGGTGGTGGCGGGCTGGGAGAGTGGTCAGCGCAGGATCGGGAACCGGCGGACGATGGCGAGCCGCTCGTAGGCAGCGGCGAGACCCCAGGTGTGCCCGGCGCCGAGGCCGGCGATCAGCACGAGGGTCATGGCGTAGATGAGGTGGTTGTCCATGAAGACGTTGCTCGCGGGCGGGAGGGCGGCCGACCACATCAGGACGAGCAGGAGCACACCGGCGACGGTGGCGATCCGTGAGGCGACCCCGAAGGCGAGTGCGCCGCCGATGCCGAGCAGGGCAAGCATGAAGAGCCAGTTGGCCCAGCCTGCTCCCGCCATGGAGGCGTGCATGCTCGAGAAGGGTCCTGTGGCGTGCGAGAGGAATCCCTTCGTCGGCGAGCCGCCATGGACCCAGGCAGCCGGGCCGAAGAGCGAGGTCACTCCCGTCTTGGAGTCCTTGCCAGTTTCGTGGCCGAGGGCGAAAAGCTTGTCGAAGAACGCCCACAGGAAGACGAAGGCGATGCTCAGACGGATGAGCGCAGCGGTGCGGTGCACCAGCGGGCTGTCGTACGGGGAGCGGCCGGCCACAGCAGGCGGCCCGACCGTACGGTCTGTGGTCGGCTCGGGGGTCTTCGGGGCGATCGTCGTGCTCATGGTCTGCTCCTGATGTCGGGGTCGGCCCCTGGCCGGCACCTCGAGCCTCGTCCAGAACGAGCCTGGGCGACAGGGACCTATGACCCCTCTGGGAAACTACTGATGGTTCACTGTCCAGAGCGCCGGCACCGGCCACAATCGATTCTTAGGAAGTTTCCTGGGCGGGGACAGATACCTGGGAAGTATCAATTTAGGCAACATCAGCTCTCGGGCACGGGAATGAGGCGCACAGGGCACTGCGCCCCGCGCTGCGCTGCGGCAGCGATCGCCGGGGAGGCCTCACTTCGGTCCTCGCCCAGGACCAGCACGCTGGCCCCCGCCGTCCTCGAGACGAGCACCGACACCGGGTCTCCCCCCACCACTTCGAAGGTGGCGCGGACCCGGCTGTGCCGGGCCAGCGCGTGCATGGCGGCCGAGAAGGTGCGCTCGTCGGCGTCGGGCGCCGTCGACTCGACCGAGAGCACCTGCACGAAGCGCACCGCGCACCGACGGGTGGCGGCCTCCTCGACAGCGGCGTGGGCGACGGCGTCGGCAGACCCGTCGTTGACCAGCCCGGCCACCACCTCACCCGTCTGGGGACGGCGGTGGTAGACCCACGGCAGACCTGGCGCAGGAGCGGCGAGGTCGGGGCTCACGATCCGCCGTCCGGGCCGTGGCGCGCGGGGAGCGGCGACTGCTCGGCGATCTCGCGACCCGAGACCTCCTCGGCGCGGATCCGCACCCACGACACGTCCCCCGTTGGACTGTCGCCGAAGGAGGTCCAGCTGGGCGGCGCGAGGGCGTCGAGGCGGGTGGCCTCGGCTCCGCGCAGGACCTCGGCACGACCGGTGACGAGCACGCTCCAGCCGGACCTGGTGGCGACGTCGTGCTCGTCGATCTCGTAGGACATCGACCCCCCGTCACCGGCTCGGTGCAGCTTGGAGCCCCAGGTCGTGCGGAACGCGACGCTGTCGCCGTCGACCACGTGGTTGACCGGAAGCACGATCACCGTCCCACCGTCGGGGAAGGCGACCCTGCCGACCGGCGCCGCACGCAGCCTGGCGAGGCAGGTCTCCATACCGAGGACGCGAAGACCACGTCGGTCGAGCACCGACCCGACGGGGTCCGGAGGGGTGAAGCGCATCGAGGTCTCGGGGTGTGGCATGGCGGGCTCCCTGCTGTGGTCACCCATGGGTGACGCAAAGATGACGCGGCCCGTGACAGCCACGGGTCCTTCAAGGCATGCTGGTCCCGGTCGGAGGGGTGCCGCCACGGCCATAGGTCCCGGGAGAACCTGGGCCCAGACCCGGGAGAATGCCGTCATGACCTCACCATCGCCCACCCCGCTGCCCGCCGCCGGCGGCCCCGTCGGAGGCGGCCTTGCGGGGCTCGGGCACCTCGAGCTCGACGACCTGCTCACCGAGCTGCGCTCACGGGCGCTGGCCGCCCAGGCCAGCCACGACCGTCTCGGTCAGCTGCTCGAAGCCGTCGTCGCCGTCGGCTCCGACCTCGACCTGCCCGAGGTCCTGCTGCGGATCACCAGCTCGGCGTGTGAGCTGGTCGGTGCGCGGTACGGTGCGCTGGGGGTGCTCGGCGCTGACGGGGAACGCCTCGTGGAGTTCATCACGCACGGGGTCACCGACGAGTTTCAGTCGGCGATCGGGGCACCACCGAGCGGCCACGGAGTGCTCGGTCTGCTCATCCGCGACCCGCGCACCCGACGGATCGCGGACATCGGCGCCCACCCCGACTCCTTCGGGTTTCCGGTGGGGCACCCACCGATGACGAGCTTCATCGGCACGCCGATCACCACTCGCGGAGAGGTCTTCGGCAACCTCTACATCGCCGAGAAGATCGCGGAGGCTGAGTTCACCCCGACCGACGAGTCGGTGCTGCAGGCGTTGGCCGCCGCGGCGGGCGTCGCCATCGAGAACGCGCGGCTCTACGACCTGTCACGGCGCCGCACACAGTGGAGCGACGCAGCCCGAGACCTGACCAGCGCCCTGCTGACCGACGACGACGAGGACGCCGCACTCGAGACCCTCGTCCGTGCCGTGAAGAGGGTGACCGGGGCGGCGAGCGTCGGCGTCGCTCTCGACGACGGCGACCTGCTCGTGCTCCGCCCCGTGGGGGACGCCACCGAGGTGAGGCCCCTTCAAGGCGCCCTGTGGGAGGGTCTGCGCACGGCCCGCCAGCCGGTGCGTTTCTCCCCCGCCGGGCCGTCGGGGCTGGCGACCGGAGCCATGGAGGAGCTCAGCAGCCTGCTCGGGGCGGACCGAGCCGGGGAGTGCGTCGTCGCACCCCTCGCCAGGGTCGGAGAGCGGACCGGGGTGCTGCTCGCGGCCTGGGCGCCGGAGTCGGGCAACGACGTCCCGCTCCACCTCGACGCGCTCGGCGACGTGGCCCAGCAAGCCGGCCTGGCCCTGCTTGCCGGCCGGGCCCGCCGCGACGAGGTGCGGATGTCTCTGCTCGACGACCGGGCCCGCATCGCCCGGGACATGCACGACCACGTCATCCAGCGGCTCTTCGACACGGGGTTGTCGCTGCAGTCCGCTTTCGCCGTCGTCGACGACGCCGGGGTGCGCGAGCGCCTCGACACTGCGGTCGACGAGCTCGACGCCGCCATCAAGGAGATCAGGCTCACGATCTTCCAGCTGCAGGACCCGCGTGGGCGGCAGCTCCACGACCACCTGCGCCACCTGCTGCAGGTGCTGTCGCACGGGGCTGCGCCCACCCCCGTGCTCACCCTCGACCCCACCCTCGCCAGCCTGGCGAGCCCTCTGGTGGACGACATCGTCGCGGTCGTGCGTGAGGGTCTGTCCAACGCGGTGCGACATTCCCGGGCCGGCACCGTGACGGTCGACGTCAGTCGACAGGACGGAGACATCCTCGTGCGGGTCGAGGACGACGGCGTCGGTCTCGACCCGCACCAGGTGCGCAGCGGCCTGGTCAACCTGGGCGACCGGGCGGCCCGACGCGACGGCACCTTCGTGGTCGGACGGCGCGAACCCAGCGGGACCACGCTGCAGTGGCGAGCGCCGTTGCGTGACCCCTGAGACCGCCCAAACGCCCCGGCAGCGACCCGGGACCAAGGTCCCGGTGTGGCGGCCCCCTGCACAGCAGGATGGGGAAGGGTGCGATCCGCGTGCACCCTGAGCCGAGGAGGAAGACGTGCTCGTCCGCGAGATCATGACCGCGCCCGTCACGAGTGTCAGCGAGCACACGCCGTGCACCGAGGCGCTGGCCCTGCTGGCCCGGCGGCGCCTGACGGCCCTCCCCGTCGTCGACGCACGTGGCGCCGTCGTGGGCCTGCTCAGCGAGGCCGACCTGCTGCGCTCGGCGCTAGAGGCCGACCCCCGCTCGCACCTGGGCCGCACCCAGACCCACGGTCAGCCACTTCCCCCCGTGGTCGGGGACCTCATGACGAGGTCGCCCGTCACCGTCACCGAGGGTGGTGACGTCGCCGAGATCGCCCACCTCTTCGTGCGCACGTCGTTCAAGAGCTTCCCGGTGGTGCGCGACGGCCTCCTCGTCGGGGTGGTCAGCCGCAGCGATGTCGTGCGTGCCCTCGCCCGGCCCGACGACGCGGTCCTGGCCGAGGTGCGGGTGGTCCTCGCCGAGCTCGGCGCCCCCGGGTGGGAGGCCACCCTCGTGCACGGCGAGGTGCTCGTCACCGGCCCAGCGAACAGCCGGGACGAGGACCTCGCGACCCGTCTCGCGGCCTCGGTGCTCGGCGTGCGGGCGGTCCGGGTCGTCGCCGGCGCAACCGGCGCTCCGTCGGAGCCCGGATCGACGTCCGACCCGGATGGAGCGTCGTCGTGACCGAAGGGCCCCCGTCGGTCGGCGACACCGACACCAAGGCCCTGATCAAGGTCTTCCTCCTCGACGACCACGAGATCGTGCGCCGAGGGCTGCGCGAGCTGCTCGACGCCACCGGCACCATCACCGTGGTCGGTGAGAGCGGGATGGCCCACGAGGCGGCCCGTCGCATCCCGGCGCTGCGACCCGACGTGGCCATCTTCGACGCCCGCCTGCCCGACGGGTCGGGTATCGCCGCGTGCCGTGACGTGCGCGCGCTGGACCCGACGATCAAGGGCATCGTGCTGACCTCCTACGACGACGAGGAGGCCATGGCCTCCGCCGTGCTCGCCGGCGCGTCTGCGTTCCTGCTCAAGGACATCCGTGGCAACGGGATCGTCGACGCCATCCACCGCGTGGCCGCGGGTGAGAACCTGCTCGACACCGCCGGAGCGCGGCTGCTCGCCGACCAGTGGCACGCCGGCACCGAGACCGACCCTCGCCTCCGGCTGCTGACGCCCCAGGAGCGGCTCATCCTCGACCACGTGGCCCGGGGACTGACCAACCGTCAGATCGCCGACGCCATGCACCTGGCCGAGAAGACGGTGAAGAACTACATCACGTCGGTGCTCGCCAAGCTCGGTATGGAGCGGCGCACCCAGGCGGCCGTCTACGCGGTGCAGCACCCGCGGGGAGGCCAGCGCGGCGCCGGCGGCTAGCGCTGGACGCGCACTGCGCCGGCCGGGGCCACGGACGGTGTCCTTTCGGTCCTCAGGGGCCAAGAGCCGAGCCTCGGCCGAGGCCCTGCCACGGCGTCAGTCGCGCTCGCTCAGCGCCGCTCGCGCCTCGGGGGACAGGACCACTCGGCGACCGGTCACCTCGACCGGCTCGATGCGCAAGAACCAGGCCTTTCGGCCCTCCTGCCACGGCACCAACGGCAGTCGCAGCGCCGAGAGGGTCTCTTCCCGCTCCAGGATCTTGTGTGCGGTGCCCCGCACCACCACGCTCCACGCCGTGCCGGCGGTCAGGTCGAAACCGTCGACCTCGAAGGCCACGGGCCGACCAGCCGCCGTGGCGAGCTTCGTACCGGCGGCGGTGCGGATGACGATGCTGCCGTGGTCGACCAGGTGGTTGACCGGGAAGATGTCGGGGGCGCCGGCGTGGATGACGGCCAGGCGCCCGAGGGCCTCCCGGCGCAGGAGCTCCCAGCACTCCCGCTCGTCGGGCGCGTCCGGCACCGCCCCGTGCTCCGCCATGTGCTGCTGCGCCTGCTCGGCCATCTGCGGAGGACCGGGGGTCGCCGGGTGGGTCTGGGTGTCGCCCGACGGTCCACGGGTGCTCATGTCGTCCATGAGTCGACGATGCCGCTACCCGCGAGGGCGAGGACAGGGCCTTTGGTCCCGGGGGTCGCGCGCGCCTCTCCCGCATGTCGCTTGAGCCCGCCGTCCCGCACGCACGCCCCTTCCGTACGACGGCTCGGAGACCGCCCCATGCGACGCACCGCGGCCGGGCCCAGGGACCTTTGGCCATGGCGCCTCGGCCCCGTCCTGGGCCAGGCTGGCGCCATGACCACCTCCTCGGGCCGGGCCCGTCCCCACGCCCCGGCGGAGCCGCCTGTCTCGACGCAGCGCGCGGACGGGACCCCGCCCACCCCTGACCACGCCGAGGTGGTCGTTGGTATCCTCGACGACCTCGGTGCCGTGCCGTTGGTCCACGCTGCGTTGGCCGAGGCCACGGCCCGTCACGCGTCGATCCGGGTCGTGCGGGTCCTGCCCCTCGGGTCCGGGACGCCCGAGGTGATGAACGCCGACTCCCTGGCGTATGCCGTCACCCGCGCGGCGGGTGAGGACGGCGTCGCGGTCCCGTCCCGCTTCGAGATCGCCGTCGGTGACCCGGTCGAGGTGCTGCTCGACCGCACCCGCGACGCGACGCTGCTCGTGGTCGGTACCGACCGCGACGGCAGCACCGTCGCCCAGCGCTGTCGCGCCGACGCCCAGTGCACCGTCATGGTGGTTGAGGCCCCGTCGCCCGCGTGACGTCTTCAGCCTGCCCGGGGCCCAGCTGGACGTGACCCAGCCGGACGCCCTTCGGCGGTGGTGAGACCTGGCTCCTGGGGCGCTCCCCGGAGCAGCACGCGGGCTCGTGCTCCGGCAGCCGAGCACGTCCTCCGCGGGCCAGGTCGAGGATGTCCGCCCGGCACCGTAGGGTGCCGCCATGGCTGACTCCCCGAGCACGAAGACCCCAGACGAGGCCGCCGACGCGGCCGGCGGCGACACCGCCAGCACGGCCGGCGGCAACACACTCGACCCCGTCGCCCCGGCCGGCGGCAACGCCGTCTCCGACGACACCGTCGTGACGCGTCACACCCTGACGACCCCCGGCGGCGACCTGGCCTACACCGCGACCGTGGGGAGGGTCGTGCTGCGGGAGGAGGTCATCGAGGACGGCACCTTCGTCGGGGTGCGCCCCCGAGCAGAGGTGTCGCTGACGGCCTACACCCTCGACGGGGCCGACCCACTGACCCGCCCGATCACCTTCGCCTTCAACGGTGGGCCGGGCAGCGCCAGCGTCTGGCTCCACCTGGGTCTGCTCGGCCCGCGGCGCGTCGTCTCGGGCGACGCCGGGGCTCTCGCGCGGCCGCCGTACGGCCTGGTCGACAACCCGGAGTCACTGCTCACGGTGAGCGACCTCGTCTTCGTCGACCCGGTCTCGACGGGGTGGTCACGGGCGGTCGAGGGGGGCAAGCCGGCGTCCTACCACGGCTACGAGGGCGACATCGCCTCGGTCGGTGAGGTCATCAGGGCCTGGGTGACCTCGCACGGCCGGTGGATGTCGCCCAAGCTCCTCGCCGGCGAGTCCTACGGCACCATCCGTGCCGCCGCCCTCGCCGACCACCTCCAGGCGAAGCTGGGTCTATACCTCAACGGCGTCGTCCTCATCTCCAGCGTCCTCGACCTGTCGTCCGTCGACTTCGAGAACCAGCGCAACGACCGCGCCCACGCGCTCTACCTGCCCACCTACGCCGCCATCGCGCACCACCACGGCAAGCACGAGGGACGCACCCTGCGGGAGGTGCTCGACGAGGCCGAGGCGTACGCCGCACGCGACTACCCCTGGGCCCTCTCGCGGGGCGACCGCCTGAGCGCGTCGGAGCGCACCGAGGTCGTCAGGACCATCGCCCGGCTCGCCGGTCTGTCGGAAACCTATGTCTCGCAGTCGGACTTACGGATCGAGCACCTTCACTTCTTCGCCGAGCTGCTGCGGGACAGGGGGTTGGTCGTCGGGCGCATCGACGGGCGCTTCACCGCGCCGACGGACGACGGCGTGGCCGAGAAGGTGGAGTCCGACCCGTCGATCGACGCGACCACGGGGGCCTATACGGCGGCCTTCAACCACTACGTGCACACCGAGCTGGGCTACTCCACCGACCTGGCCTACGCCGTGCTCACCGACACGGTGCACCCGTGGAGCTTCAAGGACTTCGAGGGCCGGCCCATCGACGTCTCGCCGCGGCTCGAAGCGGCGATGCGCCGCAACCCGCACCTGCTCGTGCACGTCGCCTACGGCTGGTACGACGGCGCGACACCGCACTTCGCCGCCGAGGACGTCTTTGCCAAGCTCCGCCTCACCGCGGCCGACCACGAGCGGATCGAGCACCGCTACTACGAGGCGGGCCACATGATGTACGTCCACGAGCCGTCGCGGCTGCAGCAGAGTGCCGACCTCGCCGACTTCGTACGACGGGCCTGCTCCCCCTGAGGGCGGCGCCGGGAGGCACCAGGGTCAGCCGGTGGGCACGGTGAGTCTCGCGAGCCGACCCAGCTCGCCGGAGGCCCAGCAGACCGACCCGGTGGTGCACTGCACGGAGTCGAAGGAGCCGGTGTCGAACGTCCGCCAGGTGCGGCCGCCGGTGATCGTGACGTCGGAGCCGGTCGGCCCGACCGCGATGGCGAGGGCCAGGGCGCCCGACACCCACGACGAGCCCGACCGGTAGCCACCGGTGGCGGTCGTCGGCGCGTGCCAGGTCGCCCCTCCGTCGGCAGTCCAGGCCGCAGCGCGGGCGGTGATCTCGGGTGCGCTGAAGTCACCGCCGACCGCGATGCCGTGCAGGGCGTCGCGGAACTGCACCGAGAAGATGCCGGCGCTCGGGCCACCCTGCATCGGGGTGTCGGTGGCCTGCCACACCCGGCCGCCGTCCTCGCTGCGCATCACGCGGGCCGGAGTGCTCGCCCCGCCGGTCGCGAGGTACATCCGCTGGCCCGTGCCGGCGGTCAGGCAGGTGCCGCTGGCCGCGAAGCCGAACTCGCCGGGGAGGGCGGGCGGCATGCCCACGCTGGGCACGCGGGCCCAGGTGCGCCCACCGTCGATGGTCTCGACGAGACGGAACTTCCCGTTGACCGGGTCGCTGCTCGCCACGCCGTGCTTCGGGGTGGTGAAAGCCATGCAGTCGTAGAAGGCCCCCGCCTCGTGGTTGGCGAAGGTCCGCGACCAGGAGGCGCCGCCGTCCGCGGTGCGGTAGATGCGCGAGTCGGTGCCCTCACCGATCGAGAGGATCACGGCGGTCGTCGCCGAGAACGCCTCGACGTCGCGGAACTGGAGGTCCGCGTCGGCGGCCGAGAGCGTCGGACCCACCGACGCCCACCTCGCCCCACCATCGGTGGTGCGCAGGACGGTGCCGTTGGTGCCGCTGACCCAGGCGACCTTGCCGTCGACCGCCGAGAGGCCGCGGAAGCGTTCCTGCGACCCGGTCGGTAGGAGCGTCCACACCAGCGACGGGGCGTCGGCCCCAGCCGTCGCGGCGGGGGCGGAGACCACGGCCACCGAGACGGCCATCACCCCCGCCAGGGTCAGGGCAAGAGCCGGGCGTCGGGTCATGGGGTCGAACGTAGACCCTCGGCGACGGGGCTGACCAGACCCGGCCACGCGGCATACGGGCGGGTCCTCGGCGCAGTGTCGTCGCGGCTGCGCCGGGCGCCGTCAGCTGACCTGGCGCCGTCAGCTGACCTGGCGCGGCGGCCCTCCCAGTAGGGCGCGCCCAGGGGCCGTGGGCGAGCTACCTCCCCTCGAATGCGCAGGACGCATACCATCAGGAAACATGACGGTCGGGGGAAGAGGTGCTGGTGGTTGACACGCCGACGGGTGAGGCGACCCAGGCTCAGCTCTACTCCTACGCCGTCGAACACCCGAGCTGGACCCCTGAGTCGGCTGCAGACCACCTCGGGCTCAGTCTCGACGACATTGTCCGGGCCCAGCAGGCCCTGGTCGAGCTGCGGCTGCTCCAGCCTACGGACTCCGCCGACCGGTCGTATGCCGCCGTGTCGCCCGAGATCGCGGTCGCCGACAGCACCCACGACGACCTGGGGCGCATCCGCGCCCTCAGCGAGGCCGTCGAGAGGGCTCGCTCGGAGCTGGCCCTCTTCGAGCAGGTCTACGCGACCGCACGCGCCCGCCGACAGCAGTCGGACCACCAGATCGAGCTCGTGGACACCCCGGCCACAGTGGCTCGGGTGGTGAGCGACGCGGCGGCGCGCTGCGTGGTGCGGGCCTACATCATGCATCCGCGCGTCGACTTCCGGGCCGAGATGCACCGGGCTTCCGCGATCTACGACCGCGAGCTCGTCGAACGCGGCGTGGAGCGTCGCAACCTGTATCACGTCGGCACGCTCAGCAACGCCTCCACGCGGAAGGCCGTCGCCGAGCTCGAGCCGATCGGGGTGAAGTTCCGTACGCTCCCCGTCGTGCCGGTGCACGCCATCATCTACGACGACGACCTGGCGATCATCTCGCGCCGGTCCTCGGACGACGACCGTGCTGCCCTGGTCATTCGCGACCCACAGGTCGTGCAGCTCGCGCGCCACCTCTACGAGACAGTCTGGGACTGCGCCACACCGTTTACCCTCAGTGCCAGCGAGCCCGCGGGGGTCGGTCCCTCGCCCGCCCAGCAGCGGATCCTCGAGGGGCTGGCCGC
>Ga0123337_10005921_pt1 | contig 11847 bp, 6 predicted proteins | sample frozenSSSSmetaG_FD_89792 | JGI IMG/M metagenome (GOLD analysis project Ga0123337, IMG submission 89792) | Glacier valley bacterial and archeal communities from Borup Fiord, Nunavut, Canada, to study Microbial Dark Matter (Phase II) -... | ecosystem: Environmental > Aquatic > Freshwater > Ice >...
CCCTATCCTCCCGGAAATGGCGACACCCTCATCCTCGCTCCCGCCACCGGCGGCGGCCTCACTTTCAAAGACAACGACAAGGCCAACGGCCTAGGCCTTGAGCAGTGGATTCCCGTTCAGGAAGGCCAGCGCTACACCGCCTCCGCCGAGGCGACCGGCACCGGCAGCGTCACCCTCAATCTCATCTTCGCCCCCAAAAAACCAAACCGCCCCGGTGATCTTAAATCCATCCAGCTTTCGGACAAGGCGGTTCGCATCACCCCCGGCAAGACCAGCGAAGTCATCGCCGTCGCCCCTGCCGGTGCCAAGTGGATGAAGCTCTGGCTCTACTGCCCCAAGATCGGGATCGCCGACATGGTCATCCAAAAGGTCGGCCTCACCTCCGACACGCCCACGGCTGTAGCGACTCCCTCACCAACCCCAAGCACCGATGCCGCCGCCACGACTGCCGCCACTCCGACCACCGCCGCAGCGTCCGACGCGACCGCCGCTACGCCTGCCGCAGCTGCACCGGTTGGTCCTGTGCCCGTCGGCAATCTCCTGAAAAACCCAACCTTCGCCGATGCCGACGGCGACGGCACGCCCGACGGCTGGAATCCCTATCCTCCCGGAAATGGCGACACTCTCGTGCTCGCCCCCGCCCCCGGTGGTGGCCTCACCTTCAAAGATAACGACAAGAACAACGGCCTCGGCCTCGAACAATGGGTGCCCGTCCAGGAAGGCCTGCGCTACACCGCTTCCGCCGAAGCGACCGGCACCGAGGGCGTCAGCATCAATCTCATCTTCGCCCCCAAAAAGCCCAACAAGCCCGGCGATCTCAAATCCATCCAGCTCGGGGATAAAGCCCTTCGCATCACCCCCGGCAAGCCCAACGAAGTCATCGCCGTCGCCCCCGCCGACGCCAAGTGGATGAAGTTCTGGCTCTACTGCCCGAAGATCGGAATTGCCGATACCGTCATCCGCCAGGTCTCGCTGACCGCCGGCGCTCCTGCCGCTTCCGCAGACGCCTCGCCCGCCGCCCCGGCAACAACCGCTCCCACGACTGCGGCCTCGGCAGCCTCCCCGACGCCCGCCACTGCCTGGGTCGCACCGCACGCAAACAATGCCACCGCCCCGGCATCCGAGCTCACCGCTGCAAAACCCCTGCCTCCCGGCCTCGCTGCGGTGATCGATTTCGAGACCGGCGATTTCTCCCAGTCCCATGGCACCGAGGGCGGCGATCTCTCCATCGTCAAAGTTGGAGAAGGTCCCGTCCGTGAAGGTAAATTTTCCGCCAAATCCAATCTAAAACTAAACCAGCACCGCGCCGAAGTCGGCGGTTTTCGTTCCGATGCCTACGGCGTCGCCCGCTATGGCTGGAGCATCTACGTTCCCAAGGAATTCGACGCCTTCACCCACTTCAGCATCATCACCCAATGGCACAGCTGGGGCTCCGGCAAAGAATCCCCGAAGGACGGCGGCCCGCCCACCTCCATCACCGTCTCCAAGGGCAAACTTCAGCTCAAACTCCTTCATCAAGGCGACACCGGCTGGACCAGCAAAGCCGACTATTTTCCCCTCTGCTCCATCGAAGACATGCGCGGACAATGGTCCGACTGGGTCATGGAGGTCAACTGGCAGGCCCCCGGCAAGGGCGGCTGGCTCAAGCTCTACAAGAACGGCCAGCTGATCGTCGATTACAAGGGCACGACCTGGTTTGAGGACAAGGACAAGGGCCCCTACTTCAAATTCGGCAACTACAAGGGCTCCGTGCAGTGGAAGGGAACGGAAGAAGGCGCCATCCTCTACTTGGACGCCGCCCGCATGGCCCTCGGCGAAAACTCGACCTACAAGATGGTCGATCCCGCCGCCTACTCCCCGCGCCCCGTGAAATAGACACACGGCGTTCAAACCAGCTCCCGACGCGCCCAACGGTTTCCGTTGCGCGCGTTTTTTATTTCCACCAACACCAAAACGCCCCGGGACGGAACGCACTGCCTCCCTCGATGAACCTCCCCGTCCACCTCTTATTCCCCCTCGCGAGCAGCGTCGCCTACGTTTTCGCGATGCTGCTCTTCAAACGTTCCGGCGACTGGGGCGTGGGCGTGTGGCGCACGGCGTTCGTTTCGAACATCGCCATCGGCCTCGCTTTCGCGCCGTTCTGGCTGCTCGGCGGACACGACCAACCCGCTGCACTGCTCTGGCAACCACTCCTCGTCGCCCTCCTCTTCCTATCGGGACAAATCTTTAGTTTTCTCGCACTGCACTACGGAGACGTTTCGGTCGGCACGCCCGTCATGGGACTTAAAATCGTCCTCGTTGCGCTGGGCAGCGCGCTGCTCCTCCCCGATCCCATCCCGCTCAAATGGTGGATCGCCGCCTTTCTGAGCACCGTCGCGATCGCGCTGCTCAGCCGCGGCGAATCACGCCCTCGCCACGCCGTCGGCCGCACCGTGCTCACCGCCGCGCTCGCTGCGGCGAGCTTCGCACTCTTCGACGTGCTCGTGCAAAAATGGTCGCCCGCCTGGGGCGTCGGCCGCTTCCTTCCGCTCACCTGTGGCGCCATGGCGGTGCTCTCGTTTGGCTTCATCCGGTTATTCAGCGCCCCGCTGCGCGCCATCCCGCGCGCCGCCTGGCGCTGGCTGGCCGGCGGCAGCCTCCTGCTGGCCCTGCAATCCTCGATGTTCGTCTACTCCATCGGTGCCTTCGGCGACGCGACCGTGATGAACATCGTGTATTCGTCACGCGGACTCTGGAGCGTCGTCGCGGTGTGGCTCATCGGACACTGGTTCGCCAACGAAGAGCAGACGCTTGCCCCTGCGATCCTGCGCAGCCGCCTCACCGGCGCCGTCCTTATCCTCGCCGCGATCAACCTGGTGGTGCTGCGTTGATACGGCTGAAGGTTTACGCGTAACCCCAAGGCTGCTTTGCACGCCAAACGCACACCCGCGACCTTCAGGCCAACCCGTTTTCGGCCTTCGGGCCCGCCCTACCCCGCACGATGACCCCCACCCCGGCCACGCCTTCCCCTCCTCAAGAGCCATCCGGGCTTTTTCCGCCAACCACTCCGGCTGCCAAGACGTGGAAGGTCGGCACGCTCACCTATACGAGCGCAGGCCTCGTCGCGCTCTTCTGCTGGCTGCTCCTAGGCGACTTCGTCTGGTCCATGCGCGAACGCTCGATCGGGCCGATGACCCATTGGTATCTCAACCATCTGAACGTCCCCAGCGTCCTGTTCGGCCTGCTGCTCAGCTCGTTTCCCGCCGCCCTCGCCTTCGTGCTCATGCCGATCATCAGCGTGAAGTCCGACCACTACCGCGGCAAATGGGGCCGGCGCATCCCGTTCTTGCTTTTCACGACACCCTTCGCCGCCTGCGGCATGATCGGCCTCGCCTTCTCCCCCGTGCTCGCCAAGTGGGTGCACTCCCACTTCCCCGGCCAAAGCGAGATGTTCGTTTCAGTCGTCTGCTTCGGAGTGTTTTGGGCCGCCTTCGAGCTGGCCACCATCATCGGCGGCTCGGTCTTCGGCGGCCTCGTCAACGACGTGGTTCCGAAGGAATTGCTTGGACGCTTTTACGGACTTTTCCGTGCCGTGAGCCTCATCGACGGCATGATTTTCAACTACTGGATTATCGGCAAGGTGCCCGAGCACTACACGTTGATCATGGCCATCGTCGGCATCATCTACGGCGTCGCCTTCACCTGGGTTTGCCTCAAGATCAAGGAAGGCGGCTACCCGCCTCCGCCTCCCCGTGACACGACCACGCAAACCGCCCTCCAGGGATTCGGACGCGGCTCGCTTAAATATTTTCGAGAGTGTTTCTCCAAGCCCTATTACCTCTCGGTGTTCCTGATGATGACCGCCTCCTTTCTGGCGTTCAGCCCCATCAACGTCTTCGCCATTCCCTACGCGCGCAGCCTCGGGGTCAACATGGACACCTACGGAAAGTGCCTCGCGCTCACCTTCCTGATCTCGCTCGGCCTTTCCTATTTCATCGGCTGGCTGGTCGATGCCTTTCACCCGTTACGCATGGCGATGGCGGCCCTGCTGGGTTATGCGATGGTCACGGCCTGGGGATGGTTTTACGCCACGACCCCCGACAGGTTTCTCGCCGCCTGGGTCGCGCACGGCGTTCTCTCGGGCTGCTTCTTCACCAGCGCCGCGTCGCTCGGCCAGCGCCTCTATCCTCGCGAAAAATTCGCCCAATACGCCTCCGCCTCCGCCATGATGATGGCCCCCTGCAACATGACCCTGGCCCCGCTGCTGGGCCTCTTCATCGACCAGACCGGAAAAATCTATCAATACACCTTCCTCGCCGGCGGCCTGCTCGCGCTCACCGGATTGGCGATGGCGTTGGTGGTGCACCGGCAGTTCATTAACCTCGGCGGCCCCAAGGGCTACGTCGCCCCCGCCTGACACCCCGCCGCTCGCTGAATCACTCAAACCACCCCAATGCCTTTCCCAAAAAACCTCCTCATCTCCATGTGCCTGCTCGCATCGGCCACCCCCATCATCGCGGCCGCGACCGACCCTCTCCCGACACTCCCGCCCAATCCTCCCGCCATCGTCCTCAAGCTCGATGACCTCACCGCCGACGGCGGCGGAGTCTCCCCGCGATGGAAACGCCTCACCGACTTCGCCCTCGAACGAAAGCTGAAGATCTCCATCGGCATCATCACCCAGTCGCTCGCCACCGCCAATCCCGCCTACCTCGATTATATCAAAAGCCTCCGCCACACCGGCCTCGTCGAATTCTGGTTCCACGGCTACGACCACAAACGGTGGACGGAAAACGGCCGCGAACTCCAGGAGTTCAAAGGCACCCCTTACGAACAACAAAAAGACCACTTCGTAAAATCCCAGGCGCTCGCCAAGGAGAAGCTCGGTTTCGTGTTCACGGCGTTTGGCGCGCCGTTCAACGGCTACGATGACGCCACGCTCCGCGTGCTCGCCGAAGACCCCGCCATCAACGTGATTCTCTACGGCCATCCCTCCGACCAGTCCAAGCTGCCCGGCAAGATCGTCATGGAACGCGTCGGCGAAGTGAACATCGAGGTGCCTCTCTTCGTCCCCGACACCGGCAAGTTCATCGCCGGCTATCTGAAGAACGCCGCGTCCCACCGTTATTTTGTCATCCAAGGACACGCTGCCCAATGGGACGCCGCCCGCTGGGCCGAGTTCGTGAAGCTCGTCGATTACCTCCAGCAAAACCACATCCCCATTGTCAGCACCGCCGAACTCGCCGCCTCCCTCGCCGGGTCGCACCCCTGACAATCCCCCAAGGCTTCACGGCTAACCGCCCGCCCGCTCCCGCCACTCCCCCTCCAGCAGCAAGGTCGTCGGATGCGCCGGCACGCCGCGTTCGTTGCGGTGCAACTGCGCCACCACCAGGTCCACCGCGCTCGCCGCGACCAGATCCTCGCGCATGTCGATCCCCGGCAACTCCGCGCGCGGACTCGCCAGCGTCACCACCTGCTTAAGCCCCGGCAGGGTCCGCAACCACGCCAACTCTTTCTCGTTGGGACTCACCACGAAGATCAACGCATCCGCCTTTACCTTCGCAAGCCACGCCCTCGTCTCCGCCTCGTCGCTCGGCAACCCGAACCGCGTCATCGCCAGCGCCTGTTTCGGAAGGGGATGATTCGCGAGAAACGCCGCCTGATGCACCCCGTGGATGCGCCGGTGATGCGGCTCGTGCAGGATCGCCGCCGGACGCCCGCACCCAGCCGCACGCACCTTCTCCATCGCCGTCCACATGCTGCGGTAATGGTAGTGCCCCGCCCGATGGAGCGAGGGATGAAACTCCGAATTCCCGATGATCGCCGCCGCGAAATGCCACCAGTTCCACTCCACCGTCACCTCCATGTCCCGCAGGGGCGCCGAAAATACCACGCCGGTAATCCCGCGCGTCACCAAGATCTTCTCCAGCCGCGCCGCCGTCATCCCGTCGTCGTGCAACCAAAATCCCTCCAGCGCGCACCCCAGTTCCTCCGCGCGCTTTTTCGCCCCCGCAAACGTCACCTGGGCAAACCACTCCCGTCGCGTGTCCGCCCGCGTCGCGCTCACCCACACGAAAGCCAGCCGCTCCCGATCCTTCGCCGCCTTCGCCCGCCGGATGCGCGCCATCAACGACCCCACCCGCGGATCGGCCCGATAACCCAGCCGCTCCGCCGCCGCCTTCACGCGTGCCGTCGTCACCGCCTTCACGAGCGGACTCCCGCGCAACGCCAGCGACGCCGTGGACGCCGCCACGCCCGCCGCGCGGGCCACCTTCAAGAGCGAGCAATGTTGAATATCCGCCATAAAATCGAACGCATTCGATTCCACGCGCATTGGCCCGCCCGCGCCAGCCTTTAGTTCTGCACGTAGCCGCGAGCACCAGCGAGTGGTTCACATACCCTCCATCATCCATGAAAAAATCCTCCTCCGCACCCCTCCCCGCCCTCCCTCCCAACGTCAGCGGCGTCATCCCCGCCTACGCCCAGGTCGCCGACTTCGGTCCGCGCCGCAGCGAGGTCGGCGTCGGCTGTCTCATGCCCTGGCTCGGCAAGCTCTACATCCTCAACTACGTCTCCCACCGCAAAGGCACCGGCACAGGCACCGGCCTCCGCGTCATCGACGAGAATTTCAAGATGTCGCGCCACCCCGCCGGCGTCGACGGCACCTACGCCAACCGCTTCGTCCACGACCAGTCCAGCCAGCTCATCATCGGACCGCACGTCATCGACACGAAGCACAAGGTCCGCACCGTAAAAGAACTCACCGAAATCCGCCTGTGCGGCACCGCCGTCCACCTGAAGGATCCGAAAAACCTCGTCTACATGCTCGGTATGGAAGGCGAACTTTTCGAACTGAACGTCCACACGCTCAAGGTGAAGTTCCTCTTCGATCTCACCCAGTCGCTCGGCACGCCCGGCGAGATGAGCTGCCACTTCAAGGACTGCTACACCGAAGGCGGCCGCCTCGTCGTCGCCAACAACGACTACAGCGAACCCGACTTCCTCGGCAAACAAAGCGAAGGCACGCTCGCCGAATACGACGGCGAAAAATGGACCGTCATCGAGCGTAAGCCCTACGTCGGCCTCGGTGGACTCGGGCCTTACGGAAACAACATCTTTGCGACCGGCTGGGACCGCGCCTCCGCCATCCTCAAGGTCTTCACCGGCGGCGACAAAAAATGGACGACCTATCGTCTCCCCAAGGCCTCGCATTGCTGGGAGCACAAGTGGCAGACCGAGTGGCCGCGCATTCGCTCCACCGAGCACGAGCGGCTGCTCATGGATCACCACGGCATGTTCTACGAACTGTCGCCCTGGGCTTTCGGCAACCGCATCTGGGGCATCCGTCCCATCTCCACGCATCTCTGGGTCCACGGGGACTTCTGCTCATGGAAAGGCATGCTCGTGATCGGCGCCGACAACGTCAGCCACGAGAGCGGCGGCAACCTCCAGTGCGCCGAACCGCAGTCCGGCCTCTGGTTTGGCAAGACCGACGACCTCTGGAAACTCGGCAAACCAAAAGGCTGGGGCGGCCCGTGGTGGGAGACGCCCGTGAAGGCCAACGAGCCGAGCGATCCCTACCTCATGACCGGCTTCGACCAGAAGTGCGTGCACCTCTCGCACGACTCGGCGAAACCCGTCGCCATCACCATCGAGGTGGACGCGCTCGGCCACGGCACCTTCCACGCCTGGCGCACGATCGACGTCGCCGCCAAGACTTCCGAAGTCGTCGTGTTCCCGCCCGGCTTCAGCGCCCACTGGGTCCGCGTCGTCGCCAACAAAACCTGCAACGCCACCGCCCACTTCCACTACACCTGAGGCTCTGCGCGCAAAGGGAACTGCGACCTCAGTTGATTCGCAGTTCCTGAAACGCCGCGTCGGACAACTCCAGCGTTTCCCCAAAGGCCACCGGCATGGCGGGTGTTCCGTTGACGACAAGTTCACGCGCCGCCGCATGCCGCAAGCGCAACGTCGGCGTGGCGGGCGATTTGCCCCCGGTCATATCCCGCCGGAAGTTTGTCATCCGGAAGTTTGTCATCCGCGTCTCCAATCGCAGCAGCGCGATGTCGTTGGGATGGGACTTTCCCACGATAAAATCCTCCGCCGTGATGTTGGTCAGGAATCCCACGCCATCCGGAAACGGCGGCGCCTTCTCGTCGAACACCGGCACGCGGCACCCTCTCGCCGCATCGCAATTGATCGCCGCCACTTCACACGTGCCGCGCACGCCGCAGATGGAAATATTTTCGATCGGCGAAACCACGCTGAGCAACCGCACGAAGCTATGGCAGCCCTGCGCCTCGATATCCTCGATCACGATGTTGCGGATCGGTCCGCACGTCATGCCCTTCACCTCGGTGCGCGTCAGCGCGTCGTCGGCGTTGAGCGCGATCATATCGTCGCCGGTCACGCCGAAATGCAGCCCCTTGATGTCGCGAATCACGCCGTCCTCGCAATGCCCGCCGAGATGAATGCCGTCGTTGTTCGGCCGCACGCGGCTCGCGCTGAAACGAATCCGCTCCACCGCAAACCCGCGCACCTCCGTCAGCCGCACGTGATACGCCTCCGCATCGTGCAGCTGCATGTCCGCCACCCGTAGCCCGCGCACGTTTTGAAAATGCATCATCGCCCCCGAGCACCCGTAGTCGAACAGCCCAGGCGGCCGCGCATTACCGGCATTGTTACCGTCCCAGAAACCACCCTCGACCACAATATCCTCGTCGCCCGTAACCGGATTCGCATTGGTCAAAAAATAATCGTCCGGCGTTTTCGCCACACCGTCCGCCAAACGCATCTTTGCCTGCGGATCCAATTTCAATCGCACGCCCGATCCGATGCGCAGCACGCATCCGATCAGATAATTTCCCGCCGGCACAACCACCGTGCCCGGCCCCGCCGCCAGCGCCCGCTGAAACGCCCCGCCGTCGTCGGCCACTCCGTCACCACGGGCGCCAAAACCCAAAACCATCCTGTCGGGGTGATTCATCATGGAGCCTCACTGCATGCGCCCAGTAATCGTCCGCGACAAGCCATGAACGAATGCAAACAGTTGCGACCCCTATCTTGTGAATTCCTCCATCGCTCTTGTATAAAGCGAATCTATCTTCGCCTGATTTCGGTTAAGTCGGTTATTTATACAATTTTTTGCCGTCGCCACGCCGACCCGCCGCCTGCCTGACTCACCTTTTAATTCCCCTCCCGCCATGCTCAAATCCGGCCTCGTCAACGCTTGGGAAACTCCCGAGCTCACCTCGCTCAACAAGCTCCCGCCTCGCGCCACGTTCGATGCGTTTGCCACCGCCCGCCAGGCACTCGCCCGCGCCAACGATAAATCCGCCTGGTCGCAATCCCTCGACTGCGAATGGCAGTTCCGCCTCGAACGCCGCCCCGAGGACGCCCAGCCGTTCGCCGAGGGCCGCCCGTTCAATGACAGCGCGGAGTGGGGCACGATTCCCGTTCCCTCCAACTGGCAGATGCACGGCCACGGCCGCCCGCACTACACCAACGTCGCGATGCCGTTCCGCGAGGAAGCGCCCTTCACGCCCAAAGAAAACCCCACCGGCGTTTACCGGCGTTTCTTCCGCATCCCTTCCGGCTGGCAGGGCAACCGCATCGTCCTCCACTTCGGCGGCGCCGACAGCGTGCTCGCCGTTTACGTCGATGGCGTCGCCGTCGGCCTGAGCAAAGACTCCCGCCTCCCCGCCGAGTTCGACATCACCCCGCTCGTGCGCCCCGGCATCGACCACGAACTCGTCGCCATCGTCGTCCAATACTCCGACGCCACCGCCATCGAGGATCAGGACCAATGGCGTCTCGGCGGTCTCCATCGCAGCGTCCGTCTCTACGCCACGCCGGTCGTCCACATCGCCGACATCAAAGCCACTCCCGACGTCAACCTTGCCGCCGGCACCGCCTCGCTCGACCTCCTCATCACCGCCGGTTTCCCGCAAAACCTCCCGCTGCCCGACACCAAGGTCAGCGTGCAGATTTTCGATCAACGCGGACGCCCCGTGCTCGCCAAACCCGCCGTCACCGAGATCGGCCACAAGCGCGCCTCCACGGGCTTTGACCGCAGTGCCTCGCGTCTGCGCCTGGACATTCCTCCGTCCAAACTCCGTCTCTGGTCCCACGAAGACCCCGCCCTCTACACCGTCGTCGTTTCCCTCACTCCGCCGAAATCTTCCGGCGCCGCGCCTTCGCACGCCTCGAGCCGCACCGGTTTCCGCCGCGTCGAAATTCGCGAACGCGATCTCCTCATCAACGGCCGCCGCGTCCTCATCAAGGGCGTCAACCGCCACGACCACCACCCCGACGTCGCCAAGGCGCTCACCGCCGCAACGATGGAGCGCGACGTGGTCCTGATGAAGCAGTTCAACTTCAACGCGGTCCGCACGTCTCATTATCCGAACGATCCGCGCTTCCTCGATTTCTGCGACCAGCACGGTCTCTACGTCATCGACGAAACCAACGCCGAGTCCCACGACTTCCACAACTCCCTCTGCCAGGACCCGCGCTACGCCACGCCATGGCTCGACCGCGCCATGCGCATGGTCGTTCGCGACATCAACCACCCGGCTATCATCATGTGGTCACTCGGCAACGAATCCGGCTACGGCCCCAACCACGACGCCGCCGCCGGCTGGATCCGCCACTACGATCCGTCGCGCCCGCTCCACTACGAGGGCGCCATTTCCCTCTGGCAGGGTTCCGCGACCTTCGCCCACGGCTCGGCCGCCACCGACGTGATCTGCCCGATGTATACGAGCCTCAAAGATCTCAACGACTGGCTCGACTTCGCCGACACCCACGCCCCCTCCGCCGCCGCGCCCTACGCCGACTTGCTGCCCGTCATGGACAAAGCCCGCCTCCACTTCGCCCGCGACAACCGCCCGCGTCCTCCGCTGCCCACTCCGCTCCACCCGCTCAACCGCCCCGTCATCCTCTGCGAATACTCGCACGCGATGGGCAACTCCAACGGCTCGCTCTCCGACTACTTCAATCTCTTCAAGACCCGCGCCGGCATCCAGGGCGGTTTCATCTGGGAATGGCTCGACCACGGCCTCCGCCAAAAAACCGCCGACGGTCGCGAGTTCTTCGCCTACGGCGGCGACTTCGGCGACAAGCCGAACGACGCCAACTTCGTCTGCGACGGCATGGTCTCCGCCGACCGCGTTCCCCATCCCGCGATGTGGGAATTCAAACACCTCGCCCAACCCGTCACCGTCGAACTCGTGAAGGGCAAGCCCGGCCACATTCGCGTGCGCAACGACCACGACTTCGTTTCGCTTGCCCGACTCCAAGGCCATTGGGAACTCCTCATCGACGGCGTCGCCACCAAACGCGGCAACCTGCCCAAACTCGCCCTCGCCCCCGGCGCATCGAAAGACATTACCGTCGCCTTCGGCAAACTCCCCGCCGGTGCCGAAGCCCACCTCAACGTCATCTGGACCACGGCCGCCGACACAACCTTCGCCAAACGCGGACACGAAACCGCCTGGACCCAGCTCGCACTGACGCCCGCCCCCAAAGCCTCCGCCCGTAGCCGCGAGCGCCAGCGAGTGGTTTCTCCCGTCCTCGTCGAAGAAACCGTCGGCGGCGTCATCCTCCTCGCCGGCGACACCGCCGCGACCTTCGACCGCGCCACCTCCACGCTGTCCTCTCTCCGCATCCGTGGCGTCGAGCTCCTCGCCCGCGCTCCGCTCGTCGAGCTCAACCGCGCCGCCACCGACAACGACGGCGTCAAACTCTGGACCGGCCAGGACGGAAAATCCCTCGGCCGCTGGCAAAAGCTCTGCCTCATCGCCAAGCCCCTCCAGCACCAGCCCGATAAGTTCGACCACCAAGCCAACAAAGACGGCTCCGTCACCG
>Ga0123337_10005923_pt1 | contig 11843 bp, 10 predicted proteins | sample frozenSSSSmetaG_FD_89792 | JGI IMG/M metagenome (GOLD analysis project Ga0123337, IMG submission 89792) | Glacier valley bacterial and archeal communities from Borup Fiord, Nunavut, Canada, to study Microbial Dark Matter (Phase II) -... | ecosystem: Environmental > Aquatic > Freshwater > Ice >...
CAGTTTGCGTGGGCGCGTCGGCTCGTGATTGTTGTGCATGCCGGATTGTTCGTAGGGCGAAATATGCACATCGTACATCCAAATCTCGCCATTCAGCACGCGCGCATAGCCGCCGCGTAGATTGATTCGCCGACCACGAATCGACTTGATCTCGCTGCCGGTCAGCACCATCCCGGCCTCGTAGCGTTCGTCGATGAAATAATCGTGCTGCGCCTTGCGGTTGTCGGCCACGGTTTGGTTGGGCTGAATATCTTTACCGGCCATGATCTGATCCTTAAAGAACTTGGTGTGATGGTCAAACACATGCTGCACATCCGCCGCCGCGCTCTGGAGCAACGCTCACTGAAGCGGGCTAGAAATATCCAGCATTAATCTGACCACTACAAAAAAGTGTAGAATGTGATCCTAAGTATAGCACGCCGCCACGCTATTCCCCAAGCTTGTGCAGCAGCTTGCAATAGGCCATCTGTCCGCGGCTGAAGCTGCTCAGGCGGTAGAACTCGTTTGGCGCGTGAATCTGCTCATCATCCAGCCCAAAGCCAAAATTCACTGTATGCACGCCCAGATTTTGCAGCAGAATGGTGCAGACTGGGATACTGCCGCCGGTGCGAACAATGTAGGGCGCGCGGCCATAGATTTCTTCGAGCACCGCGCTGGCAGCTTGGTTGCCGGGGTGATCGGCGGGAATCAGGTAGGGCTGCGCGATGAAATCGAGCCGTGTGGTGGTGACGTGTACCCCTGCTGGCGTGTGGCGCTCGACGTGCGCAGCGATCTGTTTCGCAATCGTCAGCGGATCTTGTCCAGGCACTAGGCGGCAAGTGATCTTGGCGTGCGCCGCGTTCGGTAGCACCGTTTTAATGCCATCGCCCTGGAAGCCGCCCCAGATACCGTTGATCTCCAGCGTCGGGCGCGCCCAGGTTTGCTCGCGTGGCGTGTAGCCGCGCTCGCCGAACAAGCCCTCGACGCCAATATCATCCATATACGTCTCGATGTCGAACGGCGGCGCGGCGATCTGCTGGCGATCTTCATCCGAAAGCGGCGGAATCGAGTCGTAGAAGCCTTCTACCAGAATATGCCCATCGGCACCACGCAGCGATTCGAGAATCATAACCAGCGCGTGAATCGGGTTCTGCACCGCGCCGCCGTACATACCCGAATGCAGATCGCTCTTTGCGCCAAGCACATCGATCTGCACGCCGCAGCCGCCGCGCAGGCCGACCAGAATCGCCGGTTCAGTCTCGCTCCACTGCCCGCCATCCGAGCTGAGCGCCAGATCGCAGGCCAGTAGCTCGCGGTTCTTGGCGACGAAATCGGGAATCTGCGGGCTGCCGATCTCTTCCTGGCCCTCGAAGAAGAATTTGACATTCACCGGCAGCGCGCCCGCGCTTTTCAGTAGCGCCTCGACCGCCAGAATCGGCGTGAACATATTGCCCTTATCATCGGTGGCACCGCGCGCAAATATCTTGCCATCGCGGATCTCTGGCTCGAACGGCGGACTCGTCCACAGCTCGTATGGGTCGGCTGGCTGCGTGTCGAAGTGGCCGTAGATCAGCACGGTCGGCTTGCCTTCAGCGTGCAGCCATTCGCCATATACGACCGGGTGGCCGCCAGTCGGCAGCACGCGCACGCCTTCTAGCCCGGCAGTACGCAATCGGGCCGCAACCCATTCGCCAGCGCGTGCGACATCGGCGGCATGTGCGGGCAGCGCCGACACGCTGGGGATGCGTAGGAAATCGAGCAGCTGATCGCGAAATTGGCGCTCGTGTTCATCCAAATAGGCTTGCCAAGACATGGTGGTAAGCTCCTTTATCAATGATGGAAGACCGAGGACGGAAGACGAATGCGTCCGCTCCTCGCCCTATCCTCCGTCCTCCGTCCTCCGTCCTCCGTCCATCGCCGCGTTGATCTCCGCGCGCAATCGCAGCGCCTCCTGCCGCGCCGCGTCGGGGAAATCGGCTCCGTCGCCAGCATACAAAATGCTGCGCGAGGCGCTGATGATCGCACGCTCGCCGTGGCTATCGACTGATGCACGCGTGGCAGCCGCCAGCTCGCCACCCTGCGCGCCGACGCCCGGCACCAGCAGCGGCATGTCCGGGCACAGCGCGCGCACCTGCGCCAGCACGCCCGGATAGGTCGCACCGACGACTAGCCCCAGGTTGCGGTTGCCGTTCCAGTCGTCGCGCGCGCGGCGGGCAACTTCCAGATACAACGGCCCGCCGCTGGCAAGCTCAAGCTCTTGAAGATCGGCACTACCAGGATTCGACGTTTTACATAACACAATGCAGCCCTTGTCGGCGTGCCGCAGGAAGGGTGCCAGCGAATCGCTGCCCAGATACGGGCTAAGTGTCACCGCATCAGCACTCAGCCACTCAAAGACTGCCTCGGCGTAGGCTTCGGCGGTCGAACCCAGATCACCGCGTTTGGCATCCAGAATCACTGGCACATTGCGCGGCATATCGGCGATTAGACGGCGCAATGTTGCCATTCCGGGCGGGCCAAGCGCCTCGAAGAATGCAATATTCGGCTTGAACGCGCAGACTAGGTCGGCGGTGGCTTCGACAATCGCCATGCAGAAGGCATACGTGGGATCGCTGGCGGCGCGCAGGATCGCGGGTATTTTGCGTAGATCGGGATCGAGTCCCACGCACAGCAGACTGCGGTTGCGCCGCCCGGTTTCCAGTAGCGAATCGAGAAAGGTCATTGTTCGGTCTCCTTCAATTGCGCGCGAATCCTATGGCTTTGGCGGCGGATTGTCAAGTTCACTCTTTCGATGTAATGCGTTGACGTATTTCCGCCGGGCTGAAGCCCTCGGCTAACATTACGAAGCCCGCCTGCGCGGGCTGAGTTTAGGCCACGCAGGTGGCCTTCGTAGTGCGAGCCGAGGGCTTCAGCCCGGCGCGCGGGCGACTGCATAACTCATGGTATTCAGCGGTTTAAATTGTGGAGAACATACAGCGTTGACGTATTTCCGCGTTGACGTATTTCCGCCGGGCTGAAGCCCTCGGCTGATGTTACGAAGGCCGCCTGCGCGGCCTGTTTCAGCCCACGAAGGTGGGCTTTGTAGTGCGAGCCGAGGGCTTCAGCCCGGCGCACGGGCGACTGCATAACTCGTGGTATTCAGCGGTTTAAATTGTGGAGAACATATGTTCTGAGGCATTCTAATCTGGAACCGAATGTGGATAAGTGGAAAAATGTCGAGAATATATGTGGAGAAAGGGGTTGACTTTAACCAGTTAATAATGCTATAGTAATCTTGCGTACAAATGGGGTGCCATGCTCGCGTCCCTCTTATTTCGAGAGCATCCCGGGGCTTTGAGTGGCCGGCTCTCAGCCCCATCTTGTTGCTCGAAAACCGGCCGAATCTGGTGATTAATTTCACACACGACATGGGCAAGAACGAATGGTCTTGACATGGCGTGTAATATGTCAACTAGGAAAAAGAAATGACCGTCCCTTTAGCAGAGACTTCGCTACAGGAGTGGGCGCAGATGCTTGAGCAACTGCTTGGGGTCGCCCGCACGCAGGGCTATCTCACCTACAGCGACATTCTCGAGGCGCTCCCTCTGCCGGAGCATCACGTTGCAGACGTGGATCAGCTCTACGCAGCCCTCCAAGCCGAGGGTATTCGGGTGGTCGAGTCGTCGGCAGAAATCACCGATGGCGCGCCCTCCGAGGACGAGCTGCTGGCTGAGCTGCCCGACTTGACTGATATTGCGCTTGATGATCCTGTACGCATGTATTTGCAGGAGATCGGTCAGGTGCCGCTGCTTTTAGCCGAGCAGGAAGTGTCGTTGGCCAAAGCGATGGAATCGGGCGACAATGCGCGCGCCTGCCTTGATCGCGAAGCATACCAGACCTGGGCTGAGCGTTTCAAGCTCGAGCAACTGGTCAATCGCGGCACCGACGCACGCCAGCATTTGATCCAGGCTAACTTGCGCTTAGTAGTCTCGATTGCCAAGAAATATACCTCGTATGGCCTGACAATGATGGATCTGGTGCAGGAAGGCAACATTGGCCTGATGCGCGCGGTCGAGAAGTTCGACTATACCAAAGGGCATAAATTCTCTACCTATGCGACATGGTGGATTCGCCAGGCGATCACCCGCGCAATCGCCGATCAAAGCCGCACCATTCGCCTGCCCGTCCACATGGGCGAGGCGATCAGCCAGGTCAAGCGCACCTCGCATAAGCTCCAGCAGACCATGCAGCGCGAGCCGACGCCCGAAGAGATCGCCGACGCAATGGGCATGAGTCCGAATAAGGTTCGTCGCACGCTCGAAGCCTCCATGCACCCGCTCTCGCTGGAGATGCCGGTGGGCCAGGAGGGCGAAGGCCGCATGGGCGATTTCATCGAGGATGATCGGATTTCGACGCCTGCCGATGCAGCCGCCGCCTCAATGCTGCGCGAGCAGATCGAAGAGGTGTTGCAGAAGCTGCCCGAGCGCGAGCGCAAGATCATTCAGCTACGTTATGGGCTGAAAGATGGTCGCTATCGCACGCTTGAAGAGGTCGGCGTCGAGTTCGGCATTACCCGCGAGCGCATTCGCCAGATCGAGGCGGTCGCGCTTCGCAAGCTGCGCCACCCGCATCTAGGCAAGAAGCTGCGCGGCTATCTGGATTGACTATGCTGGGTTGAGAATCGAGAATCGAGAACCGAGTGCCGTTTGGGCGAACCGAGAACCGCAACGCATGCGGTTCTCGGTTTTCTGTTTGGGCGAAGTCGGCCAGCGACCGAGGTTGCGCCGATGGAGCTGCGGCTGATCATCCCCGCAGGCGGACGACCGACGGGACGCCGCCGGGTACCCGCTGGGTGCCGCGATTGCAATCACCGGCGCAAAAAATCCGTCACACCCATTTCAATCGCCGGCGCTATCTGGTGCTGCGCTTTTTGCTATACTACGCTGTAGTATCAACTGCCAACTGCCGATTGAAAGGAATACCGTCATGGCTACCAAGCTGAGCGAATCGGAGATCGCGGCGCGATATCAGGATCTGGTGGATTGGACGCTTGCGGGCGATCAGATTCGCAAGCTGTTCAAATTTGCCTCGTTCGCTGGCGCGATTGGAGTCGTGGCGCAGGTGGCCTTTATCGCTGAAGCGGCTGATCACCACCCCGATATCGACATTCGCTGGCGCAAGGTCGCGCTGGCGCTGACGACCCACGACGCGGGCGGATTGACCGCGAAGGATTTCGACCTGGCGGCGCAAATCGATGAGATTTTGGGGTAGAGCGACGCTATGCGAGTAGGATATCGTTGGCGTCAGTTTGCAGCTGCGGTCGCCGCGCGCCTCACGCCTGCGGAGCGCGCGCTGGTGGCGGCGGTGCTGAGTCGGGCCGAGCTGCCGCTGTTTGAACGCATGCCACGATACGATCAGCGCCATTGCCTCGATGTCTACCGGCTGCTGGTAGGCGGCGGCTACGCTGATTCGCTACTGTTGCGGGCGGCGCTGCTGCATGATTGCGGCAAAGTCGATGATGCTGGCCGACCGATTTCGCTGCTGTATTATGGGCTATTCGTGGTGACACAGCGTGTCGTGCCAGCGCTGTACGATTGGGCCGCGCGCGATGGCCGTGGCCCGCTGCGGCCATTCGCCGTTCACGCCGCCCACGGCGAACGCAGCGCACGCATGGCCGCAGCGGCAGGCAGCCCGCCCGAGGTCGTCGCCACGCTGCGCGATTACGCCGAGCGGCGCATGACCGAGCGCACCAGGGCGCTCGCGTGGGCCGATAATCAGGTGTAGGGGCCGGGGCCGCGTTTCTGCCGACGGGCTGAAGCCCTCGGCTTGCATTACGAAGCCCGGCACCCAAAGGGTACCCGGCGGGCTATTCAGGCCACGCAGGTGGCCTTTGTTGATCGAGCCGAGGGCTTCAGCCCGTCGGCACCAGAAAGGCATCAACGCATGAACATCCAGTCTATGGAGCTATTCCTCGTCCCGCCGCGCTGGCTGTTTCTGAAAATTACTACCAGCGATGGCCTGGTTGGCTGGGGCGAGCCGGTGGTGGAAGGTCGCGCTGCAACGGTGAAGACGGCGGTTGAGGAGATGAGCGATTACTTGATTGGCAAGGACGCTGGCGCGATTGAGGATATTTGGCAGATGCTGTATCGTGGCGGCTTTTATCGCGGCGGGCCGATCCTGACCAGCGCGATCTCAGGCATCGATCAGGCGCTATGGGATATCAAGGGCAAGCGGCTGGGCGTGCCAGTCTACGATCTGCTGGGCGGCGCGGTGCGTGATCGCATGCGTGTGTATGCCTGGATCGGTGGCGACCGACCAGCCGAACTCGTCGAATCGGCGCGCGAGCGTGTGGCAGCTGGCTACACCGCGCTAAAGATGAACGCGACCGCCGAGCTGGAATGGATCGACACGCGCGTCAAAATCCAGGAGGCGTCTGATCGAATCGGCGCGCTACGCGATGCGATTGGCTACGGGATCGAGATCGGGATCGATTTCCACGGGCGCGTGCATAAGACCATGGCGAAGGTGCTGGCGAAGGAGCTGGAGCAGTTCAAGCCGATGTTCTACGAGGAGCCGGTGCTATCGGAGAACAACGAGGCGCTGAAGGAGATCGCGCGCCATACCAGCATTCCAATCGCTACCGGCGAACGCATGTTCACGCGCTGGGATTTCAAATCGCTGCTGGCGGATGGCGTCGTAGACATTATTCAGCCCGATCTCAGCCACGCGGGCGGGATTTCGGAGGTGCGCAAGATCGCCGCGATGGCCGAGGCCTATGATATCGCCGTCGCGCCGCATTGCCCGCTCGGGCCGATTGCGCTGGCGGCGTCGCTTCAGCTCGATTTCTGCACGCCAAATTGCTTTATCCAGGAGCAGAGCCTGGGTATTCACTACAATCAAGGCTCGGATCTGCTCGATTATCTGGTCGATCCGAATGTGTTTCATTACGAGGGCGGCTATGTCCCGCGCTTGACCGCGCCGGGGCTGGGGATCGAGCTGGACGAGGCGAAGATTCGCGCGGCGGCGCAGATCGGCCACCGCTGGCGCGGCCCGATCTGGCGTAACGCCGATGGTGCGGTGACGGAGTGGTAGCTGCTGAGTAACGAGTGACGCGTGACGCGTGTCAGGCTACTCGTCACGCGTCACTCGTCCCGCGCCTTACGGCCGCAGCACGATCTTCGACACGGCGGGCGGGCTATCGATCAGCTCGGCGAACGAGTCGCCGCATTCTTCCAGGTCGCGCTCTTGCAGCCAGCTGGCGGCGGGCGCAACGTCACCGGCTACCAGCATGTCCACGGCGGTGTCGAAATCGGCCTGGGTGTAGGCGAAGGAGCCAGCCACGCGAATCTCGCTGCGAACGATGTAGTTGGCCTCGAAGGGACTCTCGGCCTCGTGCAGGCCGACCAGCACGACGGTGCCGCCGGGACGAACTGCGCGCACGGCCACGCGCCGGGTCGTGTCGGTGCCGACCGCGTCAATCACCACATCCACGCCCAGTCCGTCGGTTAGTCGGCGCGCAACCTCGGCCGGGTCATCGGCGCGGGTGTCGCAGAGCTGCTCGGCGCCCCATTGCGTGGCAGTTTGCAATCGGCCCGCGTTCGGGTCGGCCGCTAGGGTCACGCGGCCGCCCGCCTTGCGCGTGGCCGCGATGCACATCAGCCCGATCGTGCCTGCGCCCAACACCAGCACGCGGCTGCCCGCGCCGACCGCGCCAATGCGAACCGCGCGCACGCCGCAACCGAGTGGCTCGGCTAACGAGCCAGCCACCATACCCAGACCATCCGGCAATTTGGTGCAGCTGACGGCTGGCGCGGCGACTAGCTCGGCGAAGGCACCGGGCCGGTGGATGCCGATGATCTGACGCTTCGTACACAGATTTTCCAGGCCCATCCCGCACAGTGCGCACACGCCGCAGCCGCTCAGCGGGTTCACCGTCACGCGGTCGCCGATTGCGAGATCGCTCACGTTCGCGCCGACGGCGGCGATTGTGCCCGCGAACTCGTGGCCCATCACCAGCGGCGGAACCCGCAGGCTATTCTGCCCCAAATAGCCCGATAGCTCGCTGCCACAGATGCCGACCGCTTCGACGCGCAAGATGACTTCGCTGGCTTGCGGCTGTGGTTCCGGCTCGTTTTGTAACTCCATCCGTCGTGGGCCAAGCCAGACGACTGCTTTCATGTGATGCTCTCATTCGATTTATAGCGGAATTCAGGAGTCAGGAGTCAGAGCGGAATTCAGGAGTCAGGAGTCAGGAGTCAGAATGAATACCACGGCAGGAGTCAGGAGTCAGGAGTCAGAATGAATACCGCGAAGAGTCTCCCACCTCCCACCTCCTGGCTCCTGACTCCTGACTCCTGACTCCTGACTCCTGACTCCTCCCCCGCTACCAGTGCAGCGTCACGCCCAGGAATTCGTCGCGTCGGTTGAGCAGGCCATCGTACATAACTGCGGCCTGGTCGGCGTGTACATCGTGGGTGATCAGATCATCGAACTTGACTTTGCCGCTTTCGACCCAGTGAACCAGCAGCCGCATCGTCCGTTCGCGTATGAACGGGAAGTTCTCGCGCGGCGTCGTGCCGATCGCCGATCCGTGTGCGCCAATCAGCGTGATCGAGCGGCCATGCAAGTCCCAGTAGAAATCGACATCGCCGGCGATCCCGCGCGGGCTGCCGACCATGACCACGCGCCCGCCGTCGGCGACCACGTTCATGGCCGCTTTTACGGTGTTAGGCACGCCGGTCGCGTCCACCGTGATGTCGGGCAGCTCGCCGCCGTTCACCGCTCGCAATGCCTCCTTCAAATCCCCGGCGTTCGGGTCGATCACCGACACGCCGGGGGTGCGCGCGGCAACCTCGCGGCGCGCGGCGACCGGGTCGATGCCGATCAGCGGGTAGGCTCCGGCGGCGGCGTACAATCGCAGCGTGATCTGGCCGATTGGGCCGAGGCCGAAGACCGCGACCGCCTGGCCCAGAATGCGATCGCTTTGCACCAGCGCCGCGAACGGGAAGCGCGCCAGCGGGACAAGCGCGGCGACTGGCGCGGGGACGTGCTCGGCGATCTTGCGCAGCAGCGAATGCGGGCTGTTCACATTCGCCAGCGCGTGGCTTTCGTGGCGGGCATCCCAGATCACGCGGTCGCCCTCGGCCAAGCCTTCGACGCCCGCGCCGACGGCGGCGATGCGCCCGACACCGGCATAGCCGGGCACGAACGGGAAGCGCGGCCATGTGCGGGTCGGGTCGTTTAGCCACTGGTGGATGCCAGTGTAAACGGCCAGCTCGGTGCCGGCGCTGATCGCGCTGGCCTCATTGGCGACCAACACTTGCCCCTGGCCGGGCGCGCCGATCTCGTATGTTTCGGTGATGACTTCGTAGGGCTTGGGCATAACGACGCGAGTGGCTTGCATTTCTGTCCCCTTTATATACTCCGAACGGCCGAAAATTCGCCACGGAGAACACAGCAAACACAGAGATGAATACACTTCTACTCGGTGTTCTCTGTGCGCTCCGTGGCGAACGCCCGCTGACTACTTTCTGCCGACTGAAATTACTATTGTGCCGTCCAGCCGCCATCGACGGTCAGCACAGCGCCGGTCATAAAGCTCGATGCCTCGGACGCGAGGAAGACGATTGGGCCAGCCAGCTCCTCGGTTTCGCCCCAGCGACCGATCGGGAGCTTATCGGCGAAGGCGCGGTAGGCGGCCGGATTCTCCATCAGCGGGCGGTTCATCTCGGTGCCAAATGGGCCAGGGGCCAGCGCGTTGACCGTGACTTTGTGCTGCGCCCATTCGAGCGCCATTGTGCGCGTCAGCTGGATCACGCCGCCCTTGGCTGCGGTGTAGGCTGGTCGCTCGCCCAGCCCGACCATGCCCAGCATTGAGCTGACATTGATTATGCGGCCCCAGCCATTCTCAATCATCGCTGGCGCGGCGGCCTGGGCACAGATGAACGAGCCAGTCAGGTTGATGTCGATCACTGTGCGCCAATCCTCAAGCGAGAAATCGACGGTTGGCTTGCGAATATTCACGCCCGCGCTGTTGATCAGGATGTCGATGCGCCCCAGCTCGGTTCGCACATGATCGAACGCTGCGCGCACCTGCTCCTGGTTGGTGACATCGGCGGCAACGCCCAGCGCGCGATGGCCGAACTCCTGCGCCACCGCAGCGGCTGCCGTGTGGGCCAGCTCGGCGCGCCGCCCCAGCAGCGCAATATCCGCGCCAGCGCCAGCCAGCGCGCGCGCAAACACCAGCCCTAATCCACCTGCGCCACCAGTGATCAGCGCCACCCGGCCATCGAGCCGGAAAAGGTCAAGCGGGAAGCTCACTATATACTCCTTATCGGGGAGTGACGAGTGACGAGTGACGAGTGCCACTGTCCCAGTCTTTAATCCCCAGTCTTCAAAATCGAACGAAGATGTTCCACACTATATTCAAACTGCCCGCGCTCATACAGCTCGACCTCCTGATCGGGCGCATCGCGCTCCCAGGGTGTCTGCCAAGGCTCATCGGCTGGCCGGGCGTGCCGTGCGGCGAAGCGTAGCGTCGGAATTAGCTCGCGGGCATCGCGCGGCGGGTAGCCGTTCCACCAATCGTCTTCGAGCAGGCGCACATGGCGGCCATACAGCGCGGCCAGCTCGATGTGATAGGTCGCGTCGGGCGTAACCTCGCGCAGTAGCTCCAGCATCGCGGCCCAATCGATCACGCCCTGACCGATCGCCGCGCGCACCAGCCGAAAGCCCGATTCGGTCGGATAGATCTGGTAATCCTTGATGTGGACATTGCGAATCAAGCTACCGATCTTGCGCGCGAACGCGAACGGCTCCTCGCCGACCGCCAGCGGATTAACTACATCGAAGGTGATGCCGACGCGCTCGCCGCCAGCCTGGCACAGCGCGATCAGGTCATCAGAAGTTGCATCTTGGTGATTTTCGAGCGCCAGAATTAGGTCGTACTCTTCCAAAAGCGGCCGCAGCTCGATAATCCGTCGGCGCATTTCTTCCAGATAGGCATCCCAGCCGCCGGGCAGCTCCGCCCGCGCGCCTTCGAGAATTGAGCTGAGCGTGGCGCGGAAGACTTTGGCACCGGCGCGCGCGATTGCTGGCATCTGCTCGCGCAGTGTGGCAACATCGACAATGCCGGTATCTACGATCAGCCCCAGGCCAGCCGCTGCCAGCGCTTCGCGTAGCTGATCGATCGCGCTGTTGGAAAGATCTGGCAGCATGCCGGTGAGCGGAATTTCGATGCCGCTGAGTCCATGCTCGACCGCCAGCGCGATCAGCTCAGCCGAGCGAATCGGCTGCGAGACTGTGGGCCGGCCATCGCGCTTGGCCCAGCCACAGCTAAACGGAAAGCTGTACGACGCGACGCCGACAGGTATACGTGAAGGAACGATGTGCGACACGAGCGCCTCCTTGCAATCGTCGCGATACGTGTGAGAGGAATGCGGCGATCCTAGTATAAGGATGCCTGCTTGTCAAACGCGGATTAAATCGGGTATTTCGCGCCGACGCACACGCGCGCGGCTAAAGCCGCCGCGCTATGGAGCGACGCCTGCTGAAGCGGGCTGCCGAAAGCCCCGTTCACGGGGCGTCGCTGGCTAGTCCGGTCGCTTTAGCCGGATGGCTTCATCGCCGACGCACGCGCGCGGGGCTAAAGCCGCCGCGCTATGGAGCGACGCCCCCTCACGCGGGCTGACACATTGAGCAGCCTGCTGAAGCAGGCTTGGCATAGCAGTGTGGAGCTTTAGCCCCACGCGCTCGCGCACACGCGCATCCCCACGCGCTGACGCACGCGCGCGGCTAAAGCCGCCGCGCTATGGAGCGACGCCTGCTGAAGCGGGCTGCCGAAAGCCCCGTTCAGGGGGCGTCGCTGGCTAGTCCGGTCGCTTTAG
>Ga0123337_10005925_pt1 | contig 11839 bp, 13 predicted proteins | sample frozenSSSSmetaG_FD_89792 | JGI IMG/M metagenome (GOLD analysis project Ga0123337, IMG submission 89792) | Glacier valley bacterial and archeal communities from Borup Fiord, Nunavut, Canada, to study Microbial Dark Matter (Phase II) -... | ecosystem: Environmental > Aquatic > Freshwater > Ice >...
GCTGTTTTTTGGATCAATTTCGTAATACTGTTCCAGCACGCCGCTTAGCAGCATTTTGTACATGTATTCATGCGGAAAATATCGTTCGCCTTTATCATCCGCATCCTTCCATATTTTATGAATGTGCTGCTGCAACCTTCTAAATGCTTCTTCTTCAGGTATACAGGTATCGGTTACACGGTTATAGTGATTCTCCAGCAAATCCCACTCTTCCTGCGGACTTAAATCACGGTAGTTGGGTACTCTTTTGTAATGACTATGTGCTACCAGGTTCATGATATCTTCTTCCAGGTTGGCACCCGTACAACTAATAATGGACACCTTATCCTGCCGGATCATCTCTGCAAGACTTAGTCCCAGCTCGGCCGTACTCATAGCACCTGCCAGCGTGATCATCATTTTGCCCCCTTCATCCAGGTGGGTAACATAGCCTTTGGCGGCATCCATTAAAGCCGCGGCATTAAAATGGCGGTAGTGATGCTCTATAAAATTAGAAACCGGTCCTTTACTCATTTTTTTATTTTTTATGATGCTTTACAATTCGTCCATTTCCATTATTGTAGTTACTGCTACTTTTACTTGATGGAGGGTGCAAAAGTAAATTTTTTTATGCTCCAAAAAGCAGTATTGCCATTTGGTTAACTCCGGACTTCAAACCCCTTTTATATCGACCCCCTGTAATCGCTCGAAACCTTATAAATAGCATTGGTGATTTTTATGCCTCGTTGTTTAATAACAATTCAACAACTGTGCTTCGGAAGCTTTCTCTTTTGTATCCAGAAAACACAAGCATTGTAATATTCATTAAAAGAAAAACTCTAACAGGAATTCCACAAAGCTTATTAAAAAAATAGCCGCCCTTTAAAAAGACGGCTACTTTCTATTACCAGTTTCCTGCATTTATTTTTTCTTCAGTTTGCGTTCCACCTGGATATCGCCACCGCCTGAACATTTTAATTTTAGAGACTGGCGGTCGTTTTCTACATTAACATAATAGCTGGTTATACCATCGTAGCTCAACTCCATCGCCGTTTTAGGTAAGTTGTAACCCACATATTTTTTTGACAAAGCCATCGAAACACTTAAAGGCAACTGGTTAAATTCAATCGCACGGGAAGTAGCTACCAGTTCGCCGGCTTCATTATAGGCGGCATTTACCTCCAGTTCGTTCATGGTAAACGTAGCAAAGTAATACCCCTTCGATTGTTCCCAGCTTACGGTTGAAGCGGATGAAAAATCTTTTAAAAATGCAGCCTTTACAACGGCACTTACTTTATCGCCTTCATTGGCGAATGCAAAAATGGAAAACAGCATCAATGCGGCTGTTAACATGGTGGTGATCTTTTTCATAACTATACTTTTTTTGGTTAAATGATACCCGCCTCATGACTGGCGGTTTTGATTTGAAACCAAAGATAAAAGGCTCACTAGCTAGGTTCAACATTATTGGATCAAATGAAAATATATTTATTGCACCTGATGTAAGTGGTAAACCGAAGCTCAATATTTTTTCGTTATTTACCTAAAACCCAATACTGGCAAGGGTTCAAATAGTTTCCTAAAAAAAACACAAACTTTGATTTTGTTATGTTAAAAAGTAAAAGCGGTTTATGCGGATACTGGCTGGCATGCTTTTTATTAGTAGTACCTTTAATGAAATAGAATAACTAAAAGTTCGTTTTTGATGCTTAATAAAAAATCACCCTAATTAAATATGAACTTTTTAGCACATGCTTATCTTTCTTTTAGTCAACCGGGAATATTGACCGGTAATATGATCAGTGACTTTGTAAAAGGCAGAAAAAAATTTGATTTTCCGCCGATGGTGCAAAAAGGCATTGCCTTGCACCGGGCCATTGATGAGTTTACAGATTTTCACCCTGTTACTCAAAATGCCAAAGCGTTTTTTAAAAAAGATTACCGGCTTTATTCAGGCGCATTTGTAGATGTTGTGTATGACCATTTTTTAGCCAATGATAAAAATGAATTTGCAACAGAAGCAGTATTGAATTCATTTTGTCAAACAACCTATACCAGTTTACAAATTGATAGCGCTGAATTGCCCCCCAAATTTTTGCAAATGCTTCCATATATGCAGCAACAAAACTGGTTATATCATTACAGGCTTGCAGAAGGGATAGAAAAAAGCTTTGGTGGATTGGTAAGGCGTGCCGCTTATATGTCGGATTCGGCCACTGCATTTAAAATTTTTAATGATCATTATAATGAACTGGGTGAATGTTACCAGTTGTTTTTTCCTGAACTTAAAAATTTCGCCTCTTATCATTTAAGCCAACTTAATAATAGTTGATTCGTTTTATATTTGTCATTAATAAAAAAAATATGAAGAAGTTTTCAGTTCTAGTGATTTGTATGTTCAGTTGCTGTTTGGCAACTTTTGCGCAGGCAAAACTGCCACCAGTTGATAAATCGCCATTGGATATGAGCTATTATCCAAATGCTTACCCGGTATTAAAAATACAGGATAAAATATCCGAACCATTGGTAGCAAGAGTCATCTTCAGCAGACCTCAAAAGAATGGCAGAACTATTTTTGGAGAGTTATTAGAATACGGACAGGTTTGGCGTTTAGGTGCCAACGAAGCCACTGAAATTGAATTTTTTCAGCCTGTGAAAATTGGAAATACCAAAGTAAAGAAAGGCAGGTATACCATGTACTGCATACCTTACATTGACAAATGGACATTGATCATTAACAGAGAAACAGATACATGGGGGTCATTTAAGTATGATGCTGCCAAAGATGTTGTAAGAATTGATGTACCGGTGCTAAAACAGTCGGATGTGTTAGATTCTTTTGTGATTGCATTTGATAAAATCGCTATTGGGGCTGGCTTAACCATTGCCTGGGATAATTTCCGGGTTGTATTGCCGATCAGTTTTTAAGCAGGGGTACTTGTGCAATTAACCCCCAGGAGAGGATGCAATAGATTCCAAACTTTTCTAACAGATTGTGGCAATACGCAGTTATCTTAAAGGCACATAACCCTATCACCAAATTTTAAATATGGCCCCGGCAGATAGCCGGGATTTTTTTTAGATATTTACATTATGTGTGGAATTGCAGGAATACTATCTTCAAACAGCGTGTTGGTAAGCAGGGAGCAGCTTCTAAAAATGACAAATGCATTATCGCATAGGGGTCCGGATGGAGAAGGCCATTGGGTCAATACAGATGGCCAGGTTGGATTTGGTCATCGCAGACTGGCCATCATTGATTTAACAAGTGATGCAGCCCAGCCCATGCATTTAATGCCTGGCGTTTGTCCTTCTGCGAACAGAGAAGAGCGCTATACCATCACATATAATGGCGAAATTTACAATTACATTGAAATTAAATCTGCTTTACAAAAAAAGGGATATCGTTTTCAATCGCAGTCGGACACCGAAGTTGTATTAGCGGCCTATGATTACTGGAAAAAAGATTGCCTGCAACATTTTGACGGCATGTTTGCATTTGCCATTTGGGATAATAAAGATAAAATACTTTTTGCCGCAAGGGACCGATTTGGAGAAAAGCCTTTCTACTATTTTGAATCTAAAGAGCTATTCATTTTTGGCAGTGAGATGAAAGCGCTTTGGGCTGCAGGTATACCAAAAAAAGCAGATGAAAAAATGTTGTTGAATTACCTGGCATTGGGCTATGTTCAAAATGCCAATGATAAAGGACAAACATTTTTCGAAAATATTTATGCACTTCCTCCAGCACATTATTTACAAATAAATTTTACAAACTTTCAATCCCAAATTCATTCCTATTGGACGATCGATAAAGAAAATTCAATTGAGATTGAAAATGAAAAAGCCATTGATAAATTCAACGAGCTGTTTTTAAAATCTGTGAGAAGAAGATTGAGAAGCGATGTAACTGTTGGCACCTCGTTAAGCGGTGGGTTAGACAGTTCTTCCATTGCTGCCACAATCAGCCAATTGCTAAAGAGCAATAGCCGGTTACAAACATTCTCTGCGGTATTTCCCGGTTTCGAAAAAGATGAATCAGCTTATATAAAAACGATCGCAAAAAAATTCAGGTTGCAAAATTTTCAAACGACTCCAACTGCGGAAGGCTTGATTGAAGATTTTGAAACCCTTTGTTATCACCAGGAAGAGCCATTTGGATCCTCCAGCATTTATGCACAATACAAGGTATTTGAGTTGGCCAAACAACATGATGTAAAAGTTTTGTTAGATGGTCAGGGTGCAGATGAAACAATTGCCGGCTATAACCACTACATTCATTGGTACTTGCAGCAGTTATTAAACCGGAATCAATTTAGCACTGCCTTCAAAGAAAAGCATCAGTTTCAAAAAAAGCAAATCCCTTTTAAGTGGGGTTTAAAAAATTACCTGGCTGCCTATTTGCCCTCACATGCATGCATGCAGTTAGAAAGAAATGAATACAATAAAACAGTTCAACAGCCTGATATCAACCCTGAATTAATCATCGCATTACGGGGAAGGGAATGGGAGGGTATTCATAAACCTATTATCAGTAAACTAAACGATATCCTACACTTCAATACCCATACCATGGGGTTGGAAGAACTCCTGAGATTTGCTGACCGAAACAGCATGGCACACGGCAGGGAAGTGCGTTTGCCCTTTTTGAACCATGAATTGGTAGAATTTATTTTTTCTCTTCCGGCACATTACAAAATACATGATGGCTGGACCAAATGGATATTGCGCAGTGCAATGAATAAAAAGCTGCCCGCAGAAATTGTTTGGCGTACCAATAAAGTGGGGTACGAGCCGCCCCAGCGTAAATGGATGCAAAGCAAAATTTTGCAGGATTATATGCATGAATCAAAAAAGAAACTGGTGAATAACCGGATACTAAAATCGTCTGTCCTAAATAAAAAAGTATTGCCACTCGGTGCGCATGTAACCGATAATTTTGACTGGAGGTATTTATGTGCTGCACAGATAATATAATTTGTTGGCAAAAGATTGAGCACCTTTCATTGAAGATTTTATCTTACAAAATAATCACGCATTTAAAAACAATTATATGAATACAACAGAACAAAATTTACCAGAAAATAATATGAAATTAGCAACCAAAATAATTCATGCCGGGGCAGAACCGGATCCATCTACCGGTGCCATCATGACTCCCATTTATCAAACTTCTACCTATGTGCAAACGGCCCCCGGTCAACACAAAGGGTATGAATATGCACGCAGCCAAAACCCCACCCGTAAGGCATTGGAAGATGCACTGGCCATTATTGAAAATGGAAAATATGGATTGGCATTTGGAAGTGGCGTAGCAGCAACCGATGCTGTTATCAAATTATTATCACCGGGCGATGAAGTAATTGCAGCCAATGATATGTACGGTGGTACCTACCGGCTTTTTACAAAAGTTTTTGAAAAATTCGGCATCAAATTTATTTATGTTGACACTACAAATCCGGCAAATGTTGAGCAGGCCATTACTCCCAATACAAAACTAATCTGGATAGAAACACCTACCAATCCACTCATGAACATTACTGATATTGCTGCGGTAGCGGCCATATCAAAAAAGGCAGGTGCCATACTTTGTGTGGATAATACTTTTGCTTCGCCTTACCTGCAAAACCCGTTGGATTTAGGCGCTGATATTGTGATGCATTCTGCTACCAAATACCTGGGTGGGCATAGCGATGTGATACAAGGTGCATTGATCATGAATGATACTACTTTAAGAGACCAGTTGTATTTTATTCAAAAAAGTTGCGGTGCTGTACCCGGCCCAATGGATTGCTTTTTAGTATTACGTGGCATCAAAACATTGCATGTGCGGATGCAGCGCCATTGTGAGAACGGTGCTAAAATTGCTCATTATTTACGCAATCATTCTAAGGTTGAAAGAGTTTACTGGCCTGGCTTTGAAGACAATGCCGGCTTTGCCATTGCAAAAAAGCAAATGCGTGATTTTGGAGGAATGATCAGTTTTACATTGAAAGATAGCAGCATAGAAGCAGCCAACAAAGTATTGTCCTCTACTGTACTTTTTTCACTGGCCGAAAGTTTGGGCGGTGTTGAATCCCTGATCAATCATCCGGCAAGTATGACGCACGCCAGCATTCCAAGAGAAGAGAGAATCAAGAATGGATTAAGTGACGGACTTATCCGCCTGAGCGTAGGGATAGAAGATGCGGATGATTTGATTGCAGACTTAAACCAGGCCATCGGGTAAGCTATATGGGTATAATAGAAGTCATTGGCTGGATCGGAGCTTTGCTAATAGTGGGAGCCTATTACCTCAACATCAATGGAAAATTAAAAAGCACATCGCCTGGTTATATCATTTGCAATTTAATCGGCGGCGTGTTTTTCATTATTAATACCTATGCACATGAGGCATACCCAAGCGTTGTAGTAAATGTTGTTTGGGTTATTATTGCCTTAGCAGCCATTTTAAAAAAGAAATAAATCAAATGAAACAGGTTTCCTTCTTAATTTTTGCCATTTTTCTTTTAACACAGGGAAAGGCACAGGATCAGTTATCAGTAGCCAACACTGCCAACTTTATAAAAAGTAAAGTAGACAGCACTTTCAATAAAAATGAAGTTGCATCCGTATTTGTTGGTGTTATCAACGGTGGCAAACCTACCTATTATTCCAAAGGCTTTGCAAATCCTGATACCAAACTGGCGTTCGATTCTGCTACGTTATTTGAGATCGGCAGCATCACCAAAACTTTTACCGCCTATGTTTTGCAAAAAGTATTAGATGAAAACGGGATTGCTGATACAACCTCCATTTTACCTTACTTGCCTGACTCGCTACAACAGAATAAGGCACTTGCAAAAATCACATTTCTTAGCCTGCTAAATCATACTTCCGGTTTACCGAGGCTACCCGGAAATATGAAGTTATCCATGGATGACAAAGCACCCTACGATCAATATACCTCCGCCAATTTATTCGAGTTTCTTAAAACCTGCACGCCGGTTCCGAATGGTAAAAGCAATTATTCAAACTTAGGGATGGGGCTTGCCGGCGTTTTAGCAGAAAGGATTTCAAAAAAAACTTATGCTGTTTTGCTGGAGGAAAATATTTTCAGACCCTTTAAAATGATTGGCACATTGGAAGCCTTTTCTAAAGATGCCAACAAAAGCCAGGGCTTTTTTGACAAAGAAGAAGTTCCTTACTGGAATATGAACGTGCTGGCACCCGCAGGTGGATTAAAGTGCACCGGAAAAGAAATGATGACCTACCTGCAAACTATGGCAATGCCTGAAGCTCCGGCTGAAAAAAAAATAATTTCAGAAATATTACAGCCAACTGTAGCCGTTAATGCAAGAGTAAACGTGTGCAAAGCGTGGCATACTTTGGAAGAAAAAGAAAAACCGGTTATCTATTGGCACAATGGCGGAACTTATGGCTTTTCAACATTTGCAGCATTCGTAAAAGGGCAACAAAAAGCGGTCATTGTAGTAGTAAATAAATTCAATCAAAATAACACCAGCGATGGCTTGGGAATCGCCATCATGAAGGAGCTTATCAAATGAAGTCGTTAAAATCTTTTTTAGACGGCAAGGTGCTGCAATACAATGAACCTTCTTTTGTAAAAGACGATCCATTGGGCATTCCACACCGGTTTAGTAAAATGCAGGATATAGAAATAGCCGGTTTTTTTGCAGCAATCCTGGCATGGGGCAATCGCAAAAGTATTATCAACTCCTGTGATAAACTGATGGGGTTGATGGATAATGCTCCCCATGATTTTATTATGCAGCTTGATTGGAACAACGATTCTAAACATTTCACTGCATTTAAAAAATTTGTACACCGCACATTCAATGAAACGGATCTTTGGCACCTGCTTCATTTTTTAAACCATCATTATTCAGTTAAAGGCGAGGCAAGTCTTGAAACAGCTTTTACAAAATGGATGCAGCCCGAAGATAAAACCGTTGAAAATGCACTGATTGGTTTTCATGAATATGTTTTTGGATTTGATGAAGATGCCATTGAAGAAAAACATTGCCGCAAACATATTGCTACACCTTCCAGAAAATCGGCCTGCAAAAGATTGAACATGTATTTAAGATGGATGGTAAGAGACGATGATAAAGGCGTAGATTTTGGTATTTGGAAGAGTATCTCCAAGTCGCAACTAATCTGTCCGCTCGATGTGCACGTTGCAAGGGTGTCAAAAAAATTGAAGCTGCTGAGTCGTAATCAAAACGACTGGCAATCTGCCATAGAGCTTACCGCCTACCTTCGTACTTTAGATGAAGATGATCCAGTTAAATACGATTTTGCATTATTTGGATTGGGTGTGATGGAGCATTTTTGAGGCGAATGGCTTTTCGTGAATGGTCAATGGTGAATTGTCAATCAATGTCGTTAACTAAATGACAACCGCCGTCAGGATTTGCAATCGCTGGCGGGGTTGAGCCAGCCCCGTCGGCCGTTGATCAGGGAGCAGCCAAACCTTAAGTCAACGACATAGAATTGTCATGGTGAAAGACATATGTACGCTACCGGGTGAATAATACTAATTTGTTAATCTATAAGCAATAATTAAAATGAACAATGAAACGCTTGTAAGGGAAATCAACAAAAACATGGCCATTGCCTTACCCGATGAAATTTCATTGGATGAATTACAAAAGAGGTTGAGTGTTGTTGTGAATGAATTGATACAAACCGATTTTCAAAAGCTGATTATGTTACTTTACCGGATAGATGTGAGCGAACCAAAACTAAAGCAGCTTTTACAAGTACAGCCGCAGGAAAACGCCGGCAATATCATTGCAGCTTTAATCATTGAGCGGCAACTGCAAAAAATAAAAACCCGCCAGCAATTCCGGCAACAAAATGATCTTTTTGATGAAGAAGAAAAATGGTAGACAGTTAAGCAACAGGCTGTTTTTTCCGATGAGATACAAACATTAAATCCCGTACTTTTTCCTTATCATCCTTTTCATTTTTCAAATCAAACATGGTACCGAATACATGGTCCCAAAGCGTTGAACTTACGCCATATCCTTTTCCCTGCTCTTTATAGTGATGCAAATGGTGATTGCGCCACAAAGGCTTCATCCATTTAAAAGGCGGATTCCATGCATGAATAGCGTAGTGCATAGTGCCATACATTAAATAACCAAGCATAAACCCGGGAAAGAAGGCGAATACAACAGTTGTGATACCAATTAAAGAAGCTATAAAATACATGGATGTAAACACTACGGTTGCCAGGATAATACTGGGCACCGGGGGCATAAACAAGCGCTGCTTATCCCTGGGATATTCGTGGTGGTTACCATGAATCAGGTAAACGATTTTGGTAGCTCTTTCGCTTTCAGCAATAAAGTGAAAAGCAAACCGGTGTATCATGTATTCAAAAAATGACCAAAAAAACATACCGGACAAAAATACAAGCAAGATCATTCCGGCTCGCATTTCAAGAATTGCGATACTATAATAAAGCATAAAGAAAATCATCGGTATGTACAATGCCCAAATTACCAGCGGATGTGTTTTTGTTAGGTATTCCAGGTACTGGCTTTTGAATAAACGAGCCTGACCTTTATTGTGTATTTTGTCGAATTTCATGGTGGTATACGTTAAGCTGTAAAATTAGTAAAAACATTAATAAATGAAAGCAAGTCCTTCATCGCACGATCGATATTTTATGATTAATTTTAACAGCTATAACTCCTTATATGAAATTAGTAACTTATTTAAAAGACAACCAGGACCAATTAGCGTTATGCGTTGACGGTAACCTGTATGATACCGATCTTTTACACCCCGATTTACCCATCAGCATGGCCATGTTTTTAAATTATTGGGAAGATGTATTTCCACTGGCGAAAATGGCCGAACAAAAAATTAAAGAAGGAATGGTGAGAAGCTCCCTCGCAATACCACTTTCAAACGTATCGCTGCTGGCACCTATTCCTCATCCAAGCAGCTGCAGAGATGCCTATGCTTTCCGGCAACACGTAGAAACAGCCCGCAAAAACAGAAGGGTTCCGATGCTGCCCGAGTTTGAACAATACCCGGTATTTTATCTTACCAATCACAACAGCATACAAGGCCCGGGAGACATTGTGTGTATGCCGGATCATTTTGACAAACTTGATTTTGAGTTGGAGGCAGCCATTGTAATTTGCAAGCCAGGAAGAAATGTCGCTGCGGCTGAAGCAGATGAGTACATTGGGGGATTAATGATCATGAATGACGTAAGTGCAAGAACCCTGCAAATGGAAGAAATGCTCCTAAATCTTGGACCCGCCAAAGGAAAAGATTTTGCCACCGTAATTGGCCCCATGCTGGTAACCCTAGATGAGCTGGAACAATATGAAACCGCCTGCAAAGAAAACCACACTGGCAAAGCCTGGAATCTCAACATGAAATGTTCAGTAAATGGCGTTCCCGTTAGTGCCGGTAATTTAAGTGATATGACCTGGACCTTTGCAGAAATCATTGAACGCTGTAGCTATGGTGTACAGTTATTTGCGGGTGATGTAATTGGGAGCGGCACAGTGGGTACCGGTTGCTTTTTAGAATTGAATGGCACGGGAAAATTAAACGATCACAACTATACCGAACAGTGGCTTCAGGAAGGAGATGTGGTAGAAATGGAGATAGATGGGCTGGGCATATTGACCAACAGCATCGTAAGAGATGAAAGTGATTTCTCAATTTTAGCATTAAAGAAAATATGAAAAGCATACCACTAAAGGATTGCAACATGGCCGATCTTCAAGGCTATTTGCAATCAGCCATTGCACCCAGGCCTATCTGTTTTGCATCTACCATCGACAAAGAGGGCAACATCAATTTAAGTCCGTTCAGTTTTTTTAATTTGTTTTCCTATAATCCGCCGATGGTGATTTTTTCTCCCGTAAGAAGAGGAAGAGATAACACCGCCAAGGATACTTTGGAAAACGTATTGGCAGTTCCGGAGGTAGTAATCAATATTGTAACCTATGATATGGTTCAACAAATGTCGCTGTCGAGTTGCGAGTTTGCAAAAGACACCAATGAATTTGATAAAGCAGGTTTTACGATGCAGGCTGCTACGATGATAAAACCGCCCATGGTGAAGGAAAGCAAAATAAAACTGGAGTGCCGGGTAACCGAGGTAAAGCCGTTGGGCAAGCAAGGTGGCGCAGGCAACCTGGTAATAGCAGAAGTGTTGATGATTCACATTGAAGAAAGTGTTTTGGATGAAGCTGAAAAAATAGATCAAACAAAATTACAGCATGTAGCAAGGCTGGGTGGCGATTGGTATTGCAAGGTGGATGAAAGCAATCTGTTTAAAGTAGCCAAGCCAAATAAAGCATTGGGCATTGGTGTGGATGCCCTTCCTGAAAGTATTCGAAACAGTAAAATACTTACGGGTAACAACCTGGGGCAACTGGCCAATGTAAATGAATTACCCTTTGTAGATCCAGCTTTTTTTGATGACAAATTAAAAAACATTGTGCAATACTATTCCATCAATCCGGAGGATATGGAAAAAGAACTGCATTACTATGCCAAGGAATTATTGGCTACGGATAAAGTTAGAGAAGCCTGGCAGGTGCTGTTGTCTTTAAATTAATTTATAGTAAAATTGATCTAATGTCATCTGCAATAAAAATACTGCCCCATTACACTTACGAGGAGTATCGCCAATGGGAAGGCCGCTGGGAAATAATTGAAGGTATCCCTTACGCAATGACACCTACTCCATTGCCAGGGCACCAGTGGATCAATTCAAATATTAAGTTTGAATTGAAAGATGCTATAAAAAAATCGGGGTGTAAAAATTGCAAAGTGTATGATTTTATAGATATCAAAGTTTCAGACGACACGGTATTAC
>Ga0123337_10005927_pt1 | contig 11838 bp, 3 predicted proteins | sample frozenSSSSmetaG_FD_89792 | JGI IMG/M metagenome (GOLD analysis project Ga0123337, IMG submission 89792) | Glacier valley bacterial and archeal communities from Borup Fiord, Nunavut, Canada, to study Microbial Dark Matter (Phase II) -... | ecosystem: Environmental > Aquatic > Freshwater > Ice >...
CGTGGCAAGCACAGTGGCCGCCGCTGCTGAACCCGCACAGGTGAATATCGGTAGCGTGAACCCAGTTGGGCGCGTCCTTGCGGTGGGGTCGCCACTCACGCAGTTTCAGGAAGACGGTGCGCGGCTACTGCTCCCGCTGCATTCTGGGGTGGATGCGGTCGGTGTACTGGAATTGCGCGGCGTGCGTGCGGAGCAGTTCGACACGAGCAGCCAGGCGGTCTATGCCGACTTTGCGGCGCAGCTTTCGATCCGGCTGGAGAACGCGCGGCTGCTCGCCCAGACCGAAGCCAATCTCGTGGAGAACCGCCGCCTGTATGAAGAGGCGCGGACCAGCCTGCGCGAGATCGAGCAGCTTAACCAGCGGCTGACGGGCATGGCCTGGAGCGAATATCTGCGCGAGCAAAATCGCGCGGTCGGCTACACCTATGATTTCAAACAGAGCCGCCTTTCCGGTAGCGCGGATTGGACCGACACAATGGAAAGCGCCGCAAAGGGCAGCACCGCACGGCTGACAGCGCTCCCTGACGGCAGTCTCGCCAGCTTCCCGCTAGTCGTGCGCGGGCAGGTCATCGGCGCGATGGAATTTGAATTGGAGGGCAAGCCGCGCCCCGCGCAAATCGCCGCGCTCCAGCGCGTGATGGATCAAATGGCGCTTATCGTGGATAATACGCGCCTGCTCGAAGATACGCAGCAGCTCGCACGGCGCGCGGCGATGGTCGCGGAGATCAGCGAGCGGATGCAGGGCGCGACGAGCATCGATGCGACGCTTGCTTCGGTCGCGCAGGGGCTGGCGAGCGTCCTCAACGCCAGCCGGGTCGCCATTCGTATTGGGGTCGTTCCCGAAGCTGAATTGGAGCCGTAGGCTATGCTCGATCAACTCGGACCTCGTATCGCACTCTATTCAGGCAACGACCCCAACGCCCGCAAACACAAGGCGCGTATCGTCCTTTTTTTCAGTGTCTACTTCGCGGCGCTGAGTCTCCTGCTCGGTCTGCTCTCCGTCTCCCTGAACGACGCGCGCGACCTCAGCTTCTTCTATAGCGCGCTGTTCGCCTTCGTCTACAATTGCATCAGTGCCGGTCTCTCGCGGACGCGCATCTGGCGCTCCGGCGGCGGGATGCTCTGCGCCTTTACGCTCACTATGGGGCTGCTCTCGATCAATGCGGGCGTGCAAATCGATCTGGTGCTGGTTGCGCTTTTGCCGATTTTGCTGGCCGATTATGTCTTTGGGATTCTAGGGCTGGTCAGTGCATTTATCTTTTATGCTGTGTCGCGGGTCTTGCTTACGCTCGTGCAGCAAAACGGGATCGCTCCGCTGCCCACTGGCAGCACGACGCTTGGCACTGCAATCAATGCGGCAGTGCTGGCCGCCAGCCTCATTATGATTATGGCCTATGTATTTGAACAATTGCGTGTGCGTGAATACGCTGGTCGCCTGCTCGCCCAACTGCGCGCGACGGCACAGGTCGGGCAGGCCGCGACCAGCGTCCTCGACCTGAACGAGCTGCTAATCCGCGCCGTCGATAACATCCGCACGAGTTTCGGCTTCTACCATGTACAGGTCTTTTTGCTGGATGACGACCGCCGCTACGCGAACCTCGCGGCCAGCACGGGTGAGGCCGGGCGCGAACTTTTGCGCCGTAAGCACCGTCTCGCCGTCGGTTCCCAATCGATCATCGGACGCGCCACCCTGACTGGCGAGCCGACACTCACCATCGACACGACGGGCGACCCGCTGCACCACAAGAACGACCTTTTGCCGGAAACCCGCTCCGAACTCGCGCTGCCGCTCATCGTCGGGGACCAACTGCTCGGCGCGCTCGACGTGCAGAGTACACACCCGGATGCCTTCGCGCAGGAAGACATCGACAGCTTGCAGATCATGGCGAGCCAGGTCAGCATCGCGATCCGCAACGCGCAGCTTTTCGAGGAGCAGAAGCGCGCCTCTGTGGAAAACCGCCGCCTGTTCCTTGAAGCGGAGACGAACCTGCGCGAAATCCAGCGCCTCAACCAGCGCTTGACGGGCGGCGCGTGGGATGAATACGTGCGGACGCGCAAGCACGGCGTTCTCGGCGTGACGCTGAACGAGGGCGCACTCGCTGACGACGCGGGCTGGACGCGCTCCCTGACGCAGGCCATCAGAAAAGGCCGTCCGCTGGTGACGCATCGTGATGGCCGCCGCGTGGTCACGGTCCCGGTCGAGCTGCGCGGGCAGATACTCGGCGCTATCGAGGTCGAACTCCCCGCCGACGCGCCGCAAAGCGAAATCATGGAAACAGTGCAGGCGGTTTCCAGCCGCCTCGCGCTCAACCTGGACAACGCGCGCCTCTTCGAGGATGCGCAGCGCGCGGCACAGCACGAACTCGAAGTCAACACGATCACTTCGCGGATGCAGAGCATCACCGATGTCGATGAACTGCTGCGCTCGACGCTTTCCGAATTGGCCCGTGCCTTGAACGCCGGGTCTGCTTCGGTGCGCTTCGGTGCGCAGGGATCGAATGGTCGCGCCGCGCTTCAGAGCAACGGACATAGCAACGGAACGGAGCCGCAATGAGACGCCTGTTACGCAGTCTGAACCGCGTCGAGTACCCCTATCAGGATGCGCTCGAACAGATACGCGCACGCGGGCTGTTGGCGCTCGGCTCTGGGCTGCTGTATGCAGGCATTGGCGGCGTCGCCTACCAGATTTTCGCGGCGCTGGTCTTCACCCCGGATTGGTATCAATTTGTGACGCCGCTGCTCTTCGGTGCGACGGGTTTCCTGATCACCGTCGATGTGCAGCGAGGCCGCCTTGCGGATGCCGCGTTCGTGTGCATCGTCGGGGTGTTTCTCGCTTCAGTCGTCTATAACCTCCCATACGGCGTGGTGTCACCCGCGATCATCGTGCTGCTGCTGCCAGTCGTCTTCGCGGGCGTCTTGTTTCAACTGCGCGGTATTCTGATCATCAGCTTTCTGGTCTCCCTGAGTGCGTTGCTGCAAGCCATTCTGAACGGAGCGCGTATCCTCGCCGTGCGCCCCTTTGCGCCCGCGCCTGCTTTCACGGCGCTGCTGCTGCTTACGGCAGTCACGTTTTCGTGCGTGGGCGTCTTCTCGGTCTTTGTCGATACGCAACGCCGCCTGCTCCTGCGGCTGCTGCTCAAACAAAGTGAAGCGCTGGCAATCACGCGGCTGGGTCGCGTGCTGCGCGGCCAATCGGATGTCGCTGTCTTCGCGGCCAGTGTCGCCGAAACGCTGCAAAATGAGTTCGGCTTTTATTTCGTGCAGCTTTACCTCTACGAAGTCGGAAGCGGGCTGCTGGTGAGCCGCACGGGTGGCAAGCGCGACAGGGGCGAGCGCCGCCTATCGAGCCTGGAAAACAGTATCATCGTGCGCGCTTTCCGCGAACAGCGGACCATTCTGCTCGATGATAGCGCCGCCCCAACTGAGCGCTCGGAATTCGAGGTCGCCGCGCGTTCGGTGGTAGTCGTCCCGCTGCTGGCAGCCGGGCAGCCGCTGGGCGTGCTGAATATTCAGAGTATAGAGCGCGAAGACGCCTTCGATCTGGAAATTGTCGAAGCGATTGCCGCGCAGGTTAGCCTCGCCCTGCAAAGCACACAGCGCGCGACCGAATTATTTGCGTTGGTCGATGAACGCCGCCAGTTGAACGAACAGGTCAACCGTCTGACACGCGATGTCGAACGGCTCAACCGCGATGTGACCGGGCAGGTGTGGTCGCGCTTCATGACCAACCGTCAGACGGGGACCATTGGCTACGATTGGCACGCGGGTGAAATCCAGCCGGGTATGAGCGCGCCCGTCTTGTCCATCGGCGCGGCCACGATGCCGCAGATCACGACGCGCGGCGACGACCAAATCCTGACGGTTCCCATTGTCGCGGGTGGACAGGCGCTCGGCCTCCTCGAATTTCGCACCGCATCGAGTACCCCTTGGGATAGTCGCAGCCTCGAATTGGTCCGCACCATCGCCCAGCGGCTCGCGCTCGCGCTCGATAACATCCGGCTCTACGATCAGGCACAGACGACCGCCAGCCGCGAAAAGACGCTCAGTCAGGTCACGACGCGGCTGACTAGCAAACAGGATTTCGACTCGCTGCTGCGCGATGCTGCCGACATGCTCAGTCAGGCGGTGGGAGCCTCGCACACGCGCATCCAGTTCATCGCGCCCGGCACTGTGGAGGAAACGTGAAGCGCATCGCTAGATTACTACGCTCCGATTTGCGCGAATGGTTCAGGACTCGCCCGCTTGACCTGCGTTTCGTCGTCGCGGTCAGTGTGCCGACCGTCTTCACTATCATTGTGGCGCTGGCTGGCTATTCGTTTTTCAGCCAGTATGCGGTTGCCGAGGCGGGCCGCGCAGCCGAAATTGGCGGGACCCTGTTCGGCCTTGTCCTGTTTGCAACGCTGCTCTCGATTGCCTTCTGGGTCAACCTGCACATCACCATCCAGCGCCCGCTGGCCGATATTCAGGCAGGGGTGCAGCGCCTCGCCGATGGCGCGCTCGGTGAACGCTTCAGCGTGGAGCGTGGCGGCGGCGAAATCGGCAAACTCGCGCACGCGGCCAACCAGCTCAACGCCCGTCTGGAAACCAACTTTCAGGCCACGGAGCGGCTCGTCACGGAGCGCACGCGCGATCTGGAAGCGGCGCACAGCATTGGTAGTCTGCTGCTTACACTGCGTGATGCGCAGGGTATCTCCGAACGCGCGATTGCGTTGATCGGGGAGCGCTTCCCGGCAGTTTATCATGCGCAGGTATTCCTCATTGATGAGCGGCGCATCGACGCGGTACTACATGCCAGCATGGGCGAGGCCGGGCAGCGCCTGCTGGATCACGGCCAGCGCTATGAAGTCGGCAGTCGTGGGATCATCGGGCAGGTCACGGCGCGCGGTGAGCCTATCGTTACCCAGTTCGGCGATACGCTGCGTGCTGATGCGCTGCTGCCCGAAACGCGCGCGCAACTGGCGCTCCCGCTGCGCACTGGCGAGGGGATGATCGGCGCGCTGGACCTGCATAGCAAACAATCCGATGCGTTCAGCGAAGCTGATGTGCGTCTGTTTACGAGCATTGCCGACCAGCTTTCAATTGCCCTGCTCAACGCGCGCGTATTCCAGGAGTCGCAATCCGCGCTGCGCGACATCGAAGCGCTGAACCGGATGCTGTTCAGTTCCGCGTGGGAGACGTTCATCGAGGCACAGCGCCGCCGTCCAGAGAGCGTAGCGGGCGAACGCGCGGCACTTTCCGAACTCCAGCGTGAGGCAATCCGTACCCGCACGCTGGTCGAACAGGCCGAAGGCGATCAGGTGCGTTTCGCGGCTCCAATCATCCTCCGCACGCAGGTGCTTGGCGCGGTCGAGTGGGAGATGCGCCGCGCCGATTACACCGAAGAGACGCGCATCCTCGCGACCGAACTGGCGAACCGTCTGGCACTGGCCGCCGATAACGCGCGCCTGCTCGATGAGACGCGCCGCACCGCCGAACGTGAACGCCTGATCAACACGATCAGCAATAAAATCTCGCAGCAGGCGGATGTCGCGGGCGTGCTGCAAACCGCCGTGCGCGAACTCGGCCAGGCGCTCCCCGTCACACAGATGTCCATCCGCTTAACGAGGGATAATTAGATGGCTTCCCGTATCAACTTCCCGGAGTGGTGGAACAACCTGTCGCTGCGTAGCAAGCTGCGTTTCAGCCTGCTGCCCGTGCTGTTCGTCGCGGTCGTCGTGATCCTGATCACCGCGCAGAGCGCGATCAGCAGCGCGGTCACGAACAGCGCGCGGTCCGTCCAGCAGCAGCGCGTCGAGGCCGCGCAAACCGCGATGAATACCGTGCTGGAAAATACCGCGATTGTGCTGGATAGCATCCGCGCGGATGAAACCTTGCGTGATGGCATTCAGCAGTTCGCACGGTTGCGCGCGGGCGGGAACGCGATTGATGCTGAATTGCAGCGGACGCGCATCAATTTCGCGCTGCTCGACGCGCTTCAAAAGAACGCCGATATTGTTGTCGAAGGGCGCGTGCTGGATGCGAATGGCGTACTGGTTACGCGCCTGACCCTCGACCCGGAGCGCAGAGTTTTTCAGGTGAGTCCGCAGCAGGACCTCGGCAACGAGGCGCAGGCTCCCTACATCCGCCAGCTTGCACAGGCCAACGCCGGGACGCTCTACCTGACGCGCGTACTCGGACCCAACCCGCGCGACCGTTCCGAGCAGCTCAATCTGGAATATGGCACGCCCTTCAAACAGGGCGAGTCGATTGATGCCTATTTGCTCTTTACTGTCAATATTGTTCGCCTGTTGGATGTCGTCATTGGACCGGAAGGCAATGTAAGCAATGCGCTGACCACCCTGATTGATGAGAGCGGGACCGTGATCGCCGCCAATCACAAAGGCAGTCGCTACTTCTACAGTGATCAGCCATTCAAGCCGCTCTTTGCGCTCCCCTCGCAGTCCAACGCGAGCCAGGCGTTCACTTTCGCCCCAACCAGCCAGACACCTAACCAACTCGCCTCGATGCGTCTGCTCCCGGTGCGCTCTTCTTCCGGCCTGCACGACTGGCATATCATCCTCTCTGAATTGGAAAGCGATATTATTGGACCCGGTGAAGCGATCCGCTTCGCGGTCTTCCTGCCGATCCTGATCGCGTTCGCCTTCGTTGGTATTCTGACGACCCTGATTGCACGTATTATTTCCCGCCCGATGGTAGCCGTCTCGACCGCCGCGCAGCGCATCGCGTCCGGTGACTTTCAATTCCGGCTGCCTATTCAGGGCAAGGACGAAATCGCGCTGGTCAGCGCATCGCTGAATAAAATGGCGCAGCAAACGACCGTGCTGGTCGATACGCTGGAACAGCGCGTCGCGGCGCGTACCCGTGAAATCGAAGCGGTGGCGCAGCTCAGTCGTGACCTCTCCAGCATCCGCGATCTGGATGAACTGCTTCAGCGCACAGTCAACGCGCTCGCGGAGCGCTTCAACTTCTACCATGTGCAGGTTTTCCTCGTCGATGAAAAAGCGGAGTTCGCGGTCCTGCGCAGCAGCACGGGCGAAGCAGGCCGCCAGTTGCTCGCCCGCAATCACCGCCTGGGCGTTGGTTCAGCCTCGATCATCGGGCAGGTAACGCAGTACGGGCGACCATTCATCACGCTTGATACGCGCTCTTCGGAAGTTCCCCACAAATTCAACCCGCTGCTGCCCGCGACACGTTCCGAAATGGCGCTTCCAATTCGTTTCGGTGGACGCACTGCCGGGGCGCTCGACGTGCAAAGCGAGCAGCAGGACGCCTTCGATAAAAACACCGTCCGTATTTTCCAAATTCTCGCGGACCAGCTCGCAACCACGATTGAAAACGCGCGCTTGCTGATCGCAGCACAGCAAAGCAGTGAACAGGTGGCCGCGCTCAACAGCCAGTTGACGCGCGAGGCGTGGGAAGCCTACGCACAGTCGCGCCCGGAGTTGCTCGGCTTTAGTTATGACAACCTCGAAATGAAGGCGCTCCTGCCGGGTACGCCCGCCAGTGGGGTCGAAGCGCCGCTCTCGATTCGCGGCGAGCAGATTGGCACGTTGACTGCCGATGCCGAGCGCCCGCTCACCGAAGAAGACCGCCTCGTGCTGAACGCGGTCGCGGAACGTGTCGCGCTCACCATCGACAACCTGCGCCAGGGCGAACGCACGCAGGAAGAAGCGCGCCGCAACCGTGCGCTTGCCGAAGCTGCGCAGATCGTTAGCCAATTTGGGGGCAATTTCGCGGAAAGCGCGGGTCGGCTGCTCACCGTCGGCGCGCAGACGGCAGCCTATGATCGCTGGTGGCTGGGGCAGGTCACGCCCGATGGCAAGGTGCTGTTGCGGCTGGTCGCCTACGCAACCAATACCGGATTGCTGCCGATCCGCGTCGATATTGCGACCGACCCGACCTCACTGGGCATGGTCGCGCGTGATGGCACGCCCGTCCTGACCGATGCGCCCGATGCCGTGCAGCCGCCCGCGTTTGGCCGCCATCTCGCGATGCCGATCCGTTATGGCGCGGCGGGAACGCTCTTCGGCGTGCTGCTCGTCGGACGCGCATTCAATAGCGGACCGATCAACGAGTCGGATTGGCAACTCGTCGGCACGCTCGTCAACCAGCTTTCGGTCGCCGCCGAAAACCGCCGCCTGATCAGCGAATTGCAAGCAGGCCGCGAGGCGCTGCAATCGATCCTGAACTCACTGCCGACGGGCGTTCTCGTCTTGGATGCGGTGACGCGCGAGATCAGTCTCGCCAACGCCGAAGCCAGTACCGTCCTCGATGCACTGCGCGGAACTCTGCCGGATATTATGAACCCTGCTTCGCCGGAATTCGCAGCGGCGCAGGCACTCACGCGCAACCGCTCGATTTCCGGTAAGGATGTCACCATCGAACTCGCGAACGGCTCCTCGCGAACCTATTTCATCAGCGCTGCGCCGATCTTCGGCGCGGATGGGGTCGCCTTCTCCGCCGTCGCCACTTTCACCGATACCTCGACGCTGCGCGACCTCGAAGTAGCCTTGCAGGTGAACCTGCTCGAAACGCAGGTCTTGTACCAGACCACGCGCCTTATTTCCGCACAGCGTGAAATTACTGATATTCTGGATGTGTCCTTCACGCAGGTGCTGGAGCGCGTGCCTGCCAACCATGCTTTCGTCTACTTCCAGACCGTGACCGATACGCGCGCGTCGATCTATTACGCACACGCGCCGGAGAACGTGATCCGCGTCTGGGAAGGCGCGCTGCCCTTCCAGCCGCAGGTTTTCGCAACAGACATTGACGCCACACTTGACGACCCGACTCCGGAAGCTGGCGCGCCGCTGCACCTCGCAACCATCGTCACGTTTCCGCTCCAGGTGCGCAACGAGACGACCGGCTGGGTCGTGCTTGGCTTTGACAGCAAGCGCACCTTGCAACAGGAAGACCGCCGCTTCATGTCCTCGGTGGTAGACCAGATCGCCGTCGCTGCCGAGTCAGCGCGCCTCTCGCAGGAGACTATCGAGGCACTTGGCGAGACGGAAGTGCTTTATCGCGCGAGCCGCGCCATCGCCAACGCGCCGGACGCCGACGCGATCCTGAACGCGATCATCCGCGAGGCCGCGCCGCAGCAGATCGACCGCGCGTTTCTGGTCGGGCTGGTCGGCAAGGAATGGGGCGCACCCGATAGCTTTGCGGATGTCATCGCCGAATGGTCTACCGCGGGCGATACCCGTATGCGTGGCACGCGCGTCCCTGTCGCGCAGTTCGACGCGCTCTTCAACGTCGGGTCGCAAGCCCCGGTTGTGATGAACGATGTGGCGAATGCCGCCGAACTACCACAAATAGCGCGGACGACGCTCCTGCAAATCGGCCTCGGTGCGCTGGTCTCGATCCCGTTGATCTCGCGTGGCAGGACGCTCGGCAGCTTCGCGCTCGGAGCGAGCCAGACGCACGTCTTCACCGCGCGCGAATTGCGGCTCTACCGCTCGCTTGCGGACCAGGCCGCTATCGCGCTCGAAAACCGCACCCTGCTACGCCAGACGGAAGAACGCGCCCGCCAGCTCGCGACAAGCGCGCAGGTCAGCCAGGCCGCAACCTCTACGCTCAAGCTGAACGATCTGCTGGATATGTCGGTCGATCTGATCAAGGACAGCTTCAGCTACGACCACGTTCAGATTTTCCTGATCAGCGCGGATGGTCGCAACGCCGAACTGCGCGCCTCGACGGGCGACGCGGGACGCCAGCTCCTTGCCGTGCGGCATAGCCTCGGCGTCGGCTCCAACTCCGTAATCGGGCGCGTGACGAGCGGCGGCGCGTTGTACAACGTCGCGGACGTAGGCGACCCGAATTCGGTCCACCGCCCGAATAAATATCTACCCAAAACGCGCGCCGAACTCGCGCTCCCACTGATTGCGCGCGGGCAAATTGTCGGGGCGCTCGATGTGCAGAGCAACACCCCGGCGGCGTTCAGCGCGGAAGCCGAAACGCTGCTCACTTCGCTGGCCGACCAGCTTGCAGTTGCTATCGACAACGCGCGCCTGTTCGAGGCATCGACCCGTCGCCTCGAAGAAGTGCGCTTCCTTTTCAACGTGACGCGCACCGCCGCCGCCGTCGAAATTGATGTGGCGCTCACCCGCGTCACCCGCGAAATCCTTTCCGCGACGACTTCCGATCTGGCGGTCCTGCTGCTGATGGATGAGGATAAAAAGCGGCTGCTGACCAGCTACGCGGCGAAAGAAGGCGCGACCTACATCCTGCCGACCAGTCTTTCTGTCGAGACGCCGACGCTCGCCAACCTGTTCCAGGCGCGCGACCCGCTGCGGCTGGATGCAGGTAGTACCGGGTTGCTCTTCTCCAATGAGGATGTGCCGGGGCTGGAATCCATGCTGCTCGTCCCCTTCTATGCAGGCGCGGAGCCGCTGGGTGTGGTCGTCGTCGCGAGCGAACGCCGGGCGCTGTATACCGAGGACACCGCGACGCTGTTGCAGACGCTTTCAAGCACCCTTTCCGCGATTATCCAGAACGCGCGGCTGCTCGCGGAAATGCAGGAAGCGAACCGTCGGCTGCGCGAAGTGGATGGCCTCAAAAGCCAGTTCCTGGCGAACATGAGCCACGAACTACGAACCCCCTTGAACTCGATCATCGGCTTCTCGCGCGTAATCCTCAAGGGCATCGATGGACCGCTCAACGAGGCGCAGGAGCAGGATTTGGGGACCATCCACGAATCCGGAAAGCACCTGCTCAACCTCGTCAATGACATCCTCGATCAGGCCAAGATCGAAGCTGGCAAAATGGAACTCGCGCTCGATTACTTCCGCCTGGAAGACTTGATCAAAACGGCGCTGGCGACTGCCTCCGGGCTGGTCAAGGACCGCCCAATCCGGCTGCATCAGGAAGTTCAAGCCAACCTGCCGCTCGTCTACGCCGACGAGTTTCGCACGCGGCAGGTGCTGCTCAACGTCCTCTCCAACGCGGCGAAATTCACTAAACAGGGCAGCATCACCCTTTCTGCCTTCACCGTGCAGGTCGATGGCCGCACAATGGCGCAAATCTCGGTGACAGATACCGGGATCGGCATCTCGAAAGAAAATCTGCGGCGCGTCTTCGCGCAGTTCGAGCAGGTGGATAACACGACCTCGCGCGGCGCGGAAGGGACCGGGTTGGGGATGCCCATCGCCAAATCGCTGGTCGAGATGCAGGGTGGTCAGATTTGGCTCGAATCTGAGGTCGGCATCGGTTCTACATTCAGCGTGACGATCCCGACCGGACCGACCAGCGAGCCGACCGCCGCCAGCGAGCCGCAAAGCGCGCCCGCCGACCCGCTCCCGACCGAGCTTCAAGAGCAGGTCGTGCAGGCGCTCGATCAGGCTCCGCGCCCCTTGCAGCGGATCATCATCGCCATCGACGACGAGCCGGGGATGCTGAGTATGTACCGCCGCTTCCTCGCGAAGAATGGCTTTGAAATCATCGGCACGACGAACCCCGAAGAGGCCGTCGAACTGATTGCGACTTACCAGCCGAGCGCGGTCCTGCTGGATGTGAATATGCCGCAACGCAACGGCTGGGAAACGCTGCGCGCGATCAAGGACGACGATCAGACCTTCCAGTATCCGGTGATCGTGTGCAGCATCGAGGACGATAAGGCGCGCGGCTTCCGGCTCGGCGCGTCGGAGTATCTCGTCAAGCCATTCGTCGCCGAAGACTTGGTTGCCGCGATCCGGCATGTCGAGCTGGGGCGCGATCTGCCCACCGTGCTGATCGTGAACCCGGATGGTGAAGCGCTTGCGCACGCCCGCGAAGGACTGGCCGCGCAGGTCGATACGTTGCGCTTCCGCGAAGCCTCGTCCATCGAACTGGCGAACGATATGA
>Ga0123337_10005929_pt1 | contig 11834 bp, 15 predicted proteins | sample frozenSSSSmetaG_FD_89792 | JGI IMG/M metagenome (GOLD analysis project Ga0123337, IMG submission 89792) | Glacier valley bacterial and archeal communities from Borup Fiord, Nunavut, Canada, to study Microbial Dark Matter (Phase II) -... | ecosystem: Environmental > Aquatic > Freshwater > Ice >...
AACCAGCAAGAACAAACCGACCGCCGAAACGCTTGGCCAAACGCCGACGACCCAACCACACCCGCACAACCACCGCAGGAGAGAGGCAAGGAACCGACACCCGCCAACGCCGACCTGTGAACCGAACGACACAGAACGAACCAGAACCGAAGAACCGCCCAGCAGCAACCCCCGCAAACCTGACCGCCGCCGCCTCAGACGCAAACGAAGAAACACACACCCAACTAGAAAACGCACGAGCAGAAGGCCGCACCACCGCAAGCCCAAGACCAGGGAACAAACGCGCCAACTCAAGAACCGAAGCCGCCAACGGAGCGGGACAACCAACGAACGACCGACGAGCAACTAGAGCAGACATGGCCAACCTCAACGCGAAACGACGACAGGGAACACCCCCGGCTCTTTCTTTCTTTGCGTAGCGTGTCAAGGGTGGCGATGGGGGTCTGGGGGTTTCCCCCAGATATAAAAACTGCGAAGCAACAATATTTCGCCACTTGCGAAGCCCTTGATACGCGTAGCCATCCTAAAACAGCCGGGGTAGCCCTGCGGCAATGAGCGCTCCCCTTGGGGCGGGGGGGGAATCGACCGGAGGGAGTCAAGAAAGAAACTGCGTAGCAACAACTTCTTATTTCGCGTATGCGATCATGTCCAAAGAACCGGTCAAAAATGCAACTTTCCCTGAGCCAGCCCTTGCAACCAGACACAGCAAGAAAAAGAAACTGCTGCGGCAACGCGGCGGTTACTCGTGCTGGCCTGGTTACAAGCCTAGTTACATTTTTGACCGGAAGAAACACATAAGAAAATTGGCTGCATTTATGCCTGTCGTAGACATGGACTATAAATATCGGCTAATTTTTTCAGGTAATGGCTCGACTTCTTTATCAGAAACAGGTTTAAAAGTAATCAGCCGTTCATAGATATTTTCACCTGCATCATCTTTACCAGTGCAACGAGAGAACCAGACAGCTGCACCAAATTTGTTAGAGGGCGATCGCCTAATAAACTGGTATCCTTTCCAAGTCAGTATAGCGGCTCCATATTGGTCTGAGCGCTCAACAGTTGCATTAATACTAGACCAATCAAAACGCTTAAATTCCTCAATGTTTCGCTGATAGTTTGGCGCAGTATTAGGAGTCAGTTTGTTTAAACAATCAGCTATTTGCTCAAGTGCCAGCATTTGGCGGTTTTGAATTTCAAGCCAAAGATCAGTTTGTTCTGGTGTCATGATTCTTAGAGGATAAGTGGTGCTAAAATATGTGCAGGATATTGCGCTTAAATAATCTTTGGTCGGATACATTTCTGTGCTTTTCCTGGAATACCCTCTCTAGGCTGTGGGCTGGCGGCCATAAGTTACCTATCAAGGTTTCACCAGCTTAAAACTTCTGTCTCTACTTCTGAGCCAGGGTCAAACTGCCATAAGCATTTATCTTTTTCCTTCATAGCTGCTTCCTTGCGTTCTATCCAGCAATATTCATACTGACGTTGAGTTTCAGCGCCAATATACTTCCACACCGCGAATATGTGCTTATCTGGGATTTGTCCCTGAGTTTTAGCATTCAACATCAGGTGCTTAGTTGCAATGCTGTCTTGCTCGAACGCCTTCTCAATACCACTGTAGGCGTGACAAGTGCAGGTGACTTCGTGCTTATATAGCTTGAGTTCATAAAAATCACCCGTGTTACCACGAGCTATTAATTCATCCCAATCACTGCCGGGTTCCAATTTGTAGGGATCAGCTTTTGCCCAGCAGCGCTCTATCAAAACTTCTACATAGTCAATTTTTGAGATAAAGCGAGATATGCCACGGATTTTAATAGTTTGTCCACGCTTGATAACTTTATTGAGGATGTGGAGATAAACAACATTCTTGTAAACGTCGATGGTCGCTTGGTCGATTCCAGCTTTTACCTGCTCAGGTGTCCATCCCCATTTTGTTAATAAATTCTTTGTATTTTCTAAACTGTAGATGTGTCGAAGTGCATAATCTTCGCCATTATTCTCATGTAATAAAGATTGATGGAAAGGAGAGTAATTATAGTTAGCGCGGGTGTGTGCGATCGCTGAGAATCTTGCTGCTGGCATTGGTCGGATACCTTTTATAACTCCATGTAAACATGGTAACATAATCTCACCATGTTTACAAGGGTGTTATTATGAACTTGGGAAATATTATGTAGATTATGAAGCGAGATAAACCTTACGAAGTTCAGCAGGGGGATGGCGGCTTATTTGTGGCATCGGGGGATGAGCCGATAGATAGCCCTGCGATCGCGCTGCGGATGCCTAAATCAATGCATGAGCGGCTTATAGCGGTTGCTGGGAAAGAAAAGGCTAGTTGGATTAGAGAGGCGATCGCTGAAAAGTTAGAACGAGATGCTAAATAGAAGGCGGACAAAAATGCCACTTTCCCACTCGCCAGCCCGACGACCCAGACTGGAGGCGGATCGGCTCCGGCTCCGCACAGCAAAAAAAGAAACTGCTGTGAAAACACGGCGGTCACTATTGCTGGCCTGGGTCGTCGCCTAGTGGCATTTTTGGCCGCTTAAGAATTGGTTATTAGTCATTGGTCATTAGTCATTAGTCATTTGACTATAGAAAAAGCGATCGCTCTGATTAAAGGTGCGTAGTTTACCGCCGCAGGCATCGCATTAACTAAACCCAGTAATAATTGCCGTAGGATTTAGGCGTATTCTGTGCTGTAAACTCCCAAACTTTACGCCTGGGGGTTAACGACCAACTTACATGAATTGATTTATCTTTGCCGTAGTAGTAAATTGAATCAAAATCAAGAGTTCTTAAGAAACCAATAACCTTTGTACTGTCAACTCCCAAAATTTTAAAGTCACAAGCAGCGCCTAGATGTTTACAGTAATAGTTACCCTTGGTGTTCCGCTCGTGCGCTGTATGCTGGTCAACTTTCACGCAAATGCGCGACTTCTCAAGGTTTAAAAACTTCAATAAATCTTTGCTACAAAAACCATAAGTAAGCTTGAAATTTTCAGCGCCGAAGTGGTGAATAACTGGGGTGAGAATAGAGACTTGCAACTTTAAAAGCGATCGCACACTCTCTGAATTTTCAGGATAAGGATTTATGAGGTGTGAATATTTGGCGTAGGTGTTTGAGCAGGTGCAGAGTTGTTCAAGCATTTTTTCTTAGAGGATGAACGCGAACAGCGTCTCGTTGGCGCAGCCTCTCGTAGAGAAGAGAAGGGAGAGCGATGTCTACGACGGGCTACCGCCTACGCTGTGTTGCGATGGTCGCAAGCGAACCGGCGTAGCCATCGCTTAGATTTAATTAGTAATTGAATCTGCCCTTAAAATTGGAGCCATTGAAAACTGTCCCTGTGGGTAACAATATTCTTCTGTTCCATCTAGATAAATCTTTCTCTTTGTAATTTCGTTGTGGTTCTTTATGGTGATAAATGATTTTGTCCTGCTGAGTATTTCGTATTTGAATACGCACTCATGGTCACAAATTGACCTACATTGATAAACCTTTCCTGCGATAAATTGAGTCGTTGCTTTTTTCATTGGTCGGATGCCTTTTTTATTCTTAGAGGATGAAGTGAGAGCGATCGCTATGAGTTGCGATCGCTGTGGGGTGTTAATTAATCGTTTACGGTGTCAAGTTCTTTTTCTGTCAGCCAGCCCCACTCACGCCAGCCTTTATCAGATGAGTAGTAATAAAGCTGATATTCCTGTCCAATGCCATTGAATTTTTCGCGCTCGTTTCTGACCTCGATTTCGGTTACGTAGCGTATGGATTTAATTACTATCAACGCAAAGCTACAAAATGGCGCTCTGACTTTCTGGTTGATTCTGTATTTGAATTGAATTGCATTTTTCATGGTCGGATACGTGCTTAAAATTCTTAGAGGATGAAGAGAAGCGATGCCTGCGGCGGCAAGCAACGCATGAGGAGCGATGCCTACAGCGGCAAGCAACGCACTTGTAATTTACCCGTGAACTGTTACGGGGGAAGATTCACAAAGTCTGTAAAACTTTCTTATCGCTTTTACTTCGGTATCAAATTTTTGCTCATCAAAAAGATACCAGCCGTGTTCTTTTCCTGAAGGGCTATCTATTAATATCCCGGTGGAAAAAGTACCATCCTTATGTTTGAGGATTACTAAGAATGTTGATGTTTTTAGCTGTTCGCTTCTGATTATGTCGAAAGTTGCGTAAGAATGCGGTTTTAAGTTGGTCATGGTCGGATACCTTGTAATTTTCTTTTCTTGATGAGGAGGTGCGATCGCAACTACAGCGATCGCTTATCAACTAAAACTTGCGTTCGTCGTATTGTTTTACAGTCATTAATCGGCAGTAATATCTACCTGACTCTTTTTTGCAGCCTAAATAAACACCTTCACCGCTACGAAGATGGGTGTAAGGTTCACTATTCAAAAAATAGCTGCCATTTTGTCTAATAGGTGGCACACATCCTAGAAACCAGTCATAAGTTTCTTCTGTAATTTCTCGCCATTGGCAATCATTTTTGTAAAAATCTTCTGTTACGGTTGGGGTTGGCCATTCTAAAATCATTGTCGGATACCTTTGTATTTTTCTTAGAGGATGAAGGCAGAGCGATCGCTATATGTGCGATCGCTTAATCATTAGCCGTAATATTTAGTCTTGTTCTGATTTACCATCCCACTCCCAGACGTTAACCATTACCCCGTAATCCTCACCATTACTTGCTCTTGGGTATCCATCCTTCCATCTCCAAAACCAAACTAGAATCTTCTCGCCAGTTGGAATTAATAACTTTGTGTCAGTTGTAATTGTGCCTGGGCCGCCAGAACAACTTACAACTTTGTCATCTCTGAAGGCAGAGTATTTAAAAATTATGCTGCCAGAAATTAATTTTCTGTGCCGCATTCCGCCAATAATGCCAATTTTTCCTGCCTCTAAAGTATTCCAGGGTTGAGTTAGTCTGATCGCGTCTCCCGCTTGTACGCCATCTCTGCTTTGAAAGTAAATATTTAGTCTTTTTTCTGCTTCTGTCATGGTCGGATACCTTAGTTTTTCTTAGAGGATGAAGAGATTGCGATCGCTGTAGGTTGCGATCGCTATTAATTTCTAAATCTGAATATTAAGGTCGATGGCTAAACCTCTAATACGCCGTCTAACCGAATCTCTAGCGTCATCCAGCTTCAATGATTCTTCATCCTCTGATTCTTCAAGATGGAGCAATAAATCAATAGCTTTTCTGAGCTTATCGAGTTCGTGCAAGTCATATTCTATAGTGTTGGTGTCGTTAGTCATGGCTTCGCCTTTGTCCTTGGTCGGGTACCCTTAAATTATAACACAAATAACCATGTTTACATGGTATAATTAGGGTGGGTAAATAAAGATTTATTAAAGATATGAACATTGCATTTAGTGGGCCTAGAAATTTGAGTAAAGATGATGAAAAGAAAATCTATAAGGATTTTGCTTACTTTATTTCGACACATAAAGCTGACTGGTTCGTGGGTGACGCTGACGGGCTGGATAACTTTGTAAGAAGGGCAGCGCCTTATTATGAAAAACAGCTAACTGTATTTGAAATTGAGGGTAAGCAGCCGTGGCAATTTGCTAAACGAAGCAAAAAAATGATAGATGCGATCGCAGACCTAAATGACCCTTGGTTATATGCTTTTCCTAATAAACTTTGTCCTGATGTTTGCAAACCTGGGTCTAACGTCGTTGGCGGTGGTAGTGGAACTTGGTTAACAATTGCTTATGCTAAATATCGGGGATTGCAGATATATTTGTTTCCAATCTTTGAATTTAGATATGGTGATAGAAGCTGGCGGCCTGATTGGCTTGATGATCCAGAGCAGTTAACTCTTTTCTAACTGCGGAGCGACTGGAGTGGAGTGGAGGTACTGGGAGCGGCAAGGACTGCAAGCGAAGAGAGCAAACCAGGCCACTAAAAGCGGACAGTGCCGGAACGTAACGCAGGGAGCGGAGCAATCGGGCGATGTGGGTCGAGACGCGCAGCGCAAGACCCACGAGCAGTAAGGATTACGTTATCGTTAAACTAATGAAAAGCTTTTATGAAGTTTTGTTAAAGATGAGCTAAAAGCCTTGATATATCCATGTAAACATGGCATAATTAAGAAAGTTAGAGATGACGTGAAACCGGAGGCAACGAGCTAACCCGCGCGGGGGGCCAAGCGAAACGACAGGTAGCTAATCTCAAAACTAACCAGCCGGAGGGGAAACCCAACCCGCGACGGAGACAAACCTCTAGCTGGTGCCGAAAGGCTAAAACTGAAAACTGGTGAGCGCTTCACGGTAGTTGTAAACCCTTTGATCGTAGATTAGAGATCGTAATTCGAGATGTTGTGGCTAAACTACCGATCCATCGGTTTTTCCGGGCGCGAGCGCAGCGAGCAGTGAAGAAGGAATGCGAAATCTCGTTATTTTGAGTATCTTTCTTGATTGCAGAGATACCTTTACCTCTCCTTCTTTTTCTCTTCTTTCTTCCTCCTGCAATTTGTTTTTTATCTCTTAGTAAAAAACAATTTGCAATTCTTTTTTTAGAACCCCAAAAAGAGTTATACCGTGCACGTCTTCGGGCATGGTAAAATAACTCTTTGGTTCTAAAAAAAGACTCCTTCGGTGGTACTCCACGGAAGGGAAATAACTACGAAGTAACAGCAATCTTTTCCAAGGTTTTAGGTACTCAGTGACCAGCGCCGAAACGCAGTGAGTCGAACGTGGAAGGAATGGAATGGAATGGAGGGTTGGAGGAGCGGCAGGGGCTAACAACGAAGCGAGAAAACTAGGCCACTTAAAGCTCCGACAGCCCGGAATGAAATGGAATGACTGGAACAATATTCTTTTTACAGTCGTTTATCTATTAATCTTCTAAGAAAATTATCTTACAATTTAAGTCGGTCGGAGACTGACGCATCTAGTCGAATGTTTATAAATTTTGTAATAGTTTTTCTTAAAAATCTTTGCTTGATAATTACCTAATAACTTAAGTCGGTCAAAGACTGACGCACCAAAAATTATCTTTAAAATTTCCTTTTTTATAATCTCAAAACTTACCTTATATATTTAGTTTTAGAAACAAGTTAAAGATTTTTACGTAACTCTCGACCGGCTAGGCCGCGTTAACTTTAGGCTCATCAAAAAATTAGGCCACGGCTTCCACCAGTTTCCAAAAAACTCTTAATTCAATTAGTAAAAGCTATGCAGTATACACAGCGAAAAGTTGAGCCAGTGCGGTGGTCGCTGTTTCTGTTATAACAATTGTATTCTTTTTTATGATGATGTTGATAGTTGATCGCACTTTTCGCTATTCTTCCCCATCATAATTACTCCAAGTTTGGTGACAACAACAGCACAATATTGTTTTGTGCCAATACTTAAATTAACTCTATAAGGAGTATCGCCTTTGACAGCACCTCGATAATCAAATTGTAATCTGGGGGATGGGTATTGAATTGAAATATTATCCACAGAATAAGTAGGAATTTCTTGTAGAAGCTTTAATCTTTTAGCCTCTGATTGGGCTGTTTTGATATCTTGAGCAACCCGATCAGATGCTTTACTTAATTTTTGATTATTCACAAATCCCAGCCAACTAGGAACTGCGATCGCAGATAGCACACCAATCATCAAAATAACCACAACTAATTCTATTAAAGTAAATCCCTTATCTTTCATATTAATTACCACGAAGCCTTTTTCTATAATCCCAAGGTTTCTCAAAGTTACCCGACCATACCCCCAAGTGTCCAGATTGCGCGATCGCTTCCGCACTCTCAAAAGATAATTTATTAGGGCATTTGCCAGCATATTGCTTGTAAAGATATGCGTTTCCGCTTGATAGCTGCTCGGAATTAAGGCTTTTCTCAATCCCATTCTTAGAGGAAAAAATTTCAGCTACAGTCCGACCATAGCGATCGCTCTCAATTGGGGTGATCATCACAGTTCCATCAACTTCATCAACTAATTTTTGTAAATTAGCTTTTGATTCTTTCCCTAAAGGCTGGGATTTTTCAGGTGCATCGATGCCACAAAACCTTAACTTTTTCTCTTGTCCGTCCATTTGGCGAACTACGATCGTGTCTCCGTCTGAAACTCTGATTACCTGCCACTGTTCAGAATCTGCCATAGGTGCGAAAGTGTCCACGGGGATGCTCCCCGGTGGCGCATTTCGCGGAAACTCAGAGTTTGACATTCCAGGAATTGTGCCGTGTAATTTGCTACAGCCACTAACAGCGATTGCACATAGTAAAACCGAAATATAAACTTTTCCTACATGAAGTTTGAGATTTTTCATACTTAGATTCAACACTTAACAAAGTGATAATTATGACTCTAAGATGAGAGCAGCATAATTATTTGTCAATGGTGTGGCGACGATATGAAGATTAAAGGTATTATTGCTTTGCTTGTTGGTGTGGGTGCGATCGCAGCAGGGATTAATCCTGCTGCTGCTATTCAATATGGCACTGCCAATGTTTATCGCGTTGGCTCTGGCTCATCTGCTACAGTCTTTTTTCACGGCACAGCCGACTCTAGCATCAGCGCTGATATTGGCTACGTGTCAAAAATTTCTTCAAAATTAGCTGGTAGCTGTGGCGAAATTGTATTGTCAGGATCGACAGTTGGCACAACCTCGGCGCTTAAAATTAATTCAACGACAGTTACTCTAGCTTCATTACCTACTCAATTACTCCCAACTTGCACAGGTTCGAGTTTTGCAGAAGCTCGGACTGCTAACTTCAAAACTCCTGATGGTAAAGTTGTATTGGTAGGCAATACAGCCGGAACTAGTGCTACGCTCGACATTCCCAAGGCGACTGTAAAAACAGTGAAGATAAACGCTTGCGGTTTTGGTTCTTTTAAAGGCAGTGACTCTGCACCGTTACCAACAAGTTTTAAAGTAGGTGCCACGACTTATACAGTATCAACTTTACCTGATGCTGGTGGCGCTCCTAGATGCAGTTCAGGTATGGGTTATGTTCCGGCATCTTGGTTAGGCGTTACTGCTGGGGGTGGATCATAATATGATTCTTGTGGACTCAAATCGCTGGTTAACATAATGTGTAATTAATTGGTTATAACGGTGAGGTTGCAATTCAGCCTCATTTTTTTGTGAATAAATTAATCATCATACTATTTACTTTAAGCATCATTCTTATAAATCCTTGGGGATTAGATAAAGGAAGTGTTTGGACTCAGCCTAAAATCTTAGTTGTTGAATTGATTTGTATATTAAATTTATTTATAATTTCTCACTATCAATTACATTTATCTAAAGTTTGGAAAATAGTAGCTTTATTGTGGGGATTATTTCTTATGATAGGTGCGATCGCAACTATTATCAGTCCTGAACCAGTGCGATCGCTTCTCGGACAATCCACCGCAAAAGATGGCCTTTTATACTGGGGATTAATAACCTGTTTCACCTTGAGTAATTCCCTAGTATTGAAATTGAAACCAGAGATAGCAAAATATCAACTACAAGGATTAGTAATTGGTGGCGTAATCCTTGGCTTGAGTATTTTTCCTCAAATGCTTGACTGGCATATTGATTACACCCTCACATCAGGGCAATTATTCAAAAGTCATATTCTTAAAAGTATGATTTACCGAGAGCAACAGCCCATAGGTTTGTACTCTCACAGAGGCTTTGCATCATTTACCCTAGCAGCAATAGCAATAATAGCCCTGGTAGGATGGCGCTGGAAGTGGCTTAATAAGAAGTTTGTAAAAATTACTTTAATTGTAATTATCCCCGCTCTTTTGCTCACAGAAACCAGAGCAGGACTACTCGCCTTAGTTGTAGCTGCTAGTTATCTGTTAGGTTCGCGTAGCGTCTCGGAGAGAAGAAAGCATTATAAATTGATTTTAACTGGTGCGATCGCTTCTATTTTGATAATCACGGCATTCTCTCAATCCAGAAATGTTGGTGATGATTCAATAATTTCTAAATTTACATCAAATAGAAATTATCTTTGGGAAATATCAATTACCAGAATTAAAATGCGTCCCTTTGGATGGGGGTTTGATGGATTTGAAATTGCCTATCCACACCTCCCAGATGGCACAAGCAAAACTTTGCCGATAACGGCGACTAAAGCCCACAATCTTTTTATAGATTCTGCTTTATCAGTGGGAATTATAGGATTAGCTGTGTATTTGGGATTGATAGGTTTTTGCCTGTGGTGTATGCTGCAATCGCCTTATAGAGATGTTGGAGCGGTTGCGATCGCATACCTGATTTTCACTTTCACATGGTATGAATCAGCCCAATATACACATATATTCTGGTGGTCTTTAAGTTTCTTTGATTATGAAAAGATTTCTCGTAGCAATTCTGTTGGTAATGAGTTATCAGCTAGTAGCCACAGCCCAGGCGTGGCCACCCGAATTAGAAGCTGGGTTTCAGGAGCGAAAGCAAGAATATTTAAGCAAGTTTGAGCATGGTGAGGCATCCCGGTCTTGTTGTTCCAACAAAGAGGGAATGCCGAACCCGAAGGGAAAGTATGGGAGTACGGCGTATGAATACGAGAAAAATTCATACCCTAAAGCGATGATTGATTTTCTTAGAGGAAACAGGGAGAAAGCGATCGCATTCCTCCAAGCTGATGATACAGATTCCTCTAAGAATCAGCACATCCTTGGATTTGATTTTTACTCTGGTTTCACTCTTAAAGGTCAAATCAGAAAGTATTTCGGTTTCGGTCAGTTCCTCAACCCCAGTTACAAAGCCAGAATGCGGGATGCAATGAGGATATTTACAGCAGATGACCCATTAACCCACCACTTCACCACACCGCGCAAGTTTTGGGAAAACTCCACTGATAACTGTGATACCTGGATTGATTGCAGAAACACCGATAACCTCCGCGCTATGCGTGAGACTAGCGCCTACTTAATGGCTGAGGAGGCTGGAAACGAGCGTACACGGCAAATCTACAAAGCCAGAATTAAAGAGAAGGTGCGATCGCTCTACCAAATTGGTCAAGGTGAATGGGATAGTGAGGCTTATCTAGGTCACGGGTTGACCACTTATGTTAATCTATATGATTTTGCTAAAGATGAGGAGGTGAAGGCGATCGCAAAATCTGCTTTAGACTGGTTTACCATAACCGGGGCTTTAAAATATTGGCGCGGTGGATTTGGTGGGCCATCGAAGCGAGATTACAGCGAGGGTAATTGTGTATGGTGTTCTGGGGCAGCGCAAGCATTAGGGTTGTATTTTGGCGATTCACCCATTAAGGATGTCAGTCAAAATCCTGATTTAGTCCACCTCATCACCAGTTCATACCGCCCACCCGCCGCAGCTGTGGCACTAGCAAGAAAACAGTTCACTAAACCACTGGAACTGCTCAACTCAAAGCCACAGTATGAAAACTGGAAAGCTGGGGGAGACGACCGACCACAGTTTTACGAAACTCTGTATTTTGGTAATAGTTTTCAGCTAGGAACTCTCGCTCAAGGCTCCGGCGGGGATTGGAACGGATTTAAACTCATGGCTTATAACTCACACCGGGGCGTTGACTACTTTATTGCGTCGTCGGGACAAGACCCTAATAAAATATCAACTTCGTCTACTGGTAATGATGCGATCGCACAGTACCAAAATCTAGCAATTTGGTTAAATGATAAGTCTACATCCTTTCAATTTTTTCTGCCTAAAACTGCTCAAATTGAGTTACAAGCAGGAAAATTGTTTATTAAACTTGAAAAGACTTGGTTAGCGATCGCACCCATAAACCTAAAATTTAGTACTGTTAACAGTAATCTAAAACGCTATCCAGATGATCAGATTTTAACTGCGAAAGTGACCACGGGGAGTATCCCCGGTGGCGCATTTCGCG
>Ga0123337_10005930_pt1 | contig 11833 bp, 18 predicted proteins | sample frozenSSSSmetaG_FD_89792 | JGI IMG/M metagenome (GOLD analysis project Ga0123337, IMG submission 89792) | Glacier valley bacterial and archeal communities from Borup Fiord, Nunavut, Canada, to study Microbial Dark Matter (Phase II) -... | ecosystem: Environmental > Aquatic > Freshwater > Ice >...
AAAAAAATTTATATTTAGTTCTCGTCAACAAAAAGAGATCGTTTTTTTTTTTTTTTTGGCCTTGTTCCCTTCTTCTCCCTTTTTTTTTTTTTTTCTCCCCCCCGGCCTTTTTTTTTTTTTTTTTTTTTTTCTTTCCCAATATCTTTCTCCTTCCAACTTCGTTCTCTATCCGTTAAATCCTCTTGTGGACTTTGGCCATTCTTTGGTCTTTGACAAGAACACAACAGTTCTGTAAGTGAAATTTCGAAATCTGATGCCACGCCACTTGGGACATAAAATCCGTAGACTGGCATATTTCCTGCCGGATCTTATTGTCCTGATAAAGAGCCTCATCCAAACGTCGTCCTCCAACAAATTCCATGATGATGAAAGGTCCTAATCCTTCGAAAGGTCCTTCAGCTACGCCGGAAGCTATAGCTTTTGGGATCGGAATGCTCGTCTTCTCTCCGATGAAACTCACGACTGCAATTTCCTGATCGACCTTCTCCGTTGGGCACATAACATCGCCTGGTATAGGGAAGCGCAGCAGCCAGTCGGCATGATCGCTGATGTTGTCCAAGTGCAGCCGAAAGCAATGGTTGAAAGCGCCTTCGAATCTTGCCACAACTCGGCATCGCTCTCCATTGCAAAATCCTGTGACTCTGACAAGTGCACGACGATACCTTCAAACACTTCGCGAATGGCGAGGATGTGGTGAGCATTGATTACCTGACAGCACACGGCTGACATGTGAATTTCTTCAAGTGCGGGCGTCGCGCCTCCAGCCGTGTTGACATTGTGGAGAAGTTGAGATACACAATATGTCCGCAGAATTGCCCTGAGCCCGCTTACTGTGAGCAATAGGAGTACTAGACCATGGGCTATCCGTTGCCTGGACAATAATGTAGTGGTCCCCTTCTCAGTCCATCATCATTCAGCTGTGTACACAACGAAATTTAGACCCGAGCTGTGGCGGAGGAAACTTGACTCTGCTCGCTAATCCAGGCTTCCCTAACTGTGAAATGGTTGATCGCCAATTGCGAAACATGTTGACTCCTCAGCCTTCAACAACAAAAGTTACAAGAATCTCCCAGCAGGCCATCCGTATATGTCTCAGTTACCCCATCTTCATTTCGAGTTAGAGGATATCACAATTTTGAAAAAGATTGGTGGCGGTGATGCAGGCATCGTATTTGAAGCTAGCATAGCTTCTTTTAATTGTGGCGAGACGGTGGCCCTGAAGGTGGTATGTTCGTACAGTCGTGAGGGAAAAGTTTCGGTGTTAACTTCCCTATAGTTCAAGCCATATTTATCAAGGTATCATTATACCTTTTCAACCATCACTCGTCTTCCACTCAGTCCGTTCGACCGTGAGCTGGCCGCTCTCTCGACCATTCAGAGAGATCAAGAGGCAAAGATTGACCTTCCTGTTGTTGAAGCATATGGTTGGTTCGAAGTACCCGCCAACTTTTGGTGTGGTCAACACAAACTCTCTGAAAATTTGCAACGGAAAGTCTTAGTCAAAAGGCTTGTGCGGCGCGCGCCGGCATTTGACTTTGACAAAGTTACTCCCGATGCTATGCTTCGCCATCGCGACATACTCGACCGCTTGGGGATTTATGATACAGACATCCGTGCAGAGAATTTTTTAGCTGGCAGGTTGGCGGATCTCTCTGCGTGTTACGTCTTGACTGAGATTAATCGTCCTGATATATATGACATTCGAGACCAGCGTCCTCAGGTAAAAGAAGTGGTGCTACGGCATTTAGGGTTACTATCGACTGTATGGAGGGAGCCACCCGAGGTCGTCGAGCATGCATGGGACCAACTACGAAAACAATGTGAGGGAACGGCGAACATATGAATTTTAAGTGCTAATGTATACTATTAAAAGACGCGAGCTGGCCACGTGCTTTTTAGGCATCGACGATATCGTAAATATCTTCGTCTTCGAATTGCTGTACGTCTTCAACCCCTATAAGAGACGTGTTTTGCTCATATGTGAGAACCGTCCCTGAAGATGGCTTGCTTCCACGGCTATTTCCTGTCAGTGTTGATGTGTATTGTTTTTTAGTCGAGTTTTTCTTCTTGCCATACTTGTCTCGCTCCTGAACTTCGTTGACCATTACCGAATTCAACGGCATATAGGCATTGCTAATATCACAATCGCCATACGGCTCTGTTGAAACCACAGGCAACCAGAAAAGAGCCCCAATTCCAGTCAACCCACAATGTCTTCTATCCCACGGAAAAACAGCCATCTCTATTTCAGAGACATCTGGCGGGGCGAAAGATTCAAGGCTCATGCTCGAGAAGCCTTCACTTATCGATGAACCTGATAAGCGTAGAGTTCCAGGCCTAGGTGCTGCAGCACGGTATTGAGTGGTTCGTTGCTGCATCGGAGGTGGTGATCTTTCTTCGTCAGATCTGATCCGGAAGGCCACAAATTCTCTTTCGGTGGCTAAAAATGCGTATCGAGTTTTGGCAATCATTGCATAGTGCACAATTTGGCGGATTGGGTTCATGTTATTCGCCTGCTGTGATGGGATCTCGCTAGGATCAAACAGTAGTTCCGGGTTGAACGAATTTGCCTTCTTTGTATCTCCGGGACAGTAGCATTTCTGGGGATTGTGCTGGCCATTAGCAATGACAGCACAGGCCCAGTCGGGTTTGTTAGAAAGCGAGACCTTGGAAGCGCGTCAGCTTAAGAAAATTTCTTGGTAGTGATTTGCTTTGGTACCTGGTTCCCAAGGTTACAGAGGCTTCCAACGCCAAACCATATATCACGACCAAGCTTTGATGAAACGCTCTCAAATATATGACCTAAAACAAAACCAACAGTTCCATTAATGAGTCCTTGCACAGTATCTTCTCCAGTGATATATGTTGCCTTGCCTGGAGGCTTCGTGAGCGAAGGACAGTCCACTTCGTAGTCTAATAATCTTGGATAATGGTATTCGAAAGTATCTAGTGAGAAATCCTTCCAATCTGTGATGTTTCTAGAACTGATCAGAGGCCAATCATCATGAAATGAATTTCTGCTTAGTGGACTGAGCTGCTTGCATTTCCATGTGGTCCTCTGATCGAGATGTTCGCGGATTGTTTTCTTTTCCATGACTTGCAGAATGAATGGGATATTGTATCCATTCTGTAAAGAAAGAGATGGTTTTTGATATCTATACTTGTTGTTCCTAATCCTCGTAGTTAGTCGGTCGCTCCATCTGTTCTCAGGAGAAACCAACGCTCTTCCACAACCAATCGGCCAAAGGCATTAGAAGATACAATACTGACCCGATGGACCCTGATCAGCTCGTTTGTTCATAAGAGGCCGCCTTAGTTTGTCATCTGGCGCTTTGCGTAACGCGTGCCGTCTCACTCGGTGACGCGGGGGAACCCTGGTTGGCTTGTTGTTGACTGATGCAAGATGCAAGGCAAGGGCCAGCATGGCTGCCGTTTATGCGTCCTCACATGCATGTATCCTTGTCTAAAAGTCAAGGTGTGTAGGCGCCGTCATCTGCTGGCTGGAAGCAGGGTATTATGAGCGTATTTCCTTAGTCGCTCTATGCTTGTGCAGTTGTACTTGTGGGTTCATCTCGATGAGGAACCCCTCAAACAGCCAAGCATTTGGCCTTACCATTCTTTCGTTCTCTGCTTGCAGACAGTATCTTTGCATCAGGCACCAGCCATTCCGCGAAAACAGGACGTGGAGTACAACTGGGTTTGATGTAGATTGGCGAGGGGGTATGGCCGCCGCCCGAAGCATCGCCGACAAACATGTATGCGCTTTTGATTACTGTAGTTTCTTCCTCGAACTGGATGTAGTGATAATGTGCCAGAACTAAACTACCAAAAATCACATCCAGTTTCATTACAGAGCCATACAAGTTTCGAACCTTTTTTCACGAATTCCTCTGTGTCCACTGGCGTATCCAACTGTTGTTTGACCTGAGCGGTCCAATCTTGCATCAACTCCAAGCAGCATAGTGGCTCTCGTACAGCCTGGAAATACCAAAATCCCCATTTTCAAGATGGTCTTGCGTATGGGCAGAAAAACTATGGTCTTTCCCTGACGTCAATTCTTCGTTCTGCAGCTCAAGAGGTCAATTGCCTTGAGAGATTGATCACTGCATTGCACAGATGCAGACTTAATATCTTGATAGATTCCGTTTTACTCATATCCACTGTCTCGGGGCTTTCGCATCAAAGTAAGGGCCTATGAGTCTCTTCGGCCTTCTTCTTCCGTATAGCGGTGCTGCTGATCTTCGCTGCAAAGTTGCCACTTTTATTCGCACTCTCTGAGTCTTCTTCTGCATCTAAGACGTCAATCTCAAAAATCTCGAGAGGTTTCCAACCTTGCTCCTGTCTTTTCGTATTTACAGCAGCGCCTCCATCACGTGTTTCTCCGGAGACAACAAGAGCGGAGACAGTCTCGTCGGTGATTGTCGGACCAAACGGATCCTGGATCTCCACACATTCTATCGTAATTGCAGCTTGCTTTAGTCGTGTAAAGACTCCCCGTCCATTAACAACTGGCTCGTTGACGGAGATTCTTTCAATGTCATTGTCATCAATAGTGAAAGATAACAGTGGAATAAGGAAGTTTACAACGCTTTCCTCACGCTGCTTCCAACCTTCGAGCTGTTCGGCGTACTTCTTGTTTTTGAGTAACTCGTCCCCAGTAATTCCGACAATCAATCGCCTCGGAGTTCTTTCAGCCGTAGTAGATGGTTGAAGCATAAGAGCTGTCGCTGTGAGAAGCAGTTTGTGGCCAGAATGAAGATGGTCGAAAGTTCCACCAACAGCAACAACAAAGTGTTTGTTGGAAGAAGTGGCTGGCGTTTCAGAAATTGGTTCGGTTTTCGAGACCATAGTGATTCCTCCCGGAACCATGCGGATCTGGCCCCGAAGAGATGGAGACTTTGTATTGACAATGGCCGAATATATGCGGAAGACCTGTTGTCCTTGCTCTCCCTCCACGCAAAAAATATATTGCCAGCTTCTCCGCGTCAATGCAAAGGTATTAAAATCAATGATCGGACCGCTAGTGAAGATGGAAGATGGAGGATTTTGCTCTTCAGGCAATGACTCGGACACCTCATATTCAACTAGCAAGATTCGAGGGTCGATTCCTCCAGGGCTGTCCAGCTCGATGTTCTTCTGAGCACATATGACAGAAATCATACTGTACAGTTCGGCAAGTAAATGCTCAGTCTCCTTGAACACTTGAGACCTTGGTCTCTCAAGCTGTCCATAGAGGGCTGGGCAAGAAACGACGATATCAAGGACGGCTACCGGACTTGGCCTGAGAGATGCCAGTGCGCAAAGTGCCGCTGTGAGTGATGGTCGGTATGCTGCCTTGAGAGCCGCTCGGGTGAGAGGACTCGGAGGAGGAGGTAAGAGTAAGAGAGAAGAGAGATTTGAGCTTGACATGTTGGACGACCTGCTCCGTTCTGTTCTGTTGCGGAGTCAATGGCCAAGGGATAGGTCTCTCGACGACGTTAGGGACGCAAGTCTGAGAGTAATAGAAAGTCAACAAAACGGGAATAATTATGACAATGAAAAGAAGGGCTTTATAAGTTCCAGATATTTTAGAAAAGCATAGTAAGAAGAGGAGAGGAGAGGAGAGGAGAGGAGAGGAGGGGAGAAGAGAAATGCCTTGGTGGATATTTGTCCCCAGCTACCCGTGGTAAACGAGCTGTCACCTCGCTCCGAGGGATCCCCGCCAACCCCGCGCTAACCGCGCTAAACTCAGTCGGTGAGGAAGATGCATGGGTAAAATTAGTGAGGCCTGAGGCCCCAGCATTCATTTCAGTCGGTTGATTATTCATGTTCACGTTTGGCACACCACGACCTCTAAATATACGCCCATCCGGGATATGGGGTCGAACGGTCAAGTACCTCAGAGGCAAGGAACGAATAGACAGACACCCGCGCTCCAATCCATTTCCACTCCAAACCCGCCTCCTCGTAGCGGCTCCTGCCCTGAGGCCTCCAACGACCCTTTCCCTTCAACCTCCTCCTCTCCTCCTCTCCTCCGTGCTGTGCTGTCTCCTATCCCGAAGAATGCCCCTCTTCGGCGGCCATAACAGGTCGGCTTCATCATCCACATCCCAGAATGCGCAAGGAGCGGCGTCAGGGTTATTACAAGCTGCGCAAGCGCTGGGCTCGATAGGGGCGCCTACGGGAAACCTGAGAACTGCGACGACAGGGACAACTTCAGCAGGAACAGACTCCCTTTATCCTACGGGCACGCACAGCTCCAATGCAGCGGCCCAACCTGCGCAAGGTTCCAATCACAACTCGGCGCAGACAAGCCAGTCATTGAATGCTGCTGTATCGAACCCTGCGACGAACAACACACAGCAATTCGAGACCCCAAGAAGACAACAGGCCTACTCGCGACAACCTGACGAGCTTCATTTGGGAGATATGAACAACGCTACAGTGCAGAGGGGACCCATATCACCACGCGACTACGCAGCAGGAGGACCACCACGAATTAATCTCGAGCAATCGACCCCAGAAACTTCACACTATCAAAGCACGAGCAATCTGCCGGGCGCGCTGCAGTCAGGCGGGACTAACAGGCCTCCTCCTTTGTCCTCTTTGTCCTCGAATACGGCTCCCTCTGTACCCGCGTTACAGAATACAATGGCGCACGATCCCTTTACAGCTCCGATGCGCTCAGCACCACAAAACCTCTCGCATAACTATTCGCGATCCAGCCCATCGACTGGATATGATGGTCAGACTTATCAACCTTACACTGCGACTCCTGGCGCCTCCGAAGCAGCCCAGTTCTCGACACCGAGCTCGTTGAAATACGTGCCCGGCCAGCAGCGAAATGTGTCAAATACTCCGCTCGGACTGGCAGATATACGACCTCGAGCAGACTCAAATCTATCTGATGCTGTGCCGGGAGCCAATCCATATTCATACGACGGTGCAAATGCTGTCCCGACGAACAGCAACTATCTGGCACCTTGGGCTATATATGCGTTCGATTGGTGTAAATGGCCAGCCCATAATAGTGATGCGGGAAAAGTAGCTGTAGGGAGTTACTTGGAGGATGGGCATAATTTTGTAAGTTCTACAGCGTCAATTCCGGAGACTTTAACTGATTCAGTGTCTCATAGATCCAAATTCTCGAGACATCGATCAGGCCTTCGTCGCCAGAGTCATACACTCCATCTGTGCCAAAATATGGCCTTGAGTTCTCTAAAATAGCAGAAGCGACGCATTCATATCCTGTCACACGTTTATTATGGGAACCACCATCTTCTCAAAAGCAATCGACGGATCTTCTCGCGACGTCTGGCGATCATCTGCGGCTATGGTCTCTGCCAGCGGACATGCCCATGTCGAATCAGTCAAACTCGATCACACGGTCAGCAAATCATGGGCAAGCTCTTCCTCCTAGCAAGCTTACGCCATTGGCTCTCCTATCAAACTCAAAGACCCCAGAGCATACAGCGCCTCTAACCTCGCTTGACTGGAATACCGTTTCTCCATCTCTCATCATTACTTCAAGCATCGACACCACATGTACAATCTGGGATATCCCAACTCTAACTGCCAAAACTCAACTCATTGCACACGACAAGGAGGTTTTCGATGTCCGCTTCTGCGCTAATAGTGTTGATGTTTTTGTAAGTTGTGGTGCTGATGGCAGTGTTCGAATGTTCGATCTTCGCAGTCTTGAGCACAGCACCATCATCTACGAGCCTACTGCTAAAGATGATAAAGGTACTTACTTCCCTCCCCTTTTCCATCTTATATCGAATCAAGAACTAACAAGGCCAAGACCATAACTCGGCATCCGGCCGCATCTCTCCTACCCTCGCCCAGCAAACAATGACATATGCGCCACCACTGCTCCGCCTTGCTGCCTCTCCGCATGACACCCATCTGCTCGCGACGTTCTCCCAAGACTCAAAGATCATCCGAATCCTGGATGTACGGCAGCCTGGGCAGGCACTCCTCGAGCTCCACGGGCATTCTGCGGCGATCAACTGCATCGAGTGGAGTCCATCGCGGCGAGGAACGCTGGCAAGCGGTGCAGACGACAGTCTTGTGCTTGTCTGGGACTTGTTGAATGCGAATCCGCCGCAGCCGGGCGTGAATGGTGGGTCTCAAGGAGGTGGGCAGGCAGATAATGTGAGGAGCCCGACAGCGAGCTGGAGGTGTGACTATGAGGTTGGGAATCTGAGTTGGGCGCCCAATAGTGCGTTAAGCAAGGATGGAAGTGATTGGCTGGGTGTAAGTGGAGGAAGAGGCATCTGGGGAGTCAAACTGTGAGACAAGGCAGATACATCATGTTTTGGGGAGAGGCAGCATTCCGAAGATGGATGTGGATAGATAGAATTGCGCGGGTGCATAGCTAGCATGGCGTTTGGGTTTGATGGAAAGGGTTTGATTGCACGCATATGGACACATTGTTGAAGAGGGGAGAAGGCGACATGATGGAAGGGATCACGATATGGATGAGGCGCAGTATAGCTTATGGCAATAAGCATGGAAGAGTAAGATGGATAACAATTTACTCGGAAATGGACATTCTGTGCTCTAAGATCAGTAACCATGCTGTGTGCTTTGAGAATGGTGAGTATATTGGTGATGTTTCATTCCGCCGTGACCCGTCAGGTATTTACTGTTAGATATGTCCGGGTATGATCTCGGACCCATAGATTGGTGGATTCGGGGCATGCATATTGCATGAGGCAGAAGCATATTCCTTGTTAAGTTGTTCATGGTCACATATAATCTAGATTAGTATTTTATTGATCTGGTAGTCTTTATCTTGGATATGATAACTATTGTACTCTACAATTATATTCCACAATTACTTCCTTTGTAGTATTAAAATCCTTCTTTGTTTACTATAAGAGCAAGTGCTTAGCACTCATCTTCAATTCCCAGCCCTCATTCCTGTCCTGCTCCATTCTGGTTTTCTTTGAGGTGGGGGGGTAGGTGGGAAATAAGCGCGCGCCTAGCATATACCCCCAGTTTGGCGGCTTAATTCCCATCAAGGGAGACATGGTCCAATTAGCAAAGCCGGTGCCCGAATGACGACCGCCTATCGTCTGCCTGGCGGAGTCGTGACTTCATCTCCGGGCGGTAACACCCAGGTTCAAAGCCTGGGAATGGGCGGTGATGACGCGGAGGGAACCCTCCCCATCAGGTTACACACACGCCATTGTTTTTTTGTGTTTTTTTCCTGTATGGATTGGATTTTTGGACAGCTTCGAAAAGAGATTGGATGGTTGTCTCTTTTTAATCAATTGATGCTGTTTCTTGGGGTTTTGCATTGTTTGGATGGCAGATCGAGTGAGCGCGCGTGGACTTGATTCTGATATTCGGTTAGCCGCGCCAGGCGCACGCCTGTTGACAGGCGCGGCTATGCCACGTGAGGTCCTTCAACACAGAAACTCCAGATCATCAGCAATATCATGATATAATTCATTATATATAAAGATCTATCTTTATGATGCTATGTATCTCATCTTTGCGCCTTTGATTATGGCAATCACTGTCCCTCGTGTTCATTGTCACGTGCTCATTCCCAGCCATCTTTTTCCCCCAGGTTGCCTTTCAGAAGCGCTCTCTTTGGATTCAACGCGACATCAATCGCAATTAGAGACACCCCATGCTGACCTCCGTTTAGAGCCTCAGATCCAGAAAGGCAGAAGAAGTTGAATATTTCATCGTTCTTTCTACAGCACCGTTGATGTGACAGCCATGTTCTCACGGTCGCACTCGCACCCTTGCTCCAGCCACCCAACCACCGCAAAATCACTGTCCCACTGAGCCAGCCCCGCCAATTATTCAGGCCGTAAGCCGCGCGAGACATGAGAGATGGCGGGGGATATAAGGTGAGGCTGCAGGTGATACTACTTTTCTCTTATGCTCTTATTCTTCAAGTTCTATTGTCCAGTTTCTGCAGCATTCCGACATCGAGTCCTATTGTTCGAGTTTCTATTGTTGGATCTGCGAATACCTTGCGGACTGCCATAAAGACTCTGGACGTCATTGACGTTTTTCGTGATCTCTTATCGCTACGATTGCAGGTGCTGGCGCAGCAAACCTTGGCCGCATCTGAACGACTTTAGGCGGATATTGTACGACAATAAGGCGGCGATAGAACTGTCATTGGGACACTGGGTTTAGTGAAGCAACGTGAAATCAAAGCACCTGTCGCAGCCTGTTGTTCTTGTGTCGCATAAGTTTGCGAGACTCTGCGTTGTCGCATCACGAACCTTACTCGCCGCATAAAAATATATATCTTCGAGTCTGGCCCTGGTCATCGCACATCAACTACCTCCAGGATGCTTTTCGGACTCATATTCGCCTTTTGGCGCTTCGCCCAGATCATTACTTTGGTAAGCCGCACTTCTCATGCTCACAGCCCATCTGGCCGCAAGTCTGACATTGTTGCTTTTTAGATCCCGGCAGTTGGCATGCTCTCTTACTTTGTGCACATCTACATCGAAAACAACGCTCTTACACCCGACTCCATCCTCGTCCTATTCATTGTGTCGGTGCTGGCCGTTGTCTGGGCTATCGGAACGCTATTCACATACCATCGCTCGAAGGAGAATTCCCGCTTCGTCGGCTTCGTCGATCTCCTCTTCGTCGGGGCCTTCATCGGCGGTGTATATGCGCTACGTGGCATCAGCACTGACAACTGCACCAAGCTCACCACTGGCAACTCATGGACTGCGAACCTCGGATTGCTCGGCTCGGTGACATATGGAGGCGTGGGCCTGAAGATCGATAAGACCTGCTCTATGCTCAAGGCGTCGTGGGCATTCGGTATCATGAACTGCATCTTCTTCTTCATCACCAGTCTGCTCGCCTTCATGGTTGGTGGCGGCAGGAAGGAGGAAGTATTCGTCAGAGAGTCTCATGGCTCGAGGCATGGACACAGAAGTGGAAGCCACAGAAGCCACCGCAGCTCTCACTCGGGGAGAAGACACGCCTATGTGTAATGGCAATGCGACAACGGAAGAGAAAACAGGATGAGAGGACATTCATGACAACTGCCAGAAGGGCAGAAGAAGGGATTGGCATCGGGAAGGATGAGATGGGAATGGATGGAATTGGAAGACGTCACGGCCGGTTTTTACACTTACGATACCATGTTTGGCGTTCTTTGATATTTCTCATGAGACCAGCTTCAGAGGGTTTGCTCTCACGGCGAGGTTGTAGATGATTATGTTTCTATGAGATAATTCATGACAAAACAAATGCTCTTGATCAAATTTGCCAATGCTATAATAACCGTTGATAATGTTTCTATGAGATAATTCATGACAAAACAAGTGCTCTTGATCAAATTTACCAATGCCGTAATAACCGTTGAATCCACTTGAGAATTACAAACCTCTACTTATGAAAGCTTGTGAAAGTTTGCAGTGTTTGTTTGATAGTACTTAGTAGTGCCGAGTCCACTTAAAGCTGCAAAAGAGAGAAAAATCCGCACTTGTCAAGTGTTTGCAGTGTTTGAAATTCCGCACCGACGCCGACTCGCCTAATCCAGACTAGCGGGAAATGGCAGCGCTCCCTATATAACACGGCCGCTGCTCGTCCTTCTCGTTTTTCTTCTTCATGTCGATTTTACTTCGTGAGTCCACCCCCCCAACTCTCCAGCATCCTCATCCTCCTCTGCCTCATCTCAGGCCATGGATCTGCTTTGCTATACGCATCTCGCATCTCGCTCTCGCTCTCGATCAGCAGCTAACAGTCTCCCAGATGGAATCATTTTCTTTAGTAAACATCCCCATACTGTGTTTCTCACACGAGCCACAGACTCCAACCTGGTTGATGACATATCTCCTCGGTGCCCAAGAGTGAT
>Ga0123337_10005934_pt1 | contig 11830 bp, 10 predicted proteins | sample frozenSSSSmetaG_FD_89792 | JGI IMG/M metagenome (GOLD analysis project Ga0123337, IMG submission 89792) | Glacier valley bacterial and archeal communities from Borup Fiord, Nunavut, Canada, to study Microbial Dark Matter (Phase II) -... | ecosystem: Environmental > Aquatic > Freshwater > Ice >...
CCTCGTCACCGGGCACGCTGGCCCCGAGCACCTCGACCCCGCAGCCCTTCAGGGTGGACACGACGGTGAGGTCGAGACCGCGCAGGTCCTCCGAGACGATCGCGACGACACCGAGGCCGGCGGCCGCTGCGGCCAGGAGATCGGCGAGATCGGCACAGCGGCGCGTGAGCTCGAGCTCCCGCGACGACTCGACCGTGGTGGCCACCCGGCTGTCCCATCGAGGCCCGACGGCGGTGAGGACCCCGGTCACGAGCCGGTGGCCCCGCCGGGGCCCGGGACGAGGGTCAGCCGCGACAGGCTGTCCATCGCCCCGATGACCTCACCCACCCGATCGTGGGGGATCAGCAGCTGCACCGCGGTCGCCGCGGAGGCACCGGCGAAAGCGGACGCCGTCGTGGGCACGCCGGCTACGGTCACCCCCTGGAGCAGCCGCTTCGCCGCGAGGTAGCGCTCCGAGGTGGTCGCCGGATCGCGCTGGCTCATCCAGACGTCGACGACCGAGCCGACGCTCAACCCGGTTGCCGATGTGGTGTCGACCTTGACCGCGACCTGCTGCACGTCGATGTCGGCTCGCGAGCCGACGGCCCCGGAGGGCACGAGCTGGCCCTCGGCGACCGACGCGCGTGCCCACCCGTCGGACGGGGGGCCGGCCGCCGCCGGGAGGTAGAGCGGTGCCGTGGCTCCCAGCTGGACGTCGACCCGACGCAGGTTGGTCGCCGTCAGCCGGTCTCCTGGCCTGATGGGCGACGCGGCGACGTACATCGGCACCGTGTCGTCGGCGCTGGCCACTGCCCTGGCCCCGAGCGCCGTGGCGGCGAGGACGATGAGCACTCCGACGACGAGCCGGGAGTCGCGCCACGAGGGACGCTGCAGTCGTGCCGCTCGTGGCGTGGGCAGCTCGCTCACTGTTGACCCCCTCCAACCCCGATCAGGGGTTGCTGTGGCACTCATGCCGGATGCCGCGTCGGCCGGTCGACCCGTCCGGCCACCATCATGGCCGAGGCGAGGGGGCGACGCCACGCAATCTGCCCGACCCTGTGGACATCCTCGGATGTGAGCCAGCATTTGTGCCAAGATGTCAACACAGGTTTCGGGCTGTCGGGCCGCCGGACCGGGAGCTTGCCCCAGGTGGAGGGCACGTCCCTCGGCGCGACCCGGTCGCTTCGTGCCTCTTGACTCACCGCCCAAGGACCGCCAAGGATGACGACCAGACGCTTCCTCCAGCTCGCCGAGGTCTCCGAGGTGCTCAGCATCTCGTCGGCTCAGGCCTACGCCCTCGTGCGCTCGGGAGAGCTGCCTGCCATCAAGGTCGGCGGTCGGGGGCAGTGGCGGGTCGAGGCCAGCGAGCTGGAGAGCTACATCGCCCGGATGTACAGCGAGACCCGCGTGTTCGTCGCCACGCACCCGTTCGGTAACGGGGCGACAGAGGACGAGCCCGCGGGCTGACGTCTCACCGCCGGCGACGCACGAGGGCCAGCGCGGCGAACGGCACCGACCTGACCGCGCGCACGTTCTCCGGGCGTCGGACGAGGTCGGCCGGGTGCTCGGCAAGCTCCAGCACATCGCGTCCCACCGCGTCGACGGTGCCGGTGAGGCTGCTGCCGTCGAGGTCGACGAGGTCGACGACGGCGCGGTCGCGACTGATCGCCCGGAGAGCCGCACCGACCCCGAAGGTGCGCGCCACCGCCCCGAGCGGCTGCAGGCGACCGACCGGGACGGTCACCCACCGCAGCGCGGAGAAGGTCACCAGCACCGCCTGCTCGTGCGCCTGGACGACCAGCACCCAGTCGGTCCCGACATCCGTGACGACACCGTGCAGCAGTCCTCCTCCGGCCACCCGCAGCTCGGCCGGACCCCCCTCGACACCAGCCAGGAGCCGCTCCTGCAACCCCAGGAGCGCCCGCTCCCGACGCGTGCGATCAGCCACCTCGACCTCGAGCTCGAGCTGCTCCTCTGCGTGCAGCAGGCCTTCGAGGTCGGCGAACAGCTCCTCCCAGCGCACGGCTCGGCCCCTCACTCTCCCTCGGCGCGCTCCGGGCGGGCCTCACGTCGATCTGGGACCCGATCCTCTCACCGCTCACGACACATGACGAGCTGTGGGTTGACAACCGCAGGCAAACGTCATCAAATAACTTTCACAAGACCCAAAAGACGTCAGTGAGCGCACCATGACCTCGATCCTCGTCCGACCTCCCGTCCGACCTCCCGTCCGACCTCCCGTCCGACCTCCCGTCCGACCTCCCGTCCGACCTCCCGTCCGACCTCCCGTCCGACCCATCACTCGTCGGGTCCCCGTACTGGTAGCTGGTGCCGCCACCGCAGCCGCCACGACCGGTCTCGGGGTAGCCCTGGCCCGGGCGGCGCGGGACGCGTGGGCCGGGCTGACCGGTCCCGTGCAGGCGGCACCCGACGAGATCCTCACCGGCCTCGTCGCCGGCGTCGGAGCCGTCCTGTGCCTCTGGCTCGCGATGGGCTTCGTCATCAGCCTGGGGGCGGCGCTCCCGGGTCAGGTGGGGTCCTGGGCCCAGCGGCTGAGCGAGAGGACCACCCCCCTGGCGGTCCGTCGGGTCGCTGCCGCCATGCTCGGTGGTGCCCTCGTCGCCACGGGGGCCACCCCGGCCCTGGCCGCCACGACACCGGCGTACGCCAGCCCCGTCTCAGGTCCCGTCTTCCTCACGGTGACGTGGCCAGCCGCCGGGACGGACCCGTCGGCGAGCCCAGCCCCGACTCCTGCTGCAACTGCTTCCCCGAATCCTGCTGCGAATCCTGCTGCGAATCCTGCTGCGGCCCCTGCGGCCCCTCATCCGGCCCCTGCTTCGGCCCCTGGTCCGACTTCCGCTTCGGTTCCGCCCCCCGGTCCTGCACTGCTCGACAACCCAGACCCGGCCGAGCGCTTCTCGCCCGACCTCGCCCCCGCCACACCTGGCATCGCGTCGACGATGGCGCCTCCACGCCCGGTCGCCGTCGTGGCTCCCGGTCTCGGAGTCCTCGGCCCCCGCACCCCGCGGCCTGCAGCCGCCTCCGCCACCTTCGCACCGTCAGCAAGCCTCCGGACCACGTCCACGGCTGGCAGGGGGTCCGTCACCGTCACCGCGGGAGACACCCTGTGGAGCATCGCTGCGGCCCGGCTCGGCCCCCGTGCCCGGTCTGCAGACATCAGTCGAGCCTGGCCCCGCTGGTTCGCTGCCAACCGGGCCGTAGTCGGCGCCGACCCCGACCGCATCTCCCCCGGACAGGTGCTCGAGGCTCCGTCCGACACCGAAGGACGATGAGGGTCTTGGGTGCTCCCGGCCCTGACGGAAGGGTCGTCGCCCCGACCTTCGGCCCGTCACGAACCCCCTCCACGCGGGCGCGAAGCCTTCGCGTGTCGCCCATCCCCCGCCGCGAGCCGCCACGCATCACCGCCGATGAGGCCTTCGAGACCCCTCCGACCGCAGGTTCCGCCTACGTGCAGGGGGTCCTCGCCCTGTCCGATCCCGACGACGACGGGTTCTTCGACCGTCAACCGACGGCGCGCGTGCAGCTCCCCCGCCCCGACGCCTTCGCCCGCAGCATCGGGCAGGCCCTCGTCGAGGTCATGTGGGGAGCGCGACCCTCGACCCAGGTGGTGCGCTGGACGACCGCCGAGGTCTACGCGGTCGTGGCTCGACGTTCGCTGGTCGCGGTCCGCCGGGGGCTGCGTGGCGGGCGTCCCCCGGTCGTGACCGGGGTGAGGGTGTGCGAGCCTGCCGACGGCGTCGCCGAGGCCGCACTGGTCGTCATCGCCGGCGGACGCGTGCGGGCGCTCGCCCTGCGTCTCGAGGGCCTGGACGGCCGCTGGGTCGTCACCGAGATCCTCGTCGGCTGACCGAGGATCCCGGGCTCATTTGCCTCGGCGGCGGCTCTTCTTCGAGGAGCGTCGCCCCGGTTGGGTGCTGGGCGCGCCCGCACCCTCGGGTGAGTCGTCGACCACGCGCTGCTCGACACCGCCACCGTCGCTCGGTGCGGAGTAGGTCAGACGACGCGCCGTCGGGCCGCCCTGCAACCCCTTGGCGGTGATCACCGGCCGCCCCTCGTGCGACGGGGCGCTCGAGTGGTCGCCGGGAGCATCCTGCGGCGACGCCTCCCCCGCACCGCCGGACGCCTCACTGCCCTCAGTCCCACCAGTCTGGCCGGCGTCCTGGCGGGAGTCGGTGGCCGACGCGAGCGTTCCCATGAGCTCGCCGACGGCCATCGGCGCCGCCCCGACGGTGGCCCCATCAGCGGAAGGCGCCACATCGACCTCGACGCTGAAGAGGTAGGAGACCGACTCCTCCTTGATGCCCTCCATCATCGCCTCGAAGAGGAGGAAACCCTCTCGCTGATACTCCACCAGCGGGTCGCGCTGAGCCATGGCCCGCAGGCCGATGCCCTCCTGCAGGTAGTCCATCTCGTAGAGGTGCTCGCGCCAGCGGCGGTCGAGTACCGACATGACGACGCGACGCTCGACCTCACGCATGACCTCGGTCCCGAGGGTCTCCTCCCGCAGGTCGTAGGCGCGGTGGGCGTCGGACTTCAGCTCGTCACGCAGGTGGTCGGCAGTGATCTGACCACGCCCGCCCGCTGCGTCGACGAGGTCGTCGACGGTGACCGTCATGGGACGGTAGAGGCCCTTCATGGCGGTCCACAGCTGCTCGAGGTCCCAGTCCCCCGCGTACCCGTCGGACGTCGCCGCCTTGACGTAGCCGTCGATGACGTCGTTGACGAAGTGGCGGATCTGCTCCTCCATGTCCTGACCCTGCAGGACCTGGCGCCGCTCTTCGTAGATGACCTGGCGCTGGCGGTTGAGGACGTCGTCGTACTTGAGGACGTTCTTGCGGATCTCGTAGTTCTGGCCCTCGACCTGACTCTGCGCACTGGCGATCGAGCGGGAGACCATCTTCGACTCGATGGGGACGTCGTCCTCCATCTTGGCGGTGGTCATGAAGCGGTCGACCATCGCGGCGTTGAACAGCCGCATCAGGTCGTCCTGCAGCGAGAGGTAGAACCGCGACTCGCCCGGGTCACCCTGCCGACCGGAGCGACCCCGTAGCTGGTTGTCGATGCGGCGCGACTCGTGGCGCTCGGTGCCGAGGACGTAGAGGCCCCCGAGGTCCGTGACCTCGTCGTGCTCGGCCTCGACCGCCGCCTCGGCCTGCTCGAGCGCCCCGTCCCACTGGGCTTCGTACTCCTCGGGCGTCTCGACGGGGTCGAGCCCACGCGTGCGCAGCTCGGCGATGGCGCGGAACTCGGGGTTGCCCCCCAGCATGATGTCCGTGCCACGACCGGCCATGTTGGTGGCGACGGTGACGGCGGCCTTGCGGCCGGCGTCGGCGATGATGCTGGCCTCCTGCTCGTGGAACTTGGCGTTCAGCACGTTGTGGGGGATCCCGCGCCCACGCAGCTCGCGCGACACGCGCTCGCTCTTCTCGACGCTCACCGTACCCACGAGCACCGGCTGCCCGATCTCATGACGCTCGGCGATGTCGTCGACGACGGCGGTGAGCTTCGCGTCCTCGGTGCGGTAGACCAGGTCGGCCTGGTCGAGACGCACCATAGGGCGGTTCGTGGTGATCGAGATGACCCCGAGCTTGTAGATGGAGTTGAGCTCGGCGGCCTCGGTCTGGGCCGTGCCGGTCATACCGGACAGTGTGGCGTACATCCGGAAGTAGTTCTGCAGGGTGATGGTCGCAAGGGTCTGGTTCTCGTTCTTGATCTCCACCCCCTCCTTGGCCTCGATGGCCTGGTGCATGCCCTCGTTGTAGCGCCGGCCGGCCAGCATGCGGCCGGTGTGCTCGTCGACGATGAGGATCTCGCCGTTCAGCACGACGTAGTCCTTGTCGAGCTTGAACAGCTCCTTGGCCTTGATCGCGCTGTTGAGGTAGCCGATGAGAGGGGTGTTGACCGACTCGTAGAGGTTGTCGATGCCGAGCATGTCCTCCACCTTCTCGATGCCCGCCTCGAGCACCCCCACCGTCTTCTTCTTCTCGTCGACCTCGTAGTCGCCCTCGCCTGACTCCAGCTCACCGCGCGTGAGCCGCTTGGCCAGCCGCGCGAACTCGACGTACCACTTGGTCGCGGCCTCGGCGGGGCCGGAGATGATCAACGGGGTGCGGGCCTCGTCGATGAGGATCGAGTCGACCTCGTCGACGATCGCGAAGTTGTGCCCCCGCTGCACCAGCTCGTCGGGAGACCACGCCATGTTGTCGCGCAGGTAGTCGAAGCCGAACTCGTTGTTGGTGCCGTAGGTGATGTCCTTGGCGTACTCGGACCGCCGCTGCTCGGGCGTCATCGACGACAGGATGCACCCGGTCTCGAGCCCGAGGGCGCGGTGGATGCGACCCATCAGCTCGGACTGGTACTCCGCGAGGTAGTCGTTGACCGTGACGACGTGCACGCCGTTACCCGAGAGGGCGTTGAGGTAGCTGGGCAGGGTCGCCACGAGGGTCTTGCCCTCACCGGTCTTCATCTCGGCCACGTTGCCCTGGTGCAGGGCGGCACCACCCATGATCTGGACGTCGAAGTGGCGCTTGCCGATGGTGCGCCGGGAGGCCTCGCGCACCGCCGCGAACGCCTCGGGCAGCAGGTCGTCGAGGGTCTCGCCCTCGACGAGGCGCTTGCGGAAGACATCGGTCTCATCGCGCAGGTCGGCGTCGCTCAGCTTCTCGAAGTCCTCTTCGAGGGCGGCCACCTGGGCCGCGATCGCCTCGAGCTTCTTGAGCGCCCGTCCCTCACCGGCACGCAGGAGCTTCTCAAAGACCTTGGGCACGTTAAGAACTCCTGCTCGGCTGACGGATGAGTGCTGGACGGGTGATGGAGCGGTAGAACCGGCGGTTGCCGGGGCGTGGGACAGGACCGATGGCGCCCGTTCACACCGCGTTACAGGGTAGTCGCTGCGGTGGCACCCGCCCAACGGTCGGCCCCGGCGCCGCCGTTCCCGTCCTCACCTCCCGCACTTTGCCACCCCTGCCGGCTTGCCCCCGGTGCGGCGTCCTTGGTTGGGTGGGGTATGAGCAGCAGTGCGCAGGCGCAGGTCCCCGAGCTCACGGACGGCGTGGTGCTCCTGCGCGCCCTGAGCGACGACGACCTCGACGCCGTGGTCGAGCAGTGCCGAGACGAGGTGGTGCAGCGGTGGTCGCTGACCGTCCCCTCCTCCTATGCCCGCCCGGACGCCGAGGAGTTCCTGGTCCTCGCACAGCAGGGATGGGCCAGCGGCGAGCGGTGGCAGTGGGCGGTCGAGGTCGACGGACGGTTCGCTGGACTCGTCGACCTGCGCCACTGCGGCGAGGGGGTGCGCGAGATCGGCTTCGCCGCGCACCCCGCCACCCGGGGACGCGGTCACCTCACTCGCGCGACCCGCCTCGTGGTGGCCCACGCCTTCTCCGCGGGCTGCCCGCTCGTGCTGTGGCACGCGGCCGCCGGCAACGTGGCGTCGCGCCGGGTCGCCTGGCACGTCGGCTTCACCATCTCGCCGGGCGAGACCCGGGTGGTGCGGAACGGGGTCCGCCGCGACACGTGGTCGGGGACCCTCACCCCTGACGACCCGCTCACCCCGACGACCGCGTGGCTGCGCCCGTCACCCCTGCGCGCGGCTGCGGAGCGGGTCGCCGTGCTTCTGCGCGCCTGGCACGAGGACGACTCCGTGGTGCTGCCGCCCGGGTCGGTCGGCGGGCGCCTGCCGGCGGCACTCCGCCGGGCGATCCCCACCCGGGCCTCGTACGCCGGGTGGCACGCCGGCCAGCTCGCCCGGGAGGCGGCCGGTGAGCTGATGTCCTGGGCCGTCGTCACCGACACCCACCCGGACAGCGTCCTCGGCGGGGTCCAGCTGACGGCGGAGGGCAGGTGGGCGGCGCACGGATCGGCGACGGTGACCGGCTGGCTGTGGCCACAGGCCCGAGGTCGAGGTCTCGGGCAGGCCGCCCTCGACGCCGTGTTGACCCACGCCCTGGGCCCCACCGCCGAGGGCGATCTCGGTCTGGCCCGGGTCGAGGCTCGGGTCGCGGCCAACGACCGCAGCGCGGTGAGGCTCCTGCGGCGGGAGGGCCTGCACGACGTCGGTCCCACCGGCCCGACCGACGCTGCCGGGCTCGTGCTGGAGGTCAATGACGGCGACCGGGCCTCCCGGGCCGTCGAGCCACTGGTGGTCCCCACCCTGGAGACGGCGCGGCTGCGGCTGCGGCCCTACCGTGACGAGGACGTCCCCGGGCCCGACGACGGACCCGACGAGGCCAGTCACCGCTACCTGCCGGCGGGAGCACACCCCGACGCCGCCGACTACCCCGCCTGGCTGGCCCGGGCGCGCCGCCGTCAGGACGCGGCAGAGGCCGTGGCGTGGTGCGTGGCCGACCGCCCCGACGACCGGGCCGTCGGCTACCTCGGCCTCTTCCGGATGGGGCCGCTCTCTGAGCGGTTCGACGCCGAGGTCGGCTACTACCTCGTCCCCGGAGCCCGGGGCCACGGCTATCTCGCCGAGGCCCTGGAGGCAGCCGTCGGGCATGCCTTCACCCCGCTGTCGGAGGGAGGCCTGGGCCTGGCCCGGGTGCACGCCAGCACGGACGCCGACAACCACGCGTCGCAGGCCACGCTCGAGCGGGCCGGCTTCCGCCGCTGGGGCGCCGACCGCCAGGGGTGGCGACGCTCCGACGGCACCCTCAGCGACGGCGCCCACTTCGAGCTGCTCGCCACCGACGAGCGGGTCGACCGGCGCCGACCAGACCGCAGCCTGCGCGAGATGACCCAAGGCACCTGACCCGCCCCCCACCCCACCCGCCCCACTTGTTGCGGTGGGCGCCGCGAGTTCTCGGGTTGGCGCCCGACATGCCCGGCGCCCCACCCCACAAGTGGGCAAGTGGGGAGATCAGGCGCCAGGGAGGACGGCTGACCAGCCGCCGTCGACGACGAGGTTGGCCCCCGTGACGTACGACGCCTCGTCGGAGGCCAAGAACAGCGCCGCCTGGACGACCTCCTCGGGTCGGCCGACCCGCCTCAGGGGGATGTGCTCCGCGATGGCGCGCATCGGGTGGCCGGGGGCCAGGAGGTCGTTCTCGGTCGCGGGGGTGCGGATCATGCCGGGGCTGACGCAGTTGACCCTGATCCCGTACGGCGCCCCCTCGGCCGCCAGCTGCCGGGCCAGCGCGATGACGCCGCCCTTGGTCACCGAGTGCGCTGCCCGGGTGTTGGTCATCGAGCCGCGCAGGCCCGCGGTCGAGCCCACGAGGACGACGCTGGCGGCGGGTGAGCGCCGCAGGTGGGGCCAGCAGTGCTTGACCGGCAGGAAGACGACGTCGAGCTCGTGGCGCAGCACGAAGGACCACTCCTGCACCCCGAGCTGCTCGACCGGAGAGAACCTGGTGGTCGCGGCGTTGGCATAGAGCACGTCCACCCGTCCGTTGCGGGCCGCTGCCTCACCCACCCAGTCGGCGGTGGCGGCCTCGTCGGTGAGGTCGACGGTGGTGCTCGTCATCGAGCCGCCCGCGGCCGTGACCAGCTCGACCGTCTCCTCCGCCCCGGGCGCAGCGATGTCGCACCCCACGATCACCGCGCCCTCGGCGGCGAAGCGCAGGGCAGCGGCCCGCCCCTGACCCCCACCCGTGCCGGTGATGAGCACGACCAAGCCGTCGAGGCGGCCGGTCACTTGACCGCGACCGGGTTGACGGGCGCCCCCACCGCTCCGGTCACCCGCAGCGGGGCAGCGGTGAGCCAGCACTCGTGGACCCCGTCGTCCAGGCAGTCCCGCGCGAGCTCGTCGAGGTCCCACATCTCACCGATGAACAGGCCGATGTGCGGGATGACCACCTGGTGCAGCGGCTGGAAGGCCACGTCGAACTCGTTGGGCCGCACCTCGAAACCCCAGGTGTCGGTGGCGAGCGCGGCGATCTGGGTGTCGTGCAGCCAGTCGGCGGTCGCGAAGGACAGCCCCGGTGAGTCCCCGCCGGCGTAGTCGAGCCACCCGTCCCTGCGCGCCCTGGCCAGCCGACCGGTGCGCACCATCACGAGGTCGCCCGGCCGGACCCGGCTGCTCGGGCCCTGCGCCTCGATGGTCACCTCGAGGTGCTCCGGGGTGATGGCGAACCCGTCGGGCAGCTCGCCACCCCCGACGACCCGGCCGACGTCGAGCAGCACTCCCCGCCCCGCCACCACGTCGGCGATGGTCTCGATGCCGGTCACGGCGTCACCGAGGCTGGTCACGACCTGGTCGGCGCGGCGGCCGTTCCACGCTCGCCCGTGGTCGAAGATGTGACCCAGACCGTCCCACTGGGTGGAGCACTGCAGCGGCATCGAGACCACGTCGTCGGCCCCGCCGAACCCGTGGGGAAAGCCCTGGACGCCGGCCACCGCATCCGTGCCGGTGTCGAGCATCGTGTGCACCGGGTTGGTCCGACGGCGCCAGCCCTTCTGGGGCCCGTCCATCTCGAACGACTGCGACAGGGAGAAGGACACTCCGCGGGTGACCAGCGCGGCGGCTGCCCGGCGTTGCTGCGTACCGAGGAAGTTCATGGTCCCCCGCACGTCGTCCGGTCCCCACCGACCCCAGCTGGAGACCCGCGCCGCTGCCGCCGCGATCGCTGCCTCCGGGTCGGCTCGGTCCCAGGTGACGAGCGGATGGGAGAGCGGTGGCACCGTACGGGGCCCCGTCACGGCAGGGCCGTGAAGGTGTCGGCCACCCAGTCGCTGATGAAGGTGCTGACGTGCGGCAGGTGGTCGAGGCCGATGTGCTCGGCGCCGCCCTCGGCTGACGTGAAGACGCGCAGCTCGCGCTTCGGGCTCGCGGTCGCCTGCTCGTAGGAGCGGTGGGCGTAGGCCAGCGGGATCTGCCGGTCGTTCTCGCCGTGGGCGATGAGGAAGGGCACCTCGATCTTCTCGACGATGCCGTCGAGGTGCACCCCGTCGGCCATCTCGATGAAGGTGTCGACGTCGGGCTGGCCCCAGACCCACAGCACGTGGTCCCAGTAGTGGGGCACCGGGTTCTCCCCCTCGCGCTCGAGCCGGCGGCGCTGTACGGCGCCCCAGTCGTGGTTGGCCCCCCAGGCGACGCACAGGGCGAGCCGCTTCTCGAAGGCCGCGGCACGCGGGGCGAAGTAGCCCCCGAGCGACCAGCCCACGAGACCGATCCGGTCGGCCCGCACGTCGGCGCGGGCCTCGAGGTAGTCGACGCAGGCGCGGGCCCAGTCCTCGGACTCGATCCTCGCGGTCAGCCCGAGGACGCGCAGCGCCTCACCGCTGCCGGGGCAGTCGACCATGAGGGTGGAGACCCCCCGGGCCCGCAGCTCCTGCGCGAAGCCGGAGCAGTACATGTGCTCCTTCGTGCTGTCGAGGCCGTTCCACATCACCACGCAGGGCGCAGGCGTGCCGTCGACCCAGGCGTCGGTGAGGTAGGCGGGGAGCAGGCTGCCCTCGAACGGCACCTCGACCCGTGTGGTCGCCGGGTCGGCGTACCGGAAACCCTTGGCCATCAGGTCGAGACACCGCTGGTAGATCGCCTTGCGCTCGGTCGAGTGCGCGCTCTGCATCCGTTCGGCCTGGGTGAGGTAGTTGGTGGCCCGCACGTACGTGGCGCCGGCGGACCGCAGGTGCCCGGCCGCCACCTGCGCCTCGGCGACGACCTCGAGGTCGTCGACGACCGCGGTCCACGAGGCCATGAGCTCGCGGGTGCCGACGTCGGCGCCCTCGGTGGCGAGGTCGCGGATGGGCCGACAGGCCCGGTCGACCTCGTCGATGAGGCCGCCGCTGTTGAGGGCGGCGACCACCCCGAGGTTCCAGACGTAGTTGCCTGGGAAGTATTCGAACACGTGATGCTCCTGTCGGGGCGGGGGCGGGTCGGGCGGGTCGGGCG
>Ga0123337_10005936_pt1 | contig 11826 bp, 6 predicted proteins | sample frozenSSSSmetaG_FD_89792 | JGI IMG/M metagenome (GOLD analysis project Ga0123337, IMG submission 89792) | Glacier valley bacterial and archeal communities from Borup Fiord, Nunavut, Canada, to study Microbial Dark Matter (Phase II) -... | ecosystem: Environmental > Aquatic > Freshwater > Ice >...
ATAACCGTGGATTTGAGCGATTCCATAAAATGCTCGAAAAATTCCCAAAAGTGAATTTTTTAGGGCACTCCCAAACCTTCTGGGCAAATATCGATAAGAATCATACTGATCAGAATATTTTGTATCCCCGGGGCAAGGTAACACCGGGCGGAATAACTGATTGTTTGATGAGTGATTATCCAAATATGTATGGTGACATTTCAGGAGGATCAGGACTGAGTTCGATGACAAGGGATGAAGATCATGCACGTAATTTTTTAATCAAGCATCAGGACAAACTCTTGTTTGGAAGTGATTGCGACGATTATGCAGGACATGGTCCGGCTTGTCAGGGTGCAGGAACTATCGAAGCGATCAAAAAACTCTCTGCAAGTAAAGCGATTGAACGAAAAATCCTTTACGATAACGCTAAAAAGATGTTTCGCCTCTGAATTTAGCGGTTACTTTTTTTAATGATTTTCACTATTTCATCAGCAATCAGTTTATGACCGGTATCCATCGGATGCAGTCCGTCGGGCAAAAGCCCCTCCATTCCGGCAGGGTCTTTTCTGGCATATTTTCCAAAGACTTTCCAGGAATTGATTAACTCAACATGCTCTGATTTGGCTAGCTTGATAACTGCATTTTTATATAATTTCAGGCGCTCATGTCTGAATGGTTCCAGTTTAGAACTTAGGGGATTTGGAGTAAGCAGGATAACTCTGCCATTGATTTTTTTAATCTCAGTGATGAAATGAGTCAGATTAGCAATAAAGGCTTCAAGAGGAATACGTGATGAGGTTCCGTCTCCCATATCCTGATAAGCATCATTAAGACCGAAATTGAGGGTTACCCAATCCGGATGATGACTTAATACCGCCCTTTCAAACCTGTCCATTCCATGCTCGATTTTAGGATGATTATTATCTTTCACCGATCCGGTATGATTACTTCCAACTCCTGAATTAATTACCTTATTCGGTATTCCGGCTGCAATTAATGCCTCGTGTATGCGTACAGCATAGACCTTCTCAATTCCCTTTCTTGGAGCGGTGGTGGAATTACCGAAAGTGACGACAGTTAATTCTTTTTTCTCTTGTGCGGAAGAAAATGTACTTAACAACACAATAAGTAATACCGTTGATATCCTTGGGATGAAATTCATGTATTTTGTTCTCATTATTATGTTTTGAAAAAATGCTCTTCCATATAATGAAAGAGCATTCAATAAAAAAAATACTGCAGATCAGGCAACCTTCCCGTCTGCATAAAGGTTATTGGTGGTATAAGTTTTTTCCTCAGCCCTGACTGCTGAAGCCGCATCTTTATGGGTAGGCATCCAGTTATGATGCACATCGCATTTGTCCTGAGGCACTCCGCGAATCACAACTGCTTTTTGTGGCCCAAGGAAGGTATTATTATACATTTCCATAGTTGTCCCGGCAATTGTTGTATTGTCTTTACGGTCACGTCCTCCGTGCATATCAAAGTTATGGCTTAAGGAGATTCCCAATTCAACATTATTACTTGCAATATAGCCGCAACCCGGTCTTCCTGTCCCGGCCAATGAATGGCGGTTCTCATTGAAATGATTGAATTCAATTGTAGAACTGGCTTCATCATGACTAACTCCATAACCTAGTCCGTTGTACTGACATTTATGAATAAGGTTATGATGAATATGGCTGCCTGTGCCTTTTTGTAAGCTGACACCTGCATTTGCAAATGCCGAGATCTCACAATTGTCTATTTCCAGATTTCCGAATTTGGTTATGATCCCTCTTGATGTAGGGAATTTATAATAATAGGTATGACCCGGGCCTCCCGGACCAAATGATCTTTTATGATGGTCAAGATATCGTTTTGAATTTGGCCCCTGAAGCCTGAAGCCACTAAGCCGTACACCCGGACCCTCGATTGATATCATTCCGGGGGTATCGAGGCTGTCGCTTGTGATCTGTGCTCCCTCAGAACCATTATGTCCTCTGTCGCTCGCCAGAGTTACCCCAGCCGGAATCTTCAGCATGATCTTATCAATATAAATGAAAGTTGTCATGTCAATTATCATATCTCCGGGAATAAATACCACCTGACCTGATTTTGCTTTTCCAAGTGATTCAATCAGCAATTCAAGGCTGTCAACAGTGTAATCGCCACTGGTAATGACTTTTGTATAGCCTTTGCCTCCTCCGATCGGTCCGGTTTCATCGGCTTTAGCTCCGTAAATTGCATTACCTATCTTTTTCCAGGTATGTTTTTCTTTTTTAGCATAATCAGCTGCAGTGTTTGATTCAGTCGCAGTTGCCTGGTTAATTGCGCTTAATGCAGCTAATGAGCCTAATGAGGCTGCAGTAACAAACTGTCTTCTGTTAAAAATTTTTGTTCCCATTTTTTATTTTTTAGATAACCATTCTGTATGAGTAGGTATGCTGAATGCAGCCCCTTCTTCAAATTCGTAGATATAATTGGCATAAGGATCTTTAGGGTTTTGTTCCGGATTGTTTTTAAATCCCTTCGCAAATGTGATCGGTCCGCAATCTATTCTGGTATATTTTCCTTCCCGTTTTATCCCTTTGATCGTGTAGGTTGCATCTCCTGCTTCCTTTGTTGAGATGATAAGCTGTTCACCGGTAAGGCTGCCATTTTCAGGTAGTAACTGATCTACCAGAATCCATCCGCTACCCGAAGGATTTTTGTTCATTTTAAAGATCGTTCCTTTTATCTGTCCTTCAGACTTAAGGTTCAAATTTCCATAAGTTAAAGAGCTGCCGTTTACAAGAATTGCTTTACTTGCCTGATCGTTTCTTATCCTCAGGTATCCGATATTTCCGCTCATGGAAATTTTATTCGGAAGTTTCATCAGCTTTTCTGACTCCGAATTGTACAATACATAATCAATGCTGCCATTGGTATGTTCAATTTGCAGTGCGATCTGTGATTCATCTCCATTATCAATGCGTTTCACAGATTTAATGAATGGATCTTGTTTGTAGGGTTCGAAAACGGAGATGAATGTGCTGTTCAGGTTTTCACCTTTACGGTGCATCAATACATAGCCTAGTTTTTTAGGGTTGCCCGGTTTATTTTGAGGAGGATCACCATCAGCAAGAGCAAGGTCGTTGACCTGGGTGAGCCCATACATTCTAAGGTGAATATTATCCTCAGCTTTGGTCCCACGATACCCTGTTTCTGTTTTCCAGTCGATCATGAATTCTGATGGCGGACTTAAATCTCTTTTAACATTGTAAAAGAAGGAATAACCCTGCGGGAAACCATTGGCTGCAGTTCCTTTTGGGATATTTTCTCCTGCATAGGTTCCTGCTTTCTGCTCCGTAAGTTTTAGCCCTAAGTTACTTAGCTCTCCGGGTGGGCCATGGAAGCTGTAAAGATGATCATTCCCGCCTTCTACCTTGAAAATATCAATGACATAGGAATTATTATCCCCGGTTTCGGCATCAATCAGGAACATGGTTCTTTGATAGGTTTTTGTTTCAGGATAGGCCTTTTGTCCGTCGATCTCGAATACACCGAAACCTTTCAATTGTTTAAATAATTTGGTATGTCCTCCCCAGATTTCTTTTTGAGGCTTTTCATTAACAAATACGAGGTTATGAGAAACAGTACTTCCTGTCCAATCACGATTGCTTGGGATATTGGTTGCAAATTCGGGATATCCATGATCAGGAGCAAGCCATTTGCCGAAAGCGAGCAGGTCGAAATTCATCAGATCGGGGTGGGCATGCATGATGGTTCTTCCAAAATTATTTGCGATCGCTACTCCGCTTTTTCCCTGGCCATTTTCCAGTAAGGCAAGTCCGAAGCCGCTCATCAGATAACCGCCTTCGGGTCTGGGACCAGAATGTTCCGCGATCCTTTTAATTTCTTTACTGATTGCATCAGGATCTTTGGAGTAGATATCTCTGCCCAGTTTATCAGCTGAATTTCTATTGGCGATATAGGCAGCTTTGGCGAATTCCGGATCTTTGGTGAAATTAAAACCTTTTGCGATAAAATACGGATCATTTCCGCCGCTTACAGACCCGGTTGCACCGCTGTCGCCCATATTCGGTATGGCAATACCGAGGACAGCCATCCGGTAAGCCGCAAGAAATGTGGTGTTAAACTGAGGGAATTCCCTGATGATATTATGCTTGGTGTAAGCAGGATATGCCTGCAGGCGTTCGGCGATCTGGGTGATCAGGCGGCCCCAAATCAGGGCATAGCCCGGTGCTCCTTCATTCGATGTGCCATCCCTGTCGAAGGTGGAGATCATTAAACCCGGAATATTCCCGCCATCTTTGGCAAAGATCCAGTCGATCCATAAATTGCTTTCCGGCTGGGTATTCAGGGCTATTGCACAGGTCGCCAAGGTGAGCTGATGCATTCCCTGATTTCCTCTGATCTGTTTGGATAAAACGGCTTTGTATGCTGTTCGCAGAAGTCCGTCATCTACATTCTGCACAAATAAAGCCCTGGTGCCTTTTGTACCGATATTGTACTTTTCACTCTGCTTTTTCAAAAAACTGTACAGTTCAGTGTTGTCCAGGGTTCCGAACAGGATCTTATCATATGAATCAGCGAAGGACGAAATGATACCGGTTTCCCAAATAGAACCGTGAATTTTACCCATGTTTCGGCCTCCGTCAGAGTGATACCATCCTTTGTCGGCATATGGTTTCCAGTCCATTTCAGGATAGACATCAGCGATGCGGTCTAAAATGATTGCGGCTTTGCGTGCATAAATTTTATCGCCGGTATACAAATATGCTTCAGCCAGGTCTGCAAGTCCCTTACTGATATAATCCCATTTTTTCCAGACATAATATCCGATGAAGCGGTGCGCACGACCGTTCTGATCAATGTATCCATAGCCATCGTCAACACCATACTTATGCAGCGGATCGGAAGGATCAGGATGGGCAGTGTTGAAAAGCAGGCTTTTGTCGCCTTTTGTTACATCAAACTGACCACGTTCATCTAATGCACTCGCATAAAATTTACCGAAATCATTTGTTGGAAATACACTTTTGCAGGATGGGCATGTTAGCTTCCATGGTTTATCCTCAAATTCAGGTTCATAGGGATAATTGCCGAATTTAAGTACATCCAGTCCGCATTTTAAACAGCCTAACACTTTAGGCCCTTTTGCTATACGGTCGAGGGTGACATCGATACCGCGCGGAGTATTCTGTCCGGGTACCAATGACCATATTTCATCATCACTTTTACCTGCAAAGTTTTTCGCATTATTAATAACAGAGTTTTTCAATTCCTTTGCCCAATCGTATTTATTGCAATTATTTCTAAGGTTTTGAATCTTTTCCCGGGTGTAGAAACCACCATACTGGCGCTGTGCAAAACTGACTTGTGAAATTGAAGTGAGTGTCAGTATGGCTAAACAATAGCGGATCATATGTTTCATAAATGAGATGTTATTTTCTGTTAGATTTTAATTATTTAAGTTTATAACTCATTAAATGTGAGCCTAATACAAAGAATATCCGGCCATGGGCATAATCACCGCCGGCTTTGATCGGGCCCGGGGCGGTAGCTATAAGTTTCATTTCGTAGCTCTTTGGTAAAACCTGCACGATGGCTCCCTTTGCAAATAGTATGTAAACTTCATTCTTGGGGCCCATTACAAATATCCTCGGACTTTGCTCTGCAGTTGTCGGTCCGAATTCAGAAAAAATGTCTTTTGTATAAACAACCTGCTTCTTCAGAGGGTCAAAAACAAAGAACTTCCTCTTATCGGTAATGCCATAAACCAGGCCATCGGGCATCATTCGCATTTCACTGTACTCCTGAACTCCGGGAAAAACGACTTCCTGCCATTCGATCTTTTTGCTGTCCATGTCCAGGATATACATTTGTGCTTCTTTCGCCTTTTTTTCACCTCCGGTACCCGGGGAGGTTGTTGTTCCACCCAGTAGTTTTCCGTTTTTAAGAGGTACCAGACTCATACTGCTTTGATCCTTTACTACCATGCTGTCAGTAAGCAGTACTCTGTTTTTCGCCTGGTTATCATAAAGCAATAATCCACCACCGGTAGCGCCATATTGCGGGGTGCCACCCATGATAATGGTTTTTCCATCGGGATGTGCGATGATACGATAGGGGCGGATTAATTCGGGTGAAACTGTTGTAAGGTGAAGCGGATTTGAGCTTTTATCATTCAGTTTGGTTTGTACCCAGGGCTTGTAAGGATCCCATTCTATCAGATGCCCACCAGAATATACTCCAAAATAGACCTTTTTGTTTTGGTTAACCAGAGCATTGAATTGTCCTAAAGCATAGCGGTTTACCCATCGGTCTTTTTTCAGGTCATAATTGAAGAAACGCATGGGGAAAGCCGTACCACCAACAATAGTTCCGTCAGGAGCCGTGCCAATACCCATTACGATTGCTCCATCACTGGTGTAATCAAAAGAAACCTCTTTTGTTGCATTCGTTTTGGGGTTTTCTGTGATGAGTATGCGGTTAACGAGGTCCAGATCCTTCAAAACAGTACCATCAGGGAAGTTTCTGTGAAACAGACTTTGAGAGCCTGTGATAATTTTTACCGGTTTCAGATCATCGTATTTACCAATTTTTCTGGCTTCACCATTATATAGCTCATACCACTGATCGCTGATCGATTCTAATGCGCGTCCATAAACTTTACCGTTTTCATCCCGGTAAACTGCAGCAGTTCCAAGTTTACGTTCATTCTGTGGCAATATTCCAGTAGCCTTCCCAGTTTTCGGGTCAAATGCAAGAATCTGACTGGAAGCATTTCCTAATCCAAAATAGATCCAGCCTGAATCATCAGCAGCGATAGAACGTTGATATTGACGCCAGTTTTCTTTGTTTACATAGTCGTAGTCTACTAACTCAGATTTTTTCGGATCATATGCAACGAGTCCGCTGTTTGGATACGTAACAGACCATATTTTGCCATTATCATCTTCTGTCATTGACATAGCCATCTGTGGCATAGTCTTCTGAGTAAATGTAAAGGCCCGCTTTACCGGATCAAATTCTGTGAAATGATCGCTGAAGTGTGTATAGAATTTATTGTCTTTTGATAAGATTGAAGAGTAGGGAGTATCCTGTTTCGGATCAAAAGGAATCGGGAATTCCTCACTTTTTCCGGTCTCCGCATCGATCATTAATAATGCATATCCTCCGCGATGATCAAAAAGCCATACTAAGACAACATTTTTTCCCTGACCGTCAACAGTAGAGACCACCCCACGATGATTGCTGATTGGTGAGGCTACCCCATGATCAAAAAAACCATTTCCCAGAACTTTTGTAGAGGTTTCTACTGTAAAACCTGTCTTGTCAGGAAGAGGGATGACCCTTACCTGCTTTTGAGAAAAAGCTTCCAGAGAAAACGCAACATATATTATAAGCAAGAAAGTGAATTTTGTTCTCATGGGTAGATTGTGTACGTACCCATAAATATAAAGTAATTTAATTCATATCTAAAAATGAAAGGAATTATTTATCTTTTTTTATCCTTGTACCAGTCTAAGGATATTCTGATTATCTCAGAATGAAAGCTTGTTATAAGGAAAAATATTTTCTCTTTACGATAATTATTAAAAATATTTTTCTAATATTGAGTTCAAATACTCTAAAAAACAACGGATATTTAAATCTAAAAAATCTATTATGAAGAAACTGCTTTATTTAAGTTTTTCCCTCCTGTTATTTTTCTCCGCATGCCAGAAAGCAGATACTGATCTGACCTTAGAAGCAAATAAAGAGATGAGTAAAGGGCCGGCAGGAAAAGTGACTATCTGCCACTCTGCCGGCGATGGCAAGGTGATTGTCATTCAAATTAATCAAAACGCGCTTGCTGCTCATCTTGCCCATGGCGATGTAGTGCCCGATAGTGATGGCGATGGCTATACTGCAGTCGGAGCTTGTACCGGCTCGGCTGATGATTGCAATGATAATGATGCGACAATAAACCCCGGTGCTGAAGAAGTTTGTGGTGATGGAGTGGATAATAATTGCAATGGTGTAATTGATGAAAACTGTGGCCCGAATTTCAAAACATTCAATATTAGAAACGCTAACGGTTCAATACTTGCTCCTTGGGATACGGATGTTATTTTGAATGAAAATGCTGCGGGTGACGGATTTACTTTTGCAACTCCGAGAGCAGGGCAGAAAGTAGGTTATGGAACTGAGTTTTTTACGGGTTACCGAGTGAATACACTCGAATCTGTTAACTGGAACTGGGTTTCGGTACCTGCAAATAACGGCATAATACCCTATCTGAATATCTGGGTTACTGATGGGCAGGGTAATTTCGCGATTCTTTCTTCTGAGAATAATTACAGAGGAACTGATTTCGGCACCCGAAGAGAATGGAAGATTTTTGAATATGGTGCATCTAAAACTGATTTCAGCTGGCTGTTTGATGGTCGTCCCGCAAGTAGAGACGCTGCACAATACCTGGTGATGAACGGACAAAGGATAACTTTGTCTGAAATCAGTAATCGAATATTGATTAATGATCCAAGATGGTATCCTTCAGCCAATGTTGGATCAGGGGCACCACGCGGAGGTTACGGGCTGAATTTGATATGGGGAGATACACAGAGTAATTTTGTTTTGCCAAATGGTCTTCAAATTGGCGGGCTGACTGTAAAACTTGCCGGTGTCAATTATTCTGCTATAAATTAATTTTAATTAGCTCATTCTTATCAATCTAAAACCGGCAGGAATTTTTCTTGCCGGTTTTTCTTTTTAAATAAATTACGGTTTTTAATTATTTTACTGTCTAATTAAGATCAGGAGGTATGATTTTTATCTTACTTTTATTTTCTCAAAATTTTAATACTGAAATATGGAATTTAGACGGATCATTGGTTTTTGTACATTATTATTACTTGCACCTGCCTTATTTGCTCAAAGTGAGAAGTACTATATGTTGGTTGGAACCTATACATCTCCGGGGAAAAGCGAGGGTATTTATGTGTATGAATTTGACAGCCAGACTGGTGATATGACCTATAAGTCAAAAGCCATAATTGAAAGTCCTGCCTATTTTACTCTGACTAAAGAACGGAAATTTTTATATGCGGTAACTGAAGGAAAAGAAAGTAAGATCAGTTCGTTTGCATTTGATGCAAAAACAGGTGCTTTGAATTTTTTAAATAGTCAGCCATCCGGGAGCAATGGGCCGACCTATATCTCCGTCGATGCGAAGGGAAAATATGTATTTGCCGCCAATTATGGGGGAGGGTCTATCACGGCTTTACCTGTAGAGGCTGATGGTACTTTGGGGCCAGATATTCAGGATATCAAACATGAAGGGAGCAGTATTGCAAGGAAAAAACCTTTTGTACATTCAGTGATAGTATCACCAGATAATAAATTTGTTTTAACAGCCGATCTGGGTACAGATAAGATCAATATTTACCGGTTCAAAGCCAAAAGCAGGCCTCAGGCATTATCTGTAGCCGCTCAGGCATTTGTTACGCTGGATCCGGGTGCCGGTCCGAGACATTTAACTTTTCACCCCAATAAAAAATTCCTCTATTCGGTTACAGAAATTAACTCGAAAGTATACGCCTTCAGATATAAAAAAGGTCATTTGACTCAGATACAGGCTGTTTCTATGGTAACAGAAGGATTTACTGGTCCGGGCCATGGTGCTGACATACATGTTTCTGCCGATGGGAAGTTTCTATATGCGAGTACAAGAAGTACCCTGAATGAAATTGCTATCTATTCAATAAATCAGAAAACAGGTATGCTTAGCCTGATTGGGAAGCAGCCTTCTCTGGGCAGAAGTTCACGTACATTTGAAATTGACCCAAGCGGGAACTGGCTGCTTTCTACCGGACAGGCAAGCAATGAGATTATTGTATTTAAGCGGGATCAGCAAACCGGAAAGCTAACACCTACAGGGCAAAAATTGCAGATCGATAAACCTTCATTGGTCAAATTTATTCCAATTGAATAAGCATTAAATTCGAGTCTGATTGATGCAAAAATGATTTTTGTCAATCTGAATCATTAATTTCTGATATCAAATCAAACTGTTTACTTAGTTTTAGAAGTTGATTTCTTCTAAATTATAATCTTTAATTATTTGAAACAGTTTTGAAACATAGTTCATCAATATTACTGATTGTATTTGGCCTGATTGCCGGTTTAATCAAATCTGCATCTGCACAAAGTACATCAAACAAAGGGACTGATTTCTGGCTTGCCTATGGAAATCATGTTGCAGGATATAACCAGCCTATAGGTCAGGACATGGTGGTTTACATTACGTCTGATGTAAGTACTTCAGGAGTGATGGAGGTAGGAGGAACAAGTATCCCTTTTCAGGTTACAGCAAACGCAATTACTAATGTAACGGTGCCTCAAACGGCTTATATTGGGAACATTGAAGGAAAATTAAGTGACAAAGGAATTCATATCACTTCACTCTTACCTATAGTTGTTTACGCTCATATTTATGATCAGTCAATTTCTGGTGCAACATTAGTCTTACCTACCAATACTCTTGGAAAGGACTATTATTCACTTAACTACCAGCAAATATCTAATGATATCAATTCTAATTCATTCTTTTTTGTTGTAGCAACAGAAGACAATACTGAGATTGAAATCACTCCATCTATAGACACGCAGGGAGGGCTAAAAGCGGGCATTAAATCGAATATAATAAAATTGAATAAGGGGGAGATCTACCAGGTGTTTGGAGTTGAATCCAAATCAATATCAAGACTTGTTCGTAACAATCTTGGTCAAAATGTCACTCAGTACACAACTCATGGGGGAGATTTGACAGGTACAAGAATCAGGTCTATATCAACCGGATCGGAACCATGTAAGAAAATAGCGGTTTTTTCAGGAAGCGGTAAGATAGCTGTCGGATGTCTGGATGCTGAAGGATATGCCGGATCTGCAGATAATTTGTTTCAGCAAGCATATCCAACTGCTTCATGGGGAAAAAACTTTATCACCGTGCCTTCAAAAGATAGAAATTATGATGTCTATCGAATTTTCAAGAGCGATCCTAAAGCTGTTGTTAAACTTAACGGAACAGTTATTCCTTCAACAAGCTTTGTTAATGATTTTTATTACCAGTTCCCTGGTCAGACCGTAAATAACATTGAATCTGATAAACCTATTCAGGTAGCACTTTATGCTGTAACACAGGGTAAATCGATTAACTGTACTAATGTTCCCGGAGATGTTGGTGATCCTGAAATGATTTTTTTAAATCCTTTGGAACAGACTCTTTCACAGATTACCATGTATTCAACGCAGCTTCACATGATAACTAAGCATTTTATCAATGTAGTTATACCCAAGACTGCGGTTTCAAGTTTTACATTGGATGGAACTTCTCAGGCAGCTCTTTTTCAAACTGTAACTGCTAATCCCGAGTACTCTTATGCACAAATACCTGTCTCGTCCGGAACACATAATTTGCAAGCCAACGCAGGTTTTAATGCCATAGCTTATGGATTTGGTAATGCAGAATCTTATGGTTACGCGGCTGGTGCAAATATTAAGGGACTAGGTGTTGAGATTAGAAAATCAAATAATAATAAACTTGTCAGCTCAGTTTGTCTAAATGAACAACTCATATTGAGCGTTAAATTAAATTCCTTAACCAGTAAAATAGTTTGGGATCTGGGCAATGGATCAGTTCCAACTGAAATTATGAATCCGGTTCCTGTAAATGCAAATCCGACAGATGGATTATATGAATTTATATTTCCCCAAAAGGTAATTTATAATACACTCCAGGATTACAAAATTAAAGTTTCTGCGGATAAAACGTCAACCGATGGATGTGGAAGTTCTGAGGTATTAGAATTGCAA
>Ga0123337_10005937_pt1 | contig 11826 bp, 3 predicted proteins | sample frozenSSSSmetaG_FD_89792 | JGI IMG/M metagenome (GOLD analysis project Ga0123337, IMG submission 89792) | Glacier valley bacterial and archeal communities from Borup Fiord, Nunavut, Canada, to study Microbial Dark Matter (Phase II) -... | ecosystem: Environmental > Aquatic > Freshwater > Ice >...
AACGGTTTGGGTTCCTTATTGGCAACTGCCTCAGGCGGTACAGAAATTGAACAATTACAAAGTGAACGAGTTTATACCTATCGCCTTTTGGATAGTAATAACGTAAAACTCAAAACTCTTTCTGGAAACACTGCCAACTTCACAGCGCTCCCAAGTGGTGACTACAAAGTGATAGCTATTGACAGTAAAAACAACAAAACAGCTCCTTTTGCAATTACTCTAAGTCAACCAACACCTATTGAAGTTAGCTTAAGCGGTACACAAAATGTAACTTGTTTTAACGGAAATGACGGTAGCCTTTCCATTACTGTAAAAGGTGGAACACCTCTTATCGAAAACAGCAAACCTGTTTATACCTACGAATGGAAAAAAGATGGAATAGTTATTAATATGAATAATAATCTCTCTCCTTCTTCATTGAAATCAGGAAACTATTCTGTAAAAGTGTTTGATGGAAATTACAACAGTAACGATCCTAATTTTTGTATTGGAACACTTGAAAATATAATCATTACGCAACCAGCCGATTTTGGTTTTGATTTGGACAAAATTGTACCGACCATTCCAACTGCAAAAAATGCTTTTGATGGTGCCCTGCACATCGAAATCGTTGGCGGTATTGCGCCGTACACCTATGTATGCACTGACAGCAAAAACAATATTATAGAAACTAAAGCTTCAATTCCCAACAAACAAGCCAACTTTTTATCTTTAACAACAGACAATTATACTGTATCGGTTACTGATGCAACAGGATGTACAAAATCAACAGCATTTGACTTTAATAATAATGTCTTAACCATTACTACAACGCAAACTACTCCAGTAACGTGTAACAATGGTACAGATGCAACATTAAATGCAACAGTTATTGGAGGATTTGGAGTAAAAACAATTTCTTGGTATAAAAACAATGTGCTTATTCCAAATGAAACAACTGCAACGTTGACTAATAGTAGTATTGGTAGCTATTATGCTGTTGTCAAAGATTTCAATAAAGTCGAAGTAACCAGTAACACCATAATTGTTACTCAACCTAATGCTATAATCGTAACTACAACTCAAAAAGAAATAAGTTGTCTAGGGTTTAATGATGGGATTATTAATCTTTCAGCCATTGGTGGAAGCAATACTTTCCAATATCGTTTTAGAGTTTCTGGAAATCCATACAGCTCTTGGATTCCATTCGAAAAAACGACTACTGCTACCCTTTCAAATCTAAAAGCAGGAGCATACAACATTCAAATCCAAGATAATAAAGGGTGTAACTACACTTCAAATCTAGACATTACTCTTTCTGAACCCGTACAATTAAATATTTCAAAATCTACTATAACTCCAACAACTGGTTTCAATGTGGCAAATGGAAGTATCTCTATTACGGCTCAAGGAGGAAACGGTGGATATCTTTACAAATGGTTTGACAGTGCAAACACCCAATTGAACCAAACTACGGCAACACTAACCAATGTTTTGGCTGGAAAATATTATGTAATTATTACCGACAACAAAGGTTGCCAGTTCACTTCTGCTTTATATGAAATAACACAACCGGACAAATTATTAGTTAACCTTTCATTGTTCAACTCCGTTTTATGTAATGGTGATAAAAATGCAAGTTTAAAAACTACTACTACTGGAGGGATTGCAGGATATACGTATCAATGGTTTAACATCAATTCCCCAAACAAAATCGGAACAGGAACAACACTCCCTACAATTGGAGCTGAAACCTATTACGTAATTGTAACTGATTCAAAAAACAACATTACAAAAAGTGATTCATTTATAGTAACTGAACCCGCTATACTTAACAACACGCTATCATCTGAATACACCCGTTGTGGTGATGCTAAGGACTGGACAATTACTACAGCACCAATAGGAGGAACAGCACCTTACACTTATTTGTGGAATACTGGCGAAAAAACAGCTACTTTACTTGACGTTATTCCAGGAACATATTCGGTTTTGGTAACAGACAATAACGGTTGTAGTATTACAAAAAACATTACAATCACAGCTCCTGTACATTTGGCCACAGCCGAAACCATTACAAAACCAACCTGTTTTGAAGGATCGGATGCTACTATTGTACTAACTTCATCAGGTGGTCAGGGTCCTTATACTTATTTATGGAATACTGGAGAGAAATCGAATACTTTGAGTAACGCTTCCGCTAAAGTGTATTCCGTTGCTGTAACCGATTTCAAAGGTTGTGTGATTGACAAAACCTACACCATCGAAAATCCGCCAAAAGACGTCATCAATCTAGGCGAAGATGTAACACTTTGTTTTGACCAATCATTGACAATTAATTCGACTATTGCCGATGATAAAGCCAAATATGCTTGGACATCGACCAAAAGTTTCAAAAGTGACAAACCCATTATTACCGTTTCGGAACCAGCTGAATATACGTTGGTTGTAACCAATCGTTTGGGTTGTACCGCTACCGATATGCTAAAAATATCCAAGCAAGAAACTGCAATTAGTGCCGAATTTGCTGTCTCTTCGCAAGTGTTTGTGAACGAGAAATTTATTATTGTGGACATCAGTAACCCTATTGCTGACGGTATTGAATGGAGTATACCAGCAGAAGCAACAGTTGTTTCAAAAAACAAAGATTTTGCCGAATTGAGTTTTAGCAAAGTAGGCGAATACGAACTGACTTTAAACACCAAGAAAGGAAATTGTACCGCTACTCAAACCAAAAAAATAGTTGTGATTGAAGGCGAATATGTTGATCCTGACAGCACCGATTTGAAGAAAAAATTCGATCTCAAAATTTATCCAAACCCATCCAGCGGTATTTTCACTGTTGATGTAACCTTAGATAAAATAATGCCAGCACACATCAAAGTATATAATTTAAACAACAATGCGATTATTGACTCAAAATATGAAGAAGGAAAAGATGCTTATACATTCAACTTTAGTCTAAGTGGATTAACGTCCGGAGTCTATTTTGTCTTAGTCGAATCACAACAAGGAAATCAATTGAGGAAAATAATTATCAAATAGACATATTAGATTATTAGAACTTTAGATTTTTTAGATTTTTATAAATAAACAATCCATAAAAAGGCGGAAAGAGAAATACTGTTTTTCTTCCCTTTTTATAGCCATATCAAAATGATTTTAAAAAGAATACAATTTTATATTTTACTTTTTTTTGCAACTACCCTTGGCTATTCGCAAAGCTTCAATGTAGAACAGTTGTCAAAAACCAAACTGTTTACAGTATCGGGAGGTGCGTCGGCAAATGCAATTATGTATTCAGGGAATGCAGTTAGGGAACCTTTTTCGTATTTTTTAAATGGAAACATCAACATCAACGTGGCAGGATTGTACAACTTACCGTTTTCCTTCTCCTACTCTACTCAAAAATTTGGGTACACCAAACCTGTTGCCATAAAGACGTTAAGCATTCATCCCTCTTATAAATGGATAACCACCCATATTGGAGATGTGAGCATGACTTTTTCTCCTTATACTTTAAACGGGCATTTGTTTACTGGTTTTGGAGTAGATCTTACACCTCCTGGAAAATTCAAAGTGAGTGCAATGTACGGTCGCTTATTAAAAAGTTCAGAATATAATGTAAACTTCCCCGAGGCAATACCGACTTACAAACGTTATGGGTATGGATTTAAAACAGCTTATACTTTTGAGAAAGTAAATCTGGGCGTTATCTTCTTTAAAGCTTCAGATGTGGCGAGTTCGTTATCTAACCCAGTTCCTTTTGAGTTAGGGCTTACACCGAAAGAAAACGTAGCCATTAGTTTTGAAACCAGTTTTAAACTATTCCAAAAACTGCAAGTCATGACCGAATATGCCAACAGCAGTATAACCGAAGACATTAGCGTAAATGATTCGTCCAAAGGAAAAGGAATAGCTTCCCTATTTTTAAATTCAAATGCTACAACTACTTCTCAAAATGCCATCAAAGCCCAATTGGTTTACCCTGCAGGAAAAGGAACTTTGGGACTGGGTTACGAACGCATCGATCCCAATTACAGAACCTTGGGAAGTTACTACTTTAATAATGACTTAGAAAATATCACCGTAAATGCAACCCAACAGGTTTTCAAAGACAAAGTGTCGTTGGCCTTAAGCTTAGGGATGCAAAAAGACAATTTAGAAAAACAAAAAGTGAGCCAGTCCAAAAGGTTGGTTTCCTCGCTTACGGCAGATTATAAAGCCAGTCAAAAATTAAACCTGAATTTCAATTATTCCAATTTTCAATCCTATACCAACAGCCGCAACCAGTTTGATTACATCAACCAAGATCCAAGTTTGGTATATGTAGATACATTGAACTTTAGACAAGTCAACCAAAATTTAGGACTAACTGTAAACTACTTGCTCAAAAACGACAAGCAACTCAAGAAATCCATAAATGCCAATTTCTCTATGCAAGAATCATCCAATGAGCAACAGGGACAAGCGGTAGCAGGTGGCAAATCCACTTTTTACAACTCAGCTATTTCCTATGTTCAAGGCTATCCCGCAAAAGATTTAAACTTTATGGGTTCTATAAACAATACGTACAGCCTGATAGAAAACGGCAACAGCCTTATAGTTGGGCCAACTCTTGGTGTAACCAAATTGTTTATGGATCGGAAATTAAATTCTTCGTTTTCTACCAGCTACAACACCAGTTTCAGCAATGGAAAAAAACAAAATGACATTTTCAACTTCCGTCTCACAAGTTCTTATTTGTATTTGCAAAAACACAGCTTCAATTTGAGCGTAATATCCTTATTTGGTAAAACTACTTCCAATAAAAACAATGATCTTACCGCAACCTTGTCGTACGCCTATTCATTCGATAAAATAAAATTGAGACAAACCCCAAAAGCAACCCCAAAAGACGAAAAGCAATTGGGAGACAACATCCTGAAAATAAATTTAAAAGACTACAAACTCGAAGGAACAAGAGAACAAATTACACAACAATTAAAAGATTTACAACAGCAATTACAACCTATTCCTAATGAAGAAGCTACCAAACTGGAGCATCTGCTAACATTAGCGACTTTAACGCCAGACGAAGCGAGTTTCAAAGACAAAGTGATTGATTACTTGGAAGAATACCAAACAGCAGCCGAAGTGGTAAAAAAATACAACGAACTGATTACACAAGCTGTTCAAAAAGTGGCAAAAGAAATCAGCAACAAAGACGAAAGCTTTGAGAAAGCATACACTACAGCCATCAGCCGAGTGAACGCTCATAAATTACATGGTGTAAATGCAAGCGAGGTAACCGACAAAATTGGTTATAATTCGTATCTAAAATTGGTAGAACGAAGCGACAAAGCCAAGCAAAAATTACTAGCACACCGCTTTATGCAAACCGAGTTTTCTAAACTTTCAAAAGCAGACGCCAAAGATATCTCTCAAAATGAATTCCTCCTTCGCTATAGCAAAGGAGAAATCGAAGATGTCTATAAAATGATAACCGACAAAAAACCAGATGCCGACATCATAGCCCAACTGGAACAAAAAATAATTCCGTTTTACCACGAACTAGCCGTTGCAAACGGAATGAATGAAGAAGTGGAGTTGAAATACATTCAGAAGTAAAAAAAGAGAAAATAGAATATAGAGAAGAGAAAATAGATAATAGAATACGTAAAGAATTCATGAGTTTAATAAATAAAAAAATACAAACACATAGAAACATAGTAAAAAAGAGTGGCATAATCCATTTCAAGGATAAACAAAGCTATGTTCACTATTTAAAGTGAAACGCCTTTTATAGATTACAAAAAGCTATGTCTCTATGTGTTTAAAAATAAAAATCAAGAAATAAAATAATTACCCAAATGCAAAAAAAACTATACATCCTTGTTACCCTCTTACTCCTACAATGCTCCCCCTTTGGGGGCTGGGGGGCTTTTGCCCAAACCTACCCAGTAACCATAAGCACCCAACTCACACAGCCCTCGCCTATTTACTTGAGTAATTATGCCAATACTACGAGTATCAACAGCCCCATAAAAGTGCAGTTGATTCTTAACGATTTGACCATCATGAACAGGCAGGTCCGATTGAAATGCTATTTTCAGGGAGCGGTGTCTTTTGTTTCCAATGATTTTGTGGTGGGTGCAGCACCCATCTACCTCGAAGGCGGATTCCCAACTCAGCTAACCAATGCAGAATTGGGACCTTATTTCGAATACCAAAACCTGCAAGGCGTTAACCCCAACCAATATGCACAACCCTTACCCGAAGGTATTTATACCCTATCGTTTGAAGTATATGATTTTGCGACCAACAAAAAACTGTCCAAAAAATCGAGTGTTACCACTATTATTTTTCAAAACGAACCACCGTTTCTGAACCTTCCTGTAAACAAAGCAGAAATTGTAGAACAGAACATCCAGAATATCATTTTTAGCTGGACGCCGCGAAGCATTAATGTGAGCAATGTAGAATACGAATTCTCTCTAGTAGAAATTTGGAACACCAATACGCCCCTTCAAAATGCTTTTGCCTGCTCACAACCGCTTTATACCACCACCACCCGAAATACCACGGTGCAATACAGCATTACCGAGCCCCAGCTTATTCCCGGAAAGACCTACGCATGGCGCGTAAAAGCCAAAGCCTTGGTTGGTGCCGAAGAAATTGGCGTTTTCAAAAACAATGGATACAGCGAAATATTTTCGTTTAAATACCTCACGTTTTGTAAAGCACCATTGGCCATTACCACCACAGATGTAAGTCAGGATCAGGCCAAAGTAACTTGGAGCGGAGAAGTCGATAATTACGATTACCAGATAAATTATAGAGAGAAAAATGCCGATTCCAAATGGTACCCTCTGGTAACTCCAAGAGAATATGCCACCATAAGCAACCTTAAACCCAAAACTACCTACGAATACACAGTAGGCGCTGCTTGTGACCCAGGCGAATACACCCACAGCAACATACAGGAGTTTACTACACTGGCACAAGACGAAATTGCGTTTGCAGGTTGTGGCATCAAGCCCGACCCTGCCGCTTTATCCAACAAAACACCCCTACCCGCTTTGTTCCCAAATGATGTGGTAACGGCCGGAGACTTTCCTATTGTAGTACTAAAATCCACAGGCAGCAACGGTACTTTCTCAGGCGAAGGTTATGTTACCTTACCCTTTTTGGAAAAGTTTAAGGAACTCATAGATGCTGCGGATGCTTTAGGAGGCGATAAAGTCAATATCGGAAAGTACTCCCGCATACGCATCACCTTTAACAACATTGGCATCAATACCGATTTTAAACTGATTTCGGGAGAGATTGTGGCTAGTTATGATAAGAATTGGGGAGGTATGGTTGATGGGGATAAACTCGTTAATGATATAATGGGCGATACGGGAACTGTTATTCCTATTGACGTACAGTTTGAAATTAAAAGTGTTGTAAAAAACCCTGATGGTACTCTAACAATAACAGGTACAAATGGTGCTGTTAATATCCAACCAAAAACAGCAAATGATGTAATAATCACCGACAGAAACGGCAACCAATACGCTGTTTCACCCAATGCGCCTGCTGGAGAAATCAAATCTACAGGAAAAGCAGCTCCCGGGGGTGTTCCTACTCCCCAAAACACAAACGGAATGGGATCTGGTGGCAATATCAAAGAAATTTCTTCTCCAGATGTTACTATAACTTTTGCCGCAGGAACGGGTTTCTATAGCTTGGATGAAAACCCAAACCAAGATCCTAAACTTAAGGCCAACACCAAACTTAATAGCACCTACGATATCATTCCTAAAAAGGATGGCACTAGCTATTATGTACATTACAAAGTCAACTCGGATGCGCCAAAAGCAGAAGATTATATAACTGCAAAAGCGACATTCAGCAACGGAAAAACGACAGCCGATATCGTCTTTAAAACCGAAAACGGCACCGAAATCAAACCTGTCTGGTCAGGTAATGTGGCAACCCTTCCATTAAAAAGAACTTTGGATTTTGCCAAAGAATCGATACTCGCAACCGTAAAACCTCCAGTACAAAAAGACAGCGTTAAAGTAACTGCAAAATATGACATTGCAGGTGCGCTGAATATGTGGCATGTAACTGGCAAAAAAGTAAATGTAACCTTAGTAAGTCTTAATGGAGGAGAAACTCCAACTCAAAGCCAGGCCCAAGAATATCTTAATAGTATATACGGAAAAGCAGGAATACAATTTGAGGTTAGTACCACAAAAGTTGACATTATTGACAGTTGGGGCGCAAGCATAGAAACGGGTGACAGCGATTTGCTTAATACTTATACCAATGGACAGCAAACCATTACTAACGATTTCCAAAACCAATTGGGAGCTAGCTATAAAAATGATACGTATTATGTGTTGTTTACTAAAGCACCATCCAGTAAGCCTGGTATATTAGGTTTCATGCCACTCAAACGACAGTTTGGATTTGTATTTGCTCCTCCATCAGTAAATGGTGGGCTTCGTACGCTAGCGCACGAACTTGGACATGGTATTTTTGGATTGCAACATCCATTCACAGAATACAACACCACTGCTACTACTGATTTATTAATGGATTATGGAACAGGCACAGCATTAAACCACAATGATTGGGAAATAATGCATGCTCCGGGATTGCAGTTGTATCAGTTTACTCAGGGGAGTATTGCGGGGGAATCAAGATATAATGATGGCATTGATTTACTTGGTAATATAATCACAGAAGTTACTTTTGATGACCAAAAAAATAATTCAATTTTGGTTGGAACAGTTTCTAGGGATTTACCTTATTTAAGAATTGGATATTTTGAATATTCAAAGACTGATAATTCTAAACCAATTCACAAATACAATGCCAAGGTAAATCGTGATAAAGTAGACTATATAGATACTGAAACTGGAAAATTAATGCCTTATCCAGTTGTTTTATTAGACAAAGGAAGTGCAAAAATTGAGATATTAAATGATAATTGCACATACAGTTCTGCCAATATTTATAATTGGACAAAACCAGAAAATACTAGCACTCAAGAAGTAATTGCTAAAATTAAACTTAACAATTTAGTTTGGACAGCCACAAAATCTTTATATAAAAAAGATGATTCTTGTGGCATTATAAATTCATTATCAAGTTTAATTGATAATGATGACCCGAAAACGTGTCCTCCAAATATAATTGCTGCCGATGTTGATAAACTGAATGCTTTATTTGACAAGCCTAAATATACTAATGAAGAAGTTGTACAATTAATAGTTGATAAATACATTTGTTTATCAGCATTAAAACAAATAAGTTGGGAAAAATTAAGCAAAGCTTTTAAACAACTAGGTAGTACAGAAGAATATCTTTGGAACAGAAAAGAAATTGCACTATTACGAATAATGGCTGGAATAAAAGCTGATAATTATTCTAATTTTATTGATTTATTAGAAGGTGCAGACAAGAAAAACAGCTTATTATTAAATTTAAAAGATAAGTTGCAAGACCAAAATATGAACCCTTTTGTGGGTAATAATTTCACATCTTTCATAAGCGGGCTTTGTTTTATCTACAATCACGACAAGACAATTGAAAAAAGGATTAAACCAATAGACAATCCCGATTTGTTAGGACAAGTCATTTCTTTAGATTCCTATGAATTCAAAATGCCTAGTCAAGGTGAAGTAATGGATATGCTAATAATTCCTTTAAATAAAGCTAAGTTTGAAGGGAAATTAAACGAAACTTCAAAAAAAATAGAAGTAAACAGATATTTATATTCTATTGTAAATTCAATTACACAAACAATGCCCTCTGTTCCTACATGGGCAAAAGACGACCATTTTGATACTGTTCAATTAAGCCCTTTAGATCCCATAATAATAGTTACAAGTAATAATTTACCTTTAGTAGAAACAGCATTGATTGGTTTACCTACAACTCAAGATAAAAAATATTTAGTACCTGCAATATTTTTAGAATATAAAAGTCAAAAGGAATTTGATAATTTGATAGAAAAAGGAGTACTTATATCTCTAGATGTTGTAACGATAGCTTCTGGCACAGGTACATTGTTTAAAGCAACTACTTGGGCACAACGTATTTGGGCAGCTACCGAAGTAACTGGAGCAATTGGTAATATTGGTCTAACTACTACCACAGTTGACCCTGAAAGCTATTTTGGAAAAGCAACCAATGCCTATAACCTAGCCATGCTAGGTATTGGGTTGAAAAACGGTGCTATTGGTTTAAAAAACGTTGTTAAAAACTTACCTGGACAGACTAAAACTCTTTTTGAAAGTAATAGCAGTTTAAAAAGCATATTAATATCACATTATACCAATTGGAAAATTGCAACAACCAATTTGGAAAATTTTTCTTCTACAGAGAGACAGTTAATTTTAGATCAAGGAAAAGTTTTTAAAAGACTTGAATTGGTAAATAACGTCGACAATTTATTATCGATATATCCAAATATTAGTAAATTTGTACAAGACATTAGAGTAAAAGTTTATTTTAAGAATGATTTACAATTAAAAAGTTTTGAGGAAATATTAAAAACTGCTAATCCAGATGTTTTAAAATGGATTGATCGAATGACAGAAGGGCAAATTGATGATTTTGCTGAGATGGTGAGAGGGTTTAAAGATAATCCAGAAAAATTTAAACTTTCAATAAAAAGTATAGATGATTTTGTTGGTACTCCTAGTAGACCCGGATTTGTAAAATTTTGGGTGTTAACTCCCAAGATGGAAGATGGGCTTACAACAATTAGAAAATTAAAAGAGGAAGGCAAACTTTTACCTACCGGTAACGCCACAGAAATTCAATTAGCAACAGCACAGAATTATACTGCTTGGGGTAATTTCTTGAATAATCCAATGAGATATGGAGAATATTTTGGAGCCTATGCAGAAAGAGCATTAGTACATCTAAAAGAAGGATTAGCGGAATTGAGAAAAGTACCAGAAAGGAATATGATGAATAAAAATGTATTTAGTGGACGAGGCTACAGTTTGGATGAATTTAATGATTTGTTCGTAGGTAAAAAAGGAGAGGAAGTGATTATCAATAAAGGTTTTATATCTTCTTCTTTAGATGAAAATGTAGCTGTCCATTTTGCAAGTAAAACATCCAGTGCAACAAAGAATATAAAAGTTATAAGGAGAATTAAGAGTAAAACAGGGGTATATTTAGATGATTTATCAGATTATGGAGAAAATTTAGGAAAAACAAGGCATTCTGATTCAGATGCAATTGAGCAATTGCAAAGAGAAGTTTTAATGGAAGAAGGATATTTTAAACAGACGAGTGAACCTATACCTTTCACTGGTTCAGACGGAACAAAATGGTACTATATAGATTTTGAAGAAATAGGAAAACCATTAAATTAAGTTATATGAAAAGAATTATTAGACCTGAGGATTTTCCTCTTGAAGTGAATGAGCAAAATATTGATATTTTAGCAAGAATGCAATTAAATTTTCCTCCACCTGTTAAATTTCCTCCACCAATTGAGTATCTGGAATTGCTACATATGGATCTTTTATCTTTTGAAGATCAAATAAAAATTGATCAAAGGGTTAAAGAAATAAAAGAAGAAATAGAAAAACAACGTTGGGAGGTTTTAACCCAAGAAGAACAAGCAGAAGAAAAACGCTCTAAAGAAAGAAGTTTAAACGAAGGACCTGAGGTGTTCAGAGGTAATATATTGCAACAAGAATGGGACTCTATAGATTTAGCAAGAATTGAAAAAGAAAAGATGAAAGAAAAAGAACAAGATGAAAGTTTAGAATAAGATATCCCGCTCCCGCTCCGTATGCCCTCTGCACCCCAGCTCCGCAAAGTCTCATGACTCATATCTTTGTAAAA
>Ga0123337_10005939_pt1 | contig 11823 bp, 10 predicted proteins | sample frozenSSSSmetaG_FD_89792 | JGI IMG/M metagenome (GOLD analysis project Ga0123337, IMG submission 89792) | Glacier valley bacterial and archeal communities from Borup Fiord, Nunavut, Canada, to study Microbial Dark Matter (Phase II) -... | ecosystem: Environmental > Aquatic > Freshwater > Ice >...
CGATCTGCTCCACGCCCGCTCGCCCTCCGGCGCCGAGTTCGAGGCCCAGAAGGTCTTCGACACCTACGTCAAACCCGCCGCCGACTCCTACGCCAAGGACGCGATGGGCAACCGCCTCGCCACCTTGAATCCCAAAGGCGACCCCGTGCTCATGCTCGCGGGCCACATGGACGAGCTCGGCCTCATCATCACCTACGTCAACAAAGACGGTTTCATCTACTTCGACACCATCGGCGGCCACGACCGCACGGTCATTTCCGGCCGCCGCGTCGTCATTCAAACCGAAAACGGCCCGATCAAGGGCGTCACCGGCAAGCGCGCCATCCACCTCATGGAAGAGGCCGACCGCAAGAAGGTCCCCGAGATTCACGAAATCTGGATCGACATCGGCGCCGCCTCCAAAAAAGAGGCCCTCGAACGCGTCGCCATCGGCGACACCGTCACCTACGACCACGAGTTTGAATTGATCCACGGCAGCATCGGCGCCGCCCGCGCCTTCGACAACAAAGTCGGCGCCTACGTCGTCGGCGAAACCCTCATCCGCCTCTCCGCCGCCAAAAAGAAACTCGCCGCCAAGCTCGTCGCCGTCGCCACCGCGCAGGAAGAAATCGGCACGCGTGGCGCCATCACCGCCGCCTATGCCGTCAACCCGCACATCGCCCTCGCGGTGGACGTGGGCCACGCGACCGACCATCCCGATTGCGACAACCGCAAATACGGCGAGACCAAGCTCGGCGGCGGCCCGATCATCTGCCGCGGCCCGAACATCAACCCCAAGGTTTACGAGCGCCTCGTCAAAGCCGCCAAGAAGCTCAAAATCCCCTATCAGATCGAATCCGACCCGCGTCCGACCGGCACCGACGCCCGCGCGATCCAAGTCGGCCGAGGTGGCGTGGCCACGGGCTTGGTGAGCATCCCTCTGCGCTACATGCACACGCCGAGCGAGATCGTTGACCTCGAGGACGTGGAACGCACCGTGCAGCTCTTCGTCGAGTTCGCCCTCGGCCTGGAAAAAGGCGAATACCTGCACTGGTAATCGCCGTTGGATACCCGACTTTGGAGACCCGACGACCCCGTCGGGTCTGATTTGACTCCGATTGGGTCCGCTCGACTTACCATCCCCACACGATTTCAAACCGACCCGACGGGGTCGTCGAGTCTCCAAAAATAGTCATGCCGCTTCACGGGCAGCTTGCGCATCTCACGCCGTTCGAGAAACAGCCGATCCTGTTTCTCACCGTGTGCACTGCACAGCGAACACCGCTTCTCGCGAACGAATTCGCCCACTCCATCCTCCAGAGCATCTGGAACGAGTCCCATCCACGTCAGGGTTGGGCCGTTGGCGATTACGTCGTAATGCCCGATCATGTGCATCTCTTCGCACGCCAGGCGGTGGACGGCTGCCCGTTGGCCAAATGGATGCAGACATGGAAATCCATCAGTGCTCGCACGGTTGCCAAGCAACTCAACGTGCTTCCGCAACTCTGGCAAAAAAATTACTTTGATCGTTTTCTCCGCTCGGCCGATTCGTATTCGGAAAAGTGGAATTACGTGCGCATGAATCCCGTCAGAGCCGGGCTGACCGCAACCCCGGAAGCCTGGCCCTACCAAGGCCGGATTCACGACCTGACATTTTGATCCTCCGCCTGACCGAACTGAACAGCCGACGACCCCGTCGGGTCTGATTGAACTCTGATGGTGGATGTGATCGAACTCCGCCGGGCCCTCCACTCGCCCCACGCGATCTCAAACCGACCCGACGGGGTCGTCGGGGTCTCCAATTACCCCCCCGGGCATTTCACGCCGCGTCCTGCTTCGGCTCGCCCTTTGAGATTTTCTTGAGAGTAGGTTTCCGTTTTCCGGCGACCACCGCCGCGTCGATCACCACCTCGGCCACGTCGTCGCGCTGCGGAAGTTCATACATCACCTCAAGCATGAGGTTTTCCATGATGGCGCGCAGCGCGCGGGCACCGGTTTTCAGCTCGACCGCTTTTTGCGCGATGGCCTTGACCGCGTCGGACGTGAAACGGAGACGCACGCCGTCGATGGCGAAGAGCTTGGAATACTGCTTCACCATCGCGTTCTTCGTGCGGACGAGAATTTTTTCGAGGTCGGCGACCTGAAGCGGATCGAGCACCGAGACGACCGGCAGTCGTCCGATAAACTCTGGGATCATGCCGAAGCGCACGAGATCCTCGGGCGCGACCGACTTCATGATGCCTTCGGCTGACATTCCTTCGCCGGCCGCCTTGTCGTGCTGAGCCTTGATCGAGGAAAACCCCAGGCTGCGTTGCCCAAGCCGGCGCTGGATGATGCTGTCGAGGCCGACGAACGCGCCACCACAGATAAAGAGAATGCCGCCGGTGTTGATCTGCACGTATTCCTGGTTCGGGTGCTTGCGTCCGCCCTGCGGAGGGACGTTGCACACGGTGCCTTCGAGAATCTTGAGGAGCGCCTGCTGCACACCTTCTCCGGAGACGTCGCGGGTGATGGACACGTTCTCCGTCTTGCGGCCGATCTTGTCGATTTCGTCGATGTAGATGATGCCGCACTCGGCACGTTTCACGTCGTAGTTGGCCGACTGAAGCAGGCGCAGGACGACGTTCTCAACGTCTTCGCCGACGTAGCCGGCTTCGGTGAGCGTGGTGGCGTCGGAAATGGCAAAGGGCACATCGAGAATCTTGGCGAGCGTGCGGGCGAGGAGCGTCTTGCCGGAGCCGGTCGGACCGGTGAGCAGGATGTTGCTTTTCTCCACCTCAACGTCGTTGAACTCAGGCGAGAGCGCTCCGCTGTCGCCCGGTGTGCGCGCCGAGTCGAACATGATGCGCTTGTAGTGATTATAGACCGCAACCGAGAGGACCTTCTTGGCGTGATCCTGACCGATGACGAAGTCGTCGAGCGCTCGCTTGATCTCGGACGGCTTGACGAGGCGGAAGGTGGGCTTGGCATCAATGGCAGGCTGCTTCACCTCGCGGTCGATGATGGTTTTGCAGACGTTGACGCAGGCGTCGCAGATGTGGACGCCCGGACCGGCGATGATTTTTTTGACCTCGGTCTGCGATTTACCGCAGAAGGAACAAAGGGTCATGCGCGTCGGTTTGGCCATGGGAGAAGGATGTTAGCGGGAGTCGGCGGGAGTCGAGTTCACAAAAAAGACGGCATCCTCAGCGGGGGCCGTCTTGAAAAAGAGCCATGGGGAAACTTTAGGCGGCGATTGCCGGAATCCCGAGCTTGATGACTTCGCGGGTGGACTCGACGACGTGGTCAACGATGCCGTAGGCCTTGGCCTCGTGCGCGCTGAGGTAGTAATCGCGATCAGAGTCGGTGCCGACCTGCTCGGCCGTCTTGCCTGTGTGCTTGGCGATGACGCTGTTGAGCGTCTGGCGCCATCGGAGGATTTCCTTGGAGGCGATCATGATGTCGGCCGTCTGGCCGCCCGCGCCGCCGCTGGGCTGGTGGATCATCACGCGGCTGTTGGGCAGCGCGAAACGTTTGCCGGGCGTGCCGGCGGCAAGGAGCACGGTGGCCATGCTGGCGGCCTGGCCGATGCAATACGTCACCACGTCGCACTGGAGGAAGTTCATCGTGTCGTAGATGGCCATGCCACCGGTCACGACGCCGCCGGGCGAATTGATGTAGAAGTGGATGTCCTTCTTGGGATCTTCCATCTGCAGGAACAACATCTGGGCGATCACCAGATTGGCGACCATGTCGTCGATCGGCGTGCCGATGAAGATGATGCGGTCCTTCAGCAGGCGGGAATAGATGTCCATCGACCGCTCGCCGCGGCCGGTGTTTTCCAGAACAATGGGGACGTAGTAGCTCACGAAGTTTTTCCTTGGTTTACGGTGTCCGATCAGGCCTGCGCTGAGGCTGTCGTCACCGTAGCCCGGGAAACAAGTAAATCAAGGGCCTTGTCGAAAATGATCGACTGCTGCACGGAGCGAAGCTTCTCGCGGTCCTGCGTGAGCTCCTTGACGAGCTTCTCGGGCTTCTGGTTGTTCATCACGGACTCGCGGTAGATGAAGGTGTCGATGTCCTTCTCGGTGACAGTGAGCTTTTCCTGCTCGGCGATTTTCGCGAGGATGAGCTGGGTCTTCACGCGGCTGCGGGCGGCCTTGCTGGCGCCGTCGTGGAGGGAGGCCTTGTCCTTCTCGAACTGGTCGGCGGGAACGCCGCGGCGCATGTTTTCCTCGATGAACTGACGCAGCACCTGCTGGGTCTCGCTCTCGACGAGGCTCTCGGGAACAGCGAAATCAACCTTGGCGTTGAGCGCCTCGGTGACTTGGCGGCGCTGGGCCTGGCGGTTTTCGTGTTCCTTGCGGCCCTTGAGATTGTTGCGGACGTTTACCTTGAGGCTGTCGAGATCGTCGGACTGGTGGGACTTGAAGAAGGCTTCGTCCATCGGAGGAAGGACGCGCTCGCGAATCTCCTGAACTTCGACGGCGTAAACGGCGGTCTTGCCGGCGAGAGCAGGCACGGCGGCGAACTCGGCGGGGAAGTTAACGGTCACGTCCTTCTTGTCGCCCGTGGAGAGACCGGCGAGCTGCTTGCCGAGGCCGGGAATGAGGCCTTCGTTTTCGCCTTCAACCTCTTCCCAAGTTTGCGGGACTTTGCCGTAGATCTGCTTGTCGGGCGCGAGGTCGAGGACGGGCTTGCCGTCAACGGTGCCCTCGTAGGCGAGCTTCACGTAGTCGCCCTTGGCGGCGGGACGCTCGGCGACCTTGAAATCGGCGCGTTCGGAGCGCATGCCCTCGATCACGGCATCAACCTCGGCATCGGTCGCGTCAACGGATTTAATCTCGGTCGGCAGGCCGGCGTAGTCGGGCAGCGTGAAAGTCGGGCGAACATCCAGCGTGATCGTGATGGTCGCGGACTGGTCGGGAGAAAGAGCGCCCTCTTGGACATCGGTGATGTTCAGCGCCTCGATCTTGGACTGCTCGAGACCGCTGCGGTAGGCCTTCGCGAGGACCTTCTGCTTGAACTCGTCGCCGATCTCCTTCGCGTAGCGCTTGAGCACGAGATTGGCGGGGGCCTTGCCCGGACGGAAGCCGGGGAGACGGGCGTGCTTGGAAATCTCGCCGACCACGGCCTGGTGCTCGGCGGCGACCTCGGCTTGGTCGAGGGTCACGACAAGGCTTTTGCGGGTTTCAGAGACGTCTTTGATTTCGATGTTCACGGTTGGAAAAAGGCGGAGGTTTTTGTTGACGGAATTGGAAAAACTACGCGCCCACGCTCTGCTCGGTCAATGCCTGATTCTGCCCGCCTTTTCTGCACGCTTGAAACCCGGGCCGCAGGCAAACTTGATGAACATCTACCGATGCCCAGTCTCCGCCACCTGCTTGCCGAGCACCCCACCCTGCTCCTGATAGACGCAGCCTCCACCCGCGTGCAGGTCGGCCTGTGGCATAAAGGGAGCGAATCGTGGCAGATTGAGGAAGCCGAGGCCGGCACCGCCGTCTTCTCCTGCACGGAGAAACTGCTAACCGCCAGCAACCTCACTATCGCCAATCTCAACGCCTATGTTTTCTGCGAAGGCCCCGGCTCCGTCCTCGGCATCCGCACCTCGGCGGTCGCCCTGCGCACTTGGGGCGTGCTCAACCCCGCTTCCTCCTACGCCTACCAAAGCCTGACGCTCGCCGCCCACGCCCTCGCCAAACCCGAGGTCAACGTCATCGCCGACGCCCGCCGTGATTCGTGGCACGTCCAGCGCCTCGGTGAAACGCTGCGTCGCGTGCCCACCGCCGAATTGGCCGGCGAATGCGTCATGCCCGAGGGCTTCCGCCATTGGACACCGTTGCCGGCAAATCTCGGTCGCACCTCCTACGACCTGTCCGCGCTCCTCGCCCGACCCGCACTATTGGACGCCGATCTTTTTCACCCGAGCGCCGAGCCGGATGCATTCATGCACGAGGAACCTTCCTTCGTGACGTGGACACCTCAAGTCCACCAAGCCCCCGCACGCTGAATCTGAAAATGGCCACCGCCTCACGCCTTCCTTTGCGCTGCTGGGCCGAGATCGATCTCGCCGCCCTCGAACGCAACCTGCACCTCATCCGCGCCTCGTTGCCCTCGCACATGCGCTACGTCGCGGTCGTAAAAGCCGATGCCTACGGCCACGGCCTGCACCAAACCGCCGCCCGCCTTATGCACGCGGGCGCCGACCTCTTCGGCGTGGCCAACCTCGCCGAAGCCGCCGCCATCCGTGAACTTAGCCCCGAGTGGCCCATCCTCCTCCTCAGCCCGCTTCTGCCCGACGAAGACCGCTACGTCATCGACTACGACGTGGCCGCCACCGTGTCGTCGTCCGACGAAGTCTCCCGCCTCGACGCGGCGGGCCTCGCCGCCGGCCGCGAAGTCACGGTCCACTTAAAAATCGACACCGGCATGGGCCGCCTCGGCGTTTGGCACGAGGAGGCGCCCGCACTGTATCGACAAATCCGTGACTCGAAAAACCTGAAGCTCGCCGGCGTATTCACCCATTTTTCGAGCCCGGATACCGACGCCGCATTCACCGCCGAACAACGCCGCCGCTTCCTCGTCGCCCTGCAAAAATGCGAAGGCCTCGATCTCGCCACGCTCTTCGTCCACGCCGACAACAGCGCCGGCCTCGAAACCATCGAGGTCGCCGGTCCCTTCAACGCCGTGCGCATCGGCCTGCTGCAGTTTGGAATTCTTCCGCACACCGGCTCGCTCCTCTCTCAAGTCCAAGCCGTGCCTGTCTTCAGTTTCCGCACCCGCGTCGGTCTGGTGAAACGCCTGCCGGCGGGCACCGCCATCAGCTACGGCGGCACCCATGTGCTGCGCCGCGACTCCACCGTCGCCATTCTCACCGCCGGCTACGGTGACGGCCTGCCCCGCGCCGCCAGCAACCGCGGTCACGTCCTCATCCGCGGCCAACACTGCCCCGTGCTCGGCCGCGTGACCATGGACCAGACCATCGTGGACGTTACCGATGTCCCAAACGTCTGCGCCGGAGACGAAGCGGTGCTCATCGGCCGCCAGGGAGAAGCGGAAATCAGCCTGACCGAGTTCAGTCGCTGGGCCGACACGATCCCGTGGGAAACTCTTTGCTCGGTGACCAAGCGGGTTACGCGCCTTTATCGCACGCCTCTCGGTATCTGATAATTTTTATCGGGCTTCGGGGGAAACTTTGGACGAATCAGGGCGTCCTATTGCCGTAGGCGGCAATCACGTTATACTGCCGTTCATTCCCCACCCATGAAGCTGGATATTTCTCCGCAGGATGCCTGGCAGCCATTGCCCGCCAAAGACTGGAACGAAGACGCCGCGCGCCACCTGCTCCGCCGCGCCGGTTGGGCCGCCCAGCCCGCCGAAGTCGACCGCCTCATGAAGGACGGTCTGGAAGCCAGCCTCGACCGCCTTTTTCCCGCCAAGGCAAACTCTCTCCCTAAACCGCGCCTCGTCGCTAACATCGAGAGAGACACGCCGGAGTATGCCCAAAAACTTCGCGTCGCCGAGACGCCCGAGCAAAAAAAAATCATCCAGCGCGAACAGCGCGAGCGTCAGCAGCAGGCCGTCCAAGACCTGAGCATCAAGTGGCTCCAGTTCGCCTCCCTCCCTGAAAACGCCGTCGCAGAGAAATGGGTCCTGTTCCTGAGCGACGTCTATGTGATCAGTCAGGAAAAGGTGCAAAACACGGCATGGGTTTACAGCTTCCAGGAAACTTTGCGGCAAGGCGGCTTTGGTCGCGCACCCGATCTCGCCAAGTCCGTTTCCCGCACGCCCGCGATGATCCGCTTCCTCGACTTGCAGGACAGCAAGGTCGGCGCGCCCAATGAAAATTTCGCCCGCGAACTTTTCGAGCTCTTCCTCCTCGGCGAAGGCAATTACACCGAGCAGGACATCAAGGAATCCGCGCGCGCCTTCACCGGCTACCGGGATCGCATGGGCGTTTTCTACTTCGCCCAAAACCAACACGACAAAGGCCCGAAAACCATTTTCGAAAAAACCGGCCCGTTCGCCGGCGACGACGTCATCGATCTCGCCTTTACCCAGCCCGCCGCCGGCCGTTTCCTGCCGCACGAGATGGTTAAATTCTACCTCGTGGACGACGGTATCCCCATCGAATACCTGACTGCCATCGGCGACTGGTGGCGCGACACCGGCTACGACATGCGCAAGCTCGCGCAACGCTTCTTCGGCAGCCGCATCTTTTTCGATCCGGCGTTTCGCGGAAACTACATCAAGAGCCCAATCCAGTTTTATCTCGGGCTCGTGCAGGACCTTGATCTCAACGTCGCCCCGTTCCCCCGCCACGCGCTCAACGCCCTCCGGCTCATGGGCGAAAACCCCTTCCGTCCGCCGAATGTCCGCGGCTGGGTCGGCGGACGCATGTGGATCAACTCCGGCACACTCAACTCCCGCCGCCAGCTCGTCGAAACCCTCTTCACCCCCATCAACGAGGACAACCTCAACGCCGACGAACAGGTCCAGCTCGTCGCCGCCCGCTCCTCCGGCCTGAGCACGTTCACCGTCACCGACGAACGCCTCGACGCGATGCTCGCCAGCTCAACGCCTGCTCAAATCACCGACCACTTCGTGGATTATTTCCTCACCGTCCGCGTGGATGACGGCTTCCGCGGCAGCGTCCTCGCCTTCCTCTCCGATCCGACCGCCGCCGCCAACCGCCGTGCCCGTCTGCGGAGCACCGCCGTCACGCTGCTGCAATCCCCCGAATATCAACTCTGCTGATCCGCCACCGCCATGAATAATCCGCACAACCTTTTTCCCACCACGCGCCGCGAGTTCCTCAAATGGGGCGGACGCGGCATCGGCCTCATCGCATTCAGCCGCTTCGCCCCGTCGTTCCTCGTCGAGTCCACCCTCGCCGCGATGCCCTCGCCGGAGAAAGACCGTTCCATCCTCGTCCTCGTGCAGCTCGCCGGCGGCAACGACGGCCTCAACACCGTGATCCCCTTCGAGGACGCCGACTATTACCGCCTCCGCCCCACCCTCGGCATCAAAAAAGAAGACGCGCTCCCTCTCAGCGACACGCTCGGCCTCCACCCGTCCATGACCGCGCTGCACGCCCTTATCAAAAACGGCCAGGCCGGCATCGTGCAAAACGTGGGCTACCCCAATCCCAATCACAGCCACTTCCGCTCCTCCGAAATCTGGGAAACCGGCAGCTCCAGCAACGAATTCCTCCCCACCGGCTGGATCGGCCGTTTCCTCGACAACGCCTGCGCCGGCGTTCCCGACGGCGTCGGCGCCGACCCTGTTGCCGTGCATGTTTCGAACGAGATGCCCCAGTCTTTCGTGTCAGCGCAAACCCACCCCACCTTCGGCCTCAACGGCAGCGGCGGCCGCGGCAACCCCGAGAACCTCGCCTTCCTGGAAAAGCTCGTGCACCACGAAGACCACGAGGCCAACGCCAACGCCTCCTTCCTGAAGGCCACCATGATGGACGCCATCGTGACCGAAAAAAGAGTCCAGAGCGTGCTTGGCGGTTACAAGACCGAGGCCGGCTATCCTGGCAACGGCTTCGCCCAGTCCCTCCGCAACGTCGCCGCGCTCATCGCCGCCGGCATGTCCACCCGCGTCTACTTCGTTTCCCTCGGCGGCTTCGACACTCACAGCAACCAGGCCAACACCCACCAGCGCCAGCTCCAGACGCTATCCGAAGGGCTCGCCTCGTTTCAGCGCGATCTCGTCGCCAAGAAGCTCGACTCGCAGGTGCTCACCATGACGTTCTCTGAGTTCGGCCGCCGCCCCAACGAAAATGAAAGCCGAGGCACCGACCACGGCACCGCCGCCCCGCTCTTCGTGATGGGCGCCGGCCTGAAAGGCGGCTCCCTCCACGGCACCTCGCCCTCGCTCAAGCTCCAGCGCAACCAAGACGTCTCTTTCACGACCGACTTCCGCCAAGTCTACGCCACCGTGCTCGACAAGTGGTTTTCCTGCCGGACTGACAAGGTCTTAGGTAAAACCTACGATCCTCTGACATTCATTTAAAGCTCCCCCCTGCGGCTAATATTCTTAGCGAGACCAGCATACCGCCTTATACGTATAGGCTTATTTGTTACCCTAGGTTGACCTGCCGATAATAGGGGTTTATACCTATCCCCTTAAACGTCGTCAGACCTAGATGCATTTTTCAAAGATCACCCGCTACCGCCCGCTTATCGCCATCAGCCTGCTGCTGGCGGTATTGCTGCGCGTGGATGCGGCGACCTACACGTGGGATGGCGGCGGCAGCGACTCCAACTGGACAACCGCCAACAACTGGAATCCCAATGGCGCGCCCTCGATTTCCGGCGGCCACGACATCGTTCTGGCCGGAACCACCCGACTGACCGACAGCGTCGATGGCGGCGGCTGGACGATCAACTCCCTCTCGTTCTCCAGCGGCGCAGGTGCGTTTTCTTTGAGCGGTGGCGCCCTGAGCATCAACTCGGGCGGCATCACCAACAGCAGCACCAGCACCCAGACCATCGCCAACCAAGTCACGCTGAGCGCCAACCAGACTTGGAACGCCTCCAGTGGAGCGATCATCATGGGCGGTTACATCAGCGGTAATGGCAAAAATCTCACCCTGAGCGGCTCCTCTGCCATCACGATCAACGACCAGATCAACGGTGCCGCCACGGTAACCACGTCCGGCTCGGGCGCACGCACCTTCAACGGCTACACCAGCGCCGCCAATTTCAGCCTCGGCGGCAGCGGCACCGCCACCTTCAACGGAGAACTCAACGCCAGCAGCGGCATCACCGTCACCGGCAGCGGCAGCAACGTCTTCAACGGCCAGATCGACAATGGCACGCTCACCCTCAGCGGCACCGGCACCACCACGTTAGCCGGCAGCAGTTCCAAAAACATCAGCGCCACCGTCGTGAACAGCGGCACGCTCGTCATGGCCCAGACCGGCGGCGGCGATGCCATCAACGGCAGCCTCACCGTCAACAACGGCGGCACCGTCTCGTTCCAAGGCAACGACCAGATCCCCTCCTGGCAGACTGTAACCCTGAACACCGGCAGCACGCTTCTTCTCGGAAACACCAGCCAGACTTTCACCAACCTCGTCATCACCGGCGACTCGGTCATCGACTTCGGCGGCAGTGGTTCGACCCTCGCCCTCAGCTCAATCACCGTCACCAACAGCGCCATCCTCACCATCGTGAACTGGAACAGCGCCGTGGACATGTTCACCTCCAGCAGCAACGCCAGCAGTCAGGCCGTCCAAGTCTATTACGCCGACACCGGCACGTCCGGCACCTATACCTCGGGCAGTGGCACGATCACGCCCAGCACGCCTGTGCCCGAGCCCGCCACTTACGGACTGATCCTCATGGGATCGAGCATCGCCCTTGTCACTTGGCTCCGCCGCCGGCGGAGCGCAGGACACGCCTGAAGCCGGATCACTTTCCGATGCCGGAAGCGCGGAACCCAATGGTTCGAAGTTTCGCCAGATCGACGATGTTGCGTCCGTCGAACAAGAACGCCGGTTTCTGCATGCCGTCGAAAATCTTCGCGTAGTCGAGCGTCTTGAACTCGTCCCACTCCGTCACGATGGCGATGGCATGCGCTCCCTTGGCCGCCTCGTAGGCGCTGGCGTCGACCGTCAGGCGGGGATTCGTCTGCCCCTTGCCCAGCACATCGGAAACGATCTCGCCCGCCGACACCTTAGGATCGTAAACCACCACGTTCGCCTGCTCAGTCAGTAAGTCGCGCACGATGTTGATCGCGGCAGATTCACGCGTGTCGTCGGTGTCCTTCTTGAAAGCGAAACCCAGCACCGCGATGCGCTTGTCGGCCACGGAATTGAACAACGTCTTCACGATCTTCGAGGAGAAACGCTGC
>Ga0123337_10005944_pt1 | contig 11807 bp, 11 predicted proteins | sample frozenSSSSmetaG_FD_89792 | JGI IMG/M metagenome (GOLD analysis project Ga0123337, IMG submission 89792) | Glacier valley bacterial and archeal communities from Borup Fiord, Nunavut, Canada, to study Microbial Dark Matter (Phase II) -... | ecosystem: Environmental > Aquatic > Freshwater > Ice >...
AATATTTCAACCCTTTTTTACTACCAAACCTACCGGTCATGGAACAGGGCTGGGCTTATCGCTTAGCTACGACATAGTGAAAGCGCACAATGGCGAAATAAAATTGATCAATAAAGAAGGCGAAGGGGCTGAGTTCGTTATTATATTACCAGCTTTAACCCGACATGAAAATATTTAGTATCACAATTTCTGGCTGAGAGATTGCCAGGCAGCGTGTATTTAGAATTCCAAAAGTTCGCACACCAATTTTAAATTATTCTCAGTACGTTTGTCCAATCAAAATAAAACTTTAGCTTACATCAAATATCCAATCATAAAATCCAAACAATCTCCCCTCTTCAGCGTCTTTGAATGATCTCGTTGTTTATACAAGGATCCTTAAAGCAGTTGTTTTAAAACTTTACGAATATCAATTAGAGGCATTTATAAAAATCTCTTTTGAACTTACAGTAAGCGGCACTTATGTTTGATCAAGAGAACTGAAAAGCAAGGTATTAGTGAAGCCGGGTTCCACTGCTAGTGTAATCTGGTTTTATTGGGAGAGGTTTTTGGAATAAGGCCCCCTAAAGATTTCATCCAATCAGGTAGTAGAGAAATGCAGCACTGAAGTCAAATGAAAACAGGCTTCATTGAAATGGACTCAGGTTAATTACAAATCAATTAAAGCAAACAGTTTGTGTATTAACAGCCACGTGTACATGATAATGGCCTTCACTTTTCCTGTGCCCGGCAATAGCAGGCTGTTGATAAAAAATGAATTCACTTGTTTTATCCATTCATTACTCAACCTGTTAAAACAGAAAGAATCAAGATCAGCATTTTTAACGATTATAAAAAAGCTACGCTTTACCACAGGAGAAAATGATTAAAATCTTTACAGTAATTTTTATTTTACTTACCAACTTTAACCACAGAAAACTGCACCATTAATGGACACATTGATCAAAATTCTGGTAGTAGAAGATGAGATGATCATCGGGGCAAAAATATCCATGCAACTAACCGGTCTTGGTTATGAAGTAACTGGCATGTTACCCCGGGGCGAAGATGCTATCCTGCATGTGCAGGAAAACAGGCCGGATATTATATTATTGGATATAAACCTGAAAGGGAATATGGACGGGATTGTTACAGCACAAAAGATTCAACAACTATCTGCAATTCCAATCATCTATCTCACGGCCAATTCAGACGAGGTAACTTTCAACCGTGCAAAAGCAACCAAACCAGCCGCATTTATTTCAAAGCCATTCAAGCAACTGGATTTGCAGCGGGCCATTGAACTTACCATTAGCCGGATGGCAGAAAATGAGACCGGCATCATACAGGAAATTACTACCGGAGAAGAACAGCCGTTTATTTTAAGCGACCGGATTTTTGTACGCTACAAGGAGAAAATGGTTAAAATTATGATTGCTGATATTTTGTACATTGAAGCCGATAGGAATTATAGTCGCATTTTTACGGCACAAAAAGAATTCCTGTTGTCCATCACCCTTAAAACAATTGAGGAGAAATTGCCCTCCCGGCTTTTTATCCGGATCCACCGTTCCTATATCATCAGCCTTACCCATGTGGATGAAGTAGCCGAGAGCCATGTAATAATTGCCCAAAAGCCGATACCACTGAGCGCAGGTTTGAAGGAAAATTTATTAAAGAGTATTCAAACATTTTAGCTGGTGCAAGTCAATAATTTTTCAAAATCAATTAAAGATATTTTAAAGTAAGCACCCAATAAACCTACAAGCGGATATGAACCCAGTAAAGCAATCATCCAACAATATGAGGAAAGTATTTTTACTATTACTGCTGATGCCATTACAAATGCTGCATGCGCAAAACAAACCGTACGACAGCCTGGAAATGCGCCTTACCAAGGAAAATACTGCTGAAAAAAAGCTAACAATCCTGAAGCAACTAGTGGATATCGCCTTTAAACAGGACTTGAATACAGCATTGAAATATGCCAGGAACGGTGTATCGCTGGCCAATGAATCGGGCGATAAAAACTGGCAGCCAAAATTTTATGAAATGCAGGGCAGGATGCATGCAAACCTGCTGGAGCTGGATTCAGCCATGTTTTATTTTGCAAAAGCAAGTACCGGATATGAAGCGGTAAACAACAAAAAGGGGCAGGCCACTACCCTGTTTAAAATTGCATGGGTACACAAAAAAAGAGAAGAACTGGAAAAGGCCATGACAGTGGATTTACAAGCCCTTAAACTAATGGAAGCCATTGATGACAAACTGGGAATAGCCGGTGCCTACAACCGCATTTCCGAAGATTTATCCCGGCAGGAACGACAGGGTGAAGCTATGGAATATGTAAAAAAAACAATTGCGCTTTGTGAAAAAAACGGGTTAAAAGAAGAGCTGGTATATGCGTATAACAGCGCCGGCGATGTGAGTATTGCAATGGGCAAACACCAGCAATCACTCAACTATTTCGATTCTACGATAGCATTGGCTCGTAGCCTAAAAATGGGAAATTTAAGCTTGAGCGATTTTCTCAATAGCCGTGGCAACTCACTTAAACGACTGGGTCGTTACAACGATGCATTGAACGCATACAAGGAAGCCATGGTGTTGGCGCAGGAGGCAAACTATGCGAATGCAATTACAGCCCTCACCGCAAATTTGGGAGAAATTAATTTACTAACGGGCAATTACAACGAAGCATTAAAATACCAGTTGGAAACGGTGAGGCTACAGGAAAATGCCGGCGATATCGCCAACCTTACCGAAAACTATGGTCATGTAAGTACGATCTACGAAAAACTGGGCAACTATCCACTGGCATTAGACTATCAAAAAAAAGCCCGTATAATGCGGGATAGCACTGCCGGTATCGAAAGTGATAAAGCCATGTCGAAAATGCTTACACAATACGAAACAAAAAAGAAAGAAGAGACCATCGCATTGCAGCAAAAGCAAATTTCGCAGCAAAAGCTGGTGCAATGGCTAAGCGTGGGCGTAGCAGTTTTGTTGGCCGGCTTTCTCTTCTTCGGCTATCGGAGTTACCAGGCCCGTACTAAGGCCAACCGGCTGCTGGCTGCTAAAAATGCAGAGAACGAATTGCTGCTGAAGGAAATTCACCACCGGGTTAAAAATAACCTGGAAGTGGTGAGTAGTTTGCTGGCACTGCAATCGGCACAAATTGATGATCCCAACACAAAAGATGCCATGCAGGAAAGCCAGAACCGGGTGCAATCCATCGGTATTGTTCACCAGAAATTGTACCAGGGTACCAACCTGGGCGCCATCGAAATGAAAGATTATTTTATCAACCTGGGTGAGAGCATCCTCGATTCTTTTGGTGCCGAAAAAAGGGTAACTATTGAATGCGCCATGGAGCAACTGGATTTGGACATTGATACTGCGGTACCGCTTGGCCTTATTGTAAATGAACTTTTAACCAATACATTAAAATATGCCTTTCCCCAGGGGCAGGCCGGCAAAGTGCAGATTAAACTTCACAAACAAAAAAATGGTGTACTGCAACTGGAAGTATCAGATGATGGAATAGGTAAAAGCGGCTTCATACATGGCACCGGCTTTGGCGGACAACTGGTAAATCTTCTCACCCAGCAATTAGGCGGTTCTATGAGGGAAGAAGTAAAAAACGGGACTAAAATTTATTTTGAATTTAAAACAGATAAAGCGGCTTAAAAGCATTGGCATAATTAAGCATTCCATTGAACAGACAAACATTTTTATCAACAGTATCCCGGGTAAATAAAAGCACAATTACGGACAGTTTTAGACCGCCTTTGTCCTCTATGCATGATTTAAATGATTTCAAAGGCTTTCTTTTATGTGCCCGGTGTTAACTAAATACAATACTGACTTTGTAAAACAGCTTTTTAAACCGTTAATCAATTTTAAAGCACCACAGAAAACTAACTGGATTGTCTTCCTATATGATATTGCCCCGATAATAAAAAGTGACCATCAGCTAAGAACAAAAGAGGTGTCTATGAGTGCTGAATTCTTTAACGGCTGTAAAATATTACTACCACATTAATGAGCATAAAATCCTTTTTTTTATTTCTTATTCTTATCAGTAAAGTCACATTTTCGTGGGCTCAAAATAATCTTTTTGAAAAACCGGTCCGGGAACAAATAGATAGTATTCGACAGGTTTTACTTTATACCAATAATGATACCTTAAAAATGTCTGCATTCAGGGATTTGCATTTTTACTTCTCTGAAATGAATCGGGATACTGCACTTTATTTTGCCGAACAACAATTATTGTTATCGCAAAAACTCCATCAAAAACTATGGGAAGCCAGTGCCTATGAAAGTATTGGTTACGTTACACAAATTGAAGGAAATTATCCAAAGGCCTTCAAAGCTTTATCGCTTGCTTTAAAAATCGCTGAAGATGCTAAAAGTGAAAAGGGCAACTGGAACGTAAAAAAATTTGCCAAAGACAACGATGCTCATAAAGCCCGTTTTTATAACCTGACAGCCATTCATATTTTATTCGCCTTTCTACATATTGGCACCGGGAACAAAAAGGAAGCTGTCGAAAGTTTTAGAAAAGCCATTAAAACGGCGGAAGAAGTAAAGGATGACGTGGGGCTGATTGCGGCTTACGCAAATTTTGGTAATACCTGCCGTCAATTTGACCAACCAGATTCAGCCATATTTTTAACCAATAAAGCAATCAATTACCTGGATCATTCAGATTTAAAAATAACCAATCCGCCGTATTATAATTTTGAAAAGGGCAATTGCTTAAACACCCTGGGTGTGATATACAACCAAAAAGGAGATCTTTTTACTGCCAAAAATTATTTGAAAGAGGCAGAACTATTGTGCCTGGATGAAAACTCGAGGGATGCATTGGTTAAAATCTATATCTCTTTTTCTGAAGTGTACAGAAAGAGCAAGCAATTGGATTCAAGCCTTTATTTTGCCCAAAGGAGTTTGCTGATTGCAAATATGTTAGGCACACAGGTAGTTGTAAAAAATGCATACCAAACTATTGCCGAAACCTATGAATCAAAAGGAAATATTGCCAGTGCATTTAAATATTTAAAATTAGAAAAAGCACTCAATGATAGTTTAAATAATAGCCGGCAGGAAAAGGTGAAGCAATATCAACATTTGAGCTTTGAAGAGGAGATCCGGCTGTTGGCGGTGGAAAAGGAAAACCTTCGGCTGCAGGGAAATATTAGAACATATGCCATGCTGGCCGGAATATTTATGTTCGTTTTGATTGCTTTTATATTATATCGCAACAATCGCATTCGGTTAAAAGTCAATAGAAAACTGGAAACGCTTAACCTTGACTTAGCAAATAAAAACAACCTGCTCGATCACCGGAATGAACAAAATGAATTACTACTAAAAGAAATTCACCACCGGGTTAAAAACAACCTCGAAATAGTAAGCAGTTTATTGGCATTGCAATCGGCACAAATTGATGATCCCAACACAAAAGATGCCATGCAGGAAGGACAGAACCGGGTGCAATCCATCGGCATTGTTCACCAGAAATTATACCAGGGTACCAACCTTGGCGCCATAGAAATGAAGGACTATTTTATCAACCTGGGTGAAAGCATCCTGGATTCTTTTGGTGCCGAAAAAAGGGTGACCATTGAATGCGCCATGGACCAACTGGATGTGGACGTTGATACGGCTGTGCCACTAGGATTGATTGTAAATGAACTACTCACCAACACACTTAAATACGCTTTTCCGAAAGGGCAAAACGGAACCGTACGCATCAAGCTGGAGAAGCGAACAGATGGTATTTTACACCTCGAGGTTTCGGATAATGGAGTTGGTAAATCCGGCGCCACAAAGGGTACCGGTTTTGGCGGTCAGCTGGTATCGCTGCTTACCCAACAATTGAGTGGATCCATGCGGGAGGAAGTAAAGAATGGTACCCATATTTATTTTGAATTTAAGGTAAGCAAGGCGGCATGATATAGAAGCTGCTACCAGGCATAATTTAATTTGAGCGAAGGATTTAAAGTGAAGGGTTTAATTTGCCAACCCTTTAATTCTATGCGCCTTTTTGCCATGTGCATATGGGCATGGCAAAAAAGCAAAACAGGCATGTACTGTTTAACACAAACAACTATCTCAATACATCAATCCGGCAATAAACGTTCCTGGTATTTATCCCGGTCAGCACTACAAGGTAATTCAATTGCCCTGGCAATTGGCTGCATTCACCTGGTTAAATACCTGCAACTAAAACCTCCAAAGATCAGCACTTCTCCCCCGCTGATAAGTATCTACCTGCCTTCGGACATTTTTACCTCCTTTTCGTCCTTTCGGGCTTTTATCCAATAAAAAAACGCAGTATGTTTAAAGCATCATTTACAGCAAAGAGCTCAACATACCGGGTGCGGTTGTAGTCGGGACAGCATTTACAATTTTAGCAAGCAATATGGTACCATCCGGCAACAAAAAAAACAGGTGCAACAAAAAAAGATATCTATGATGAGAATAATCCTGCTAACCAATACCCTTTGAATCTTCCTCCCTTCCCTTTGAATTTCTGCTGAAGGATGCAGTTACGCCATTGCCCATATTTTATAACGTCAAAATTTATACAATGAAAAAGAAACACATGCTATTGGCTGCCTTTCTGATGGCCACGACTACCCTTTTGATTTCCAGTTGTAATAATGCTGCTCCGGAAAAGGAAACAGCTTCTGCCGTTAAGAATACCACCGCTGCTGAGGCCGCTATCGTTACGAATCCAAATTTCAGTATTGCGTCCATTGAATATGCTGAATTAACGGAAAAGGCATTGAGCCATATGTCCAAATTTGACTTTGATGCCTGGGGCAGTATGCTGGCAGAAAATGTAGTGTACAGTTTTCCGGATGGCGATGTGGAGACCCGTACGAGTCTGAACGGTAAGGCTGCCGTAGTATCCTGGTGGAAAAACTGGAAAAGCAAATCGGGAGTAGAATCGATGAGCATGAGCGAGTTCAATCATATACCCATCAATGTAACGGCGCAGCCAAAAGGTGGTGCTCCGATGGGTATTTATGTAATTTCCTATTTTTCAAATAAAATGATATTCAAAGGTAATCCTGTTGCCCTTCGTATGAATTTTTCAGTGCACTTCAATGCCAATAAAGAAATTGACAGGTACAGCACGTACTACGACCGCAGCCCAATTGTGAAAGCGATGGGCGGTGAGAGCCTGTTGGATGCATCAAAAACAAAATAACTGTACAAATGGTTTGCTCTCTTCCATGGCACGGCGTGATTCGGGGGTACTACGCCGTCCTGGAGAGAATTATCATTCCTGCTTTATTCCTGATAGAAAAAAATTACCCCGTATGTTTATTAACACGACAATTAATGCACAATCTAGCGGGCATCCATATTCTGGCAATCAAAAAATGACGGCTCTTTTATTAATAAACTGGATGTACTTATTCAACATGGAAATTTAGTGCACATTGTAACATCATACATCGATGAAACTAAAGTATCCATGTTTGCATTTGTTCAGAACCAAATAACCTGGTTGGTTTTTAAAATTTAATTTAAAGATGAAAGCAACGACTGGCACTTCGCTAAAAATAAACAATGGCATACCGGCGCTATCCGACAATACTTTTTTAAGGTACTTCAATTTCATTGCCCTATATGTAGCACAGGGTATTCCGGAAGGCATGTGCTTTTTTGGTATTCCTGCATGGATGGCCATGAATGGAAAAACACCCGGCGAGATCGGCAGTTTCGTTGCAGCCGTTGGCCTGCCATGGAGTTTTAAAATCATCGTGGCGCCGCTGATGGACAGGTTTACTTATCTACCAATGGGAAGAAGAAGGCCCTGGGTAATGTTTGGACAAATGGGATTGATCGTGAGCTTTTTTATGATGGCATTTGTACCCGATCCACTCAATCACTTAAACCAGTTTATGGCAGCAGGATTTGCCGTCGGTTTCTTTGGTGCTTTTCAGGATGTGGCAACTGATGGAATGGCCATCGACATTGTTCCTGTTGCGCAACAGGCAAGAGCCAACGGTTTTATGTGGGGCGCAAAAATCATGGGTACTTCAGCATCACTGGCATTGGGTAGCTGGTTGCTAAACGAATATAATTTTACTACTGCCATCCTGATGCTTTCTGTTGCCGTTGGCATCATTATGCTGGTACCGTTGCTTTTACGGGAAAGGGCAGGCGAAAAAATATTGCCCTGGACCAGTGGTGCCGCATCTGCTGAAACGAAAAAAATGCAGATCACCAGCTGGGCTGTTATCGGTAAATCTTTATACCGGGTATTTACTTTACGCAATAGTTTATTGTTTGCTGGTATCGCATTCATTACGCAGGGATCATTTAATTATATCGACACATTACTTCCCATTTTTACGGTGCAGGAATTGGGCTGGACAGACAGGGCCTATTCAAATTTTTATGCTACGGCTACTTTAATTGGAGGTGTGGGCGGTATGCTGATCGGCGGTGTGCTGATAGAAAAATTCGGAAAAATACAGATGTTGAATTTCTATTTTTTTCTACTGATCGTATTAACCTCCGGACTGGCTTTTTTGAAAATATACTGGGGTTATAAATGGTTCATCAGTGGCTTTATGATTGGCTACCAGACCTTGTATGTTTTTGCAAGCATTGGTGTATTTGCCACCGCCATGCAATGCTGCTGGAAAAAAGTTTCTGCCACACAGTTCACTTTGTATATGACCATCGCAAACGTTGGTCGCATTGTGGGAGCAAAATCCATTGGCCCCATAAAAAGTCATTTCAATTGGGAATACACCATACTTGCATTTACCGCCATGATTGCGTTGGCATGGATTGCCATTCGGTTTATCCAAATCAACCAGCATGCAGAAAAACTGGCTGATCTGGAACATAAAGATGCCCAATTGCAACTGCTGGCAGTTACCTAATAATCACTGTTCAATTTTTTAAAACATACACAACAACCAAAATGAAATTTCACATCATGCAAAAATTATTTTCGTCTGCAACCGTCCTTATTGTAAGTGTGGTTGTAATGATGAGTTGCAATAATGCTGACACAGCAAAAACCGCGGCCACTGAAACTACTACAAACACAACCGCAGGTGAAACACCTGAATACTTTAACCTGCGCCCAAAACTGGAAAAAGAATATGGCTACACTCATGCCGTAAGAATTGGTGATGACCTGAAAATTTCAGGAGCGGTAAGCATGAACGATTCGGGGATGATCGTGGCGCCAGGCAATATGGAACAACAGATGAAAAATTGCTACAGCGACCTGGAAAAAATCCTGCAGCATTATGGCTACACCTATGATGATGTGGTGGCAGAAAATATTTACACAACCAATATGGCTGATTTCATCAAAGCATCCGGCTTTCGCAATACGATTTATAAAAAGCAATTTCCCACAGGCACCTGGCTCGAAGTAAAAGGCTTGGCCGTGGAAGGACAGCTTATTGAAATAGATATGGAAGCGCATCTGGTGAAATAAAAAATCAGGAACCGGGGAAGCCGAAAACCGAACCAGGCAGGTAATAAAAAGCTATCAGCATTCATACAAACCAAATAATACCGTGCATTTTTCAACCAATCATTTAAAAAAAAACATGAAGATGAAGAACATTAAAAACAACTGCAAATCGCTATTGGCACTTTGCCTGGCAGTCACTATTTTTTCATGCAATAACAATGCTGAAAAAACACCAGAACCTGAAACAGCAACTGATACAATTGTATCAGCTCCGGTAACGGCTCCTGCTGCATTTACTCCGTTTGACCTGGTAGAAATAAACCACACCGTAAAAGACTATGCCACCTGGAAAAAGGCTTTTGATAATGATTCGGTAGCCCGCAAAGCCAGTGGACTGGAATTCATTGTAATCGGAAAAGGGGACGACAACCCAAATAATTTAACCATTGCGCTAACAGCAACAGATGTGCAAAAAGCTAAATCATTTGCATCAGCCCCAAGACTAAAAGAGGTCATGGAAAAAAACGGTGTTGTATCAAAGCCAGCTATCAGTTTTTTCCATGTAATAAGATTCAATCCCGATTCAAAAGAAAAAAACTGGGTGCTCATTACACATAAAGTAAAAGACTTTGATGCATGGGTAAAAGTTTTTGATGCTGAAGGTGCTTCAACCAGGGCTTCCAATGGCCTTATAGATGTACTGTTGTCACGTGGTATTGATGATTCAAATATTGTGCACGTTGTATTCGACATTAAAGACATGGCGAAAGCAAAAGCAAGAATGAGTTCGCATGAGCTTAAAAAAACTATGATGGATGCCGGAGTTGAAGGTGTGCCAAAAATTGAATTTTACACTACAGCCGAATAAATTAAAAAAGAGAACGGATTAAACAGGAAAGGACATCGTAGCAATGGCTGCAGGCAACAATAAGATTTGATTTAATACAGCATGTATTAAATCAAATCTTTAATGGAAGTAACATTTATATGATGATAAAGCCTGCAGCCAATACTTCGGCATTTCATCAATTGATAAAGATTGGAACGTTTATTTTGACATTAGTTAAAAACTATAAAATGGCACAATCAAAACCAGTAGCCTTACAGCAGCGCCAGACGTATGTAAGATTGGGTATTCTATTATTCCTTGCAATATTTGCAGGCAGGTTTGTAATAAAGGATGCCATTCCGTATTTTGGCTTTGACAAAGAAATATTTGGCAGGTACTGGAATTACAAATGGTCATTGATCGGTCATATTTCCGGAGGACTTTTGGCGTTGGCATTAGGACCATTTCAATTCTGGAAATCCTTTAGAAATAACAATCTTGCCATGCACCGGTGGATGGGACGCACCTACCTGCTGGCAATTTTAATTGGCACCGCCTGCTCAACTTACCTCGCCTGGACAAGTGCCATAAAAATAAATTTTTCATGGGCCCTGGGTTTGCAGGGGCTGGCTTTTGCCTGGATCACCACAGCATCTATGGCCTACATTTCGGTAATGAGAAGGCAAATTCAGCAACACAAAGAATGGATGATCCGGAGCTACGTGGTAACTTTTGCTTTTGTTACATTCCGATGGCTGAATGAACTCCCGGTGGCAATAAATCTGATGCAAAAATTTGAAGAAAGGGGCCCCACGATCATCTGGCTTTGCTGGACAATTCCTTTACTAATCACTGAAATTGTACTCAGTTGGAAAAAGAAATAATTTTTTAAAAGCAACCATAAATCAACAACAACATGCTACAACTAATGGTACTTTATCCGCAACCTGCCGATGTGCAGCAATTTGAAGCCGACTATATTAACCATATGGCTTTGTTTCACGAAAAAACAGGAATTCCCGTTACGGCAAGACCTTATACTGTTACTAAATTTTTATCTGCGCCGGAAGAAACTGCGACCTACTATCAAATGTTTGCCATGCCTTTTGAATCAATGGAAATATTACAGGCAACGATGTCGTCACCGGCGATGCAAGAGATAGCAGCAGATGCCAACAGGATTTCTTCGGGTGGCCCCATCACAGTTTTAATTGGCAACTCCGAATAACCATAACACTGATCAAATAAAGCATTTAACCATTCAGGGTTCGCAGTAGAAATTTCTGTTCGTCTACAATCAACATTTTTATTCATCCTTAAAATAAAATTTATGCAACGCAGAAACTTTATTAAAAACACCGCACTCTGTGCAGTGGCTGTAAGTGCCAGTGGTTTTATCCGCTTCAATGGCAATAACTTTGAAGGCGATTGCGAAACCACCACGGATATACTCGGACCATTTTACCGGCCGGATGCCCCCATACGCACAGACATGCGGATTGCAAATGCCAAAGGTGAAAAGGTAGTGGT
>Ga0123337_10005947_pt1 | contig 11806 bp, 9 predicted proteins | sample frozenSSSSmetaG_FD_89792 | JGI IMG/M metagenome (GOLD analysis project Ga0123337, IMG submission 89792) | Glacier valley bacterial and archeal communities from Borup Fiord, Nunavut, Canada, to study Microbial Dark Matter (Phase II) -... | ecosystem: Environmental > Aquatic > Freshwater > Ice >...
GAACGGAAAGAGTCAATACGCAGACATTAATATATTAGTGAAAATCAAATAGAATCATATCGTTACTGACAAATTAAGAACAAGGGCAAAGTTTTAGTACTATGAATTTAGTTGCAAATCTCTTTTGACTAAAGTGTATACTCTAGATAGAGTCTGGTAAAACAACTCTATCTGCTAGGATACACTTTTTTGATAACTTCGTATATTCTAGGAAAACAGAAATAAAAACAAAAATAAAAACAGGAAGAAGAGCAAAAGAAAAACAGCAAAAGAAAAACAGGAAGAAAAACCCGTATTAATAGTTGTATACAAGTATAATATAATTGCTGTACTGCAGGGTAAAAATATGTTGACAACCGGATATTAATTGTCTATATTAAAACATATTAAACCTATAGGAATTATAGAGGAGGCATATCATCATGGACATTTCAACCTTGTGCGTACACGGAACTTGCGATAGTTCTCATACTACGGGATCAGTCACTGTTCCTATCTACCAAACGGCCACATTTGTGCATCCTTCAGTTGGACAAAGTACAGGATATGACTACTCGCGCGTACAAAATCCAACTAGAGAGCAACTGGAAGTAATCGTATCGAAACTGGAAGATGGCTTTGATGCACTAGCATTTACCTCGGGAATGGCTGCAATCACAGCTATGATGGAGCTCTTTAAAATCGGCGATCATATCATTGCATCGGGAGATTTGTATGGAGGATCGATACGACTATTCCAAACAATTTCAGAAAAAAACGGTATTACCTTTGATTATCTTACTATGTCTAATCCAGTACAGGTGAAACGGTTAATTAAACCGGAAACAAAAGCAATTTATATTGAGACTCCCTCTAATCCCATGATGCAGGTAACCGATCTTGCAGCTATTTCGGAAATAGCAAAGGAGTACAACCTCCTTATGATTGTAGATAACACCTTTTTAACCCCGTATTTTCAAACCCCCTTTCATTTAGGGGCAGACATTGTGGTTCATAGCGGAACAAAATATCTTTCCGGACATAATGATACTTTAGCAGGATTTTTAGTGGTTCGAACGAAAGAACTCTCTGAAAAGCTTCGATTTATATATAAAACTACGGGTGCATGCCTGGCACCCTTCGACAGTTGGCTGATTATCCGTGGAATAAAAACTCTTGCTGTTCGAATGGAAAGGCAGCAAGCAAATGCAATTCAACTAGCCAATTGGTTGGGTAAGCAGCCCAAGGTGAAGAAGGTATATTATATAGGACTCGAAACTCACCCTAATTATGAGATTTCTAAAAATCAGGCAAGTGGGTTTGGTGCTATGATTTCCTTTGAAGTAGATAGTGAACAGACAGCCATCAGATTGTTAGAACGGGTAAATTTAGTACTATATGCGGAAAGTCTTGGAGGAGTGGAAACCTTAATTACCTATCCTATGCTGCAAACCCATGCTGATGTACCAAAAGAAGAACGGGAAGCAAAGGGAATCAATGAGAGGCTGTTGCGCCTATCGGTAGGTCTTGAAAATATTTCAGACATTATGGAGGATTTAGAACAGGCATTTACTGATGAATAGGATGAAAGTCTTTCGATAAACATTAAGATTGGAGAATCAACATGAAGCAGGATTTCGATGAACTGATTGACAGAATAGGTACTAACTCAATAAAATATGATTTTGCAGTAGAACGTGGGAAGCCCGAAAATACGATTCCCCTTTGGGTTGCTGATATGGATTTTAAAGCACCGGCTGCTGTAACAAATGCACTTATTAAGGCCGCACAGCATGGCATCTTCGGTTATTCAGAAAGTAAGTCAGGATATGTTGATGCAATTTCTCATTGGTTTAAGGACCGTTTTGATTGGACTATTAAACCGGAATGGCTTGTGAAAACACCAGGAGTAGTCTATGCGATTGCAACTGCAATTCGTTCTCTTACCGTGGAGGGAGATGCAGTTCTAATTCAACAGCCGGTTTATTATCCATTTGCCGAAGCTATCCACATGAATCACCGTAAATTAATTAATAATGCACTTGTCTATGAGAATGGGGCATATCATATTGATTTTGAAGATTTTGAAGAGAAAATTAAGATGAATAAGGTTAAGCTGTTCATTCTCTGTAGCCCTCACAATCCGGTAGGAAGGGTATGGACGAAGGAGGAGTTAACCAGACTCGGATTCATTTGTATCAAATATAATGTGATTGTTGTAGCGGATGAGATACACGCTGATTTTACTTACAAAGGCCAAAAGCATACTATTTTTGCAAGTATAGCACCGGAATTTTCAAACATCTCCATTCTCTGTACTGCACCGAGTAAGACCTTTAATCTGGCGGGACTCCAGGTGTCGAATATATTTATTGCTAATAAGAATATTAAAAAGAAATTTCAAGAGGAAATCGTCAGAAGCGGTTACAGTCAATTAAACACTATGGGGCTGATTGCCTGCCAAGCGGCCTACGAGAAGGGTGCACGTTGGCTTGATGAGTTAAAAGAATATCTTGAAGGAAATCTTGAATTTATTAGGACCTTTCTGAAAGAATACTTACCACAGGTCAAATTGGTGGAGCCTCAGGGTACCTACTTAGTATGGTTGGATTTTCAGGCATTAGATTTAAGTGAAAAAGAATTGGAGATGCTTATTGCAAATCATGCGAAGCTTTGGCTGGATCATGGAACGATGTTTGGCAGTGAGGGAGAAGGGTTTCAACGGATTAATATAGCCTGCCCAAGGGCTATCTTAGAAAAGGCATTTTTGCAGTTGGAAAAGGCAGTTAATGATGTAACAACGACAAGTTGAAAGCACATTTTCTTATGTTAGCGAAATGAAATGGCAGGTCAATTTTATTCATGACAAGTGAATTTGCATATTCATCTTGTTCGTATTAATCATCAATATTATCGAACTAAGTTTTATGATAAATGAGAAATTTATTATTTCATTAAAGCTATAAATATTTTATCTAATTATAGTGAATCCATGATTGACAGATAAAGTATGTTGATGTAAACTTATAGCGTAATTTCATAAGCCTCACTTTTAATGGTGAGGTAGAGGAGCGGTATTTAATAGTCTATAGAAGAGCTTGAGAAGCTATGAAACTATAGAGAAGGAAATATCGCCGAAGCAGATAATATACTTCAATGTTATTTGCTGGGTCTGCAGTAAAGAGCTGCAGGACTGTCTCAATAAACTACCCAGTTTATTGAGTTGTGCTATCTCATTCAGGGAAGAAAGGGGCTTGGGGTATAAAGCTTAACCTGAGTAGGTCTCAGGTTTTTTTATTTAAAAAAGTAATTCGGAAAGTGAACTTACTTGCCATATACTAAAACAATAACCAAAATTTTAGAATGCGGATTATTGAACTTAAAATTCAATCAATAATTTATGATATGAGAGGGGAAAATTATTATGAAAAAGAAGTTATCGATATTGATGTTACTTACCTTAGCAGTTATGATACTGTCGGTAGGCTGCGGTACAAAAGATGACACAAAGGAATCCGGGAAGACGGAAGACCAAACCAAGGAAACAGCGGAAGAAGTAGCAACGGATACGGATACATTTAAAGTAGGTCTTGAAGCAGGTTATCCACCATTTAACTGGACACAAATGGGAGATGCTAATGGAGCTGTTGCCATTGACGGTGCGGCAGAATATGCAGGTGGATACGATGTTGAAATTGCTAAATTAATTGCAGATGGTTTAGGAAAGAAATTAGTAATTGTCAAAACAGAGTGGGATGGTCTGATACCGGCTTTAGTATCAGGTAAAATTGATGCAATAATCGCAGGTATGTCGCCAACTGCTGACCGAAAAGAAACAATTGATTTTTCAGCAAATTACTATAAATCTAATTTAGTAATGGTAGTAAAAAAGGGCGGTGCATACGAGAAAGCAACTTCGATACAGGATTTTAGCGGTGCAAAAATAACTGCTCAGTTAAATACCTTCCATTATACTGTAATTGACCAAATTAATGGAGTTGTGAAAGAAACAGCAATGGACAACTTCCCGACTATGAGAGTAGCTTTGGAAGCTGGAGCTATTGATGGATATGTTTCAGAACGCCCGGAAGGTGTGAGTGCTTCTGCTGCTAATGAAAAATTTGCTATGGTTGAATTTACAGAAGGTTTTGAAACGTCTGAAGATGATACCGCAATCGCAGTAGGCATTCAAAAAGACAGTGAATTAACTGATAAAATCAATGAAATTTTAGCTGGTGTTTCTGAAGAAGACCGTGTTAAAATTATGGATGCTGCAATTTTAAATCAACCTGCAGCAGAATAATGAAATACTAAAAGAGTAACAATACCATTTGCATTATTTATGACAAGTAAGATTGACAAGCCTATTCATGAAGGATAGGCTTGTCAGTTCATCTTGGGGTGATAAATAAAATGGATTACATATACTTTAGTAGGAAACAGACAAACCTCTAGTTTATTTCGATAATGTAAATTCTGTTAATACATGATGATAGAAATTTATTATTCGTTTCTATCATGATGTATTAACAGTAATAAGAAAGGCTTGGTAAAATTTATGTTTTGGGAGATAACAGGAAGAATAATTTCAACTTATTGGCCTATGTTCCTTCGTGGAGCAGCAATGACACTCTTCGTATCTATATTAAGTACAATTATCGGTACCTTCATTGGGTTATTAATCGGTTCAATACGTACGATACCGGTACCGGAACGAGGAGTTAAAAAGGTAATATTAAAGTTTATAAACACAGTTCTTTCCATGTATGTTGAATTCTTTCGTGGGACTCCTATGATAGTTCAAGCCTCGGTAATCTATTATGGATCTCTAATGGTTTTTGGAATAGATATGGACCGGACATTTGCAGCTATTTTTATAGTTTCAATCAATACCGGTGCATATATGACTGAAATTATTCGTGGAGGTATTATCTCCATTGATAAAGGACAATTTGAAGCAGCCCATGCTATTGGTATGAATCATACAAAGACTATGCTTCATGTTATATTACCTCAGGTTATGCGTAATATTTTACCAGCACTTGGTAATGAATTTGTTATCAACATCAAGGATACTTCTGTATTAAATGTTATTGGGGTTACAGAATTATTTTTCCAATCAAAATCAATCGCAGGAATCAACTACAGATATTTTGAAACCTACTTCGTGACATGTTTCATGTATCTAATAATGACACTTTCTGTTACTAGGGTATTGCGCGGTATAGAAAGAAAAATGGACGGTCCAGATTCCTATAATATTATACCCGGTAACCAGATGCAGGTCGCTAAACCGGAAGATATAATAAGACGAACTCGGAATAAGGATAGCCATAAAAATTAGTTATTTAGATATTAGCCAGGCAGCGTATCTCAATTCTTCATTTTTGGTCAAATCAAAGTATTCAAGCTAAGAAAGGCATGGGAGTTAAGTGGAAAAAGTAATTGATATTCAACATTTAAGTAAATCCTTCGGGACAAATGAAATATTAAAGGATATTGATTTTTCGGTGGATAAGGGTGAAGTGGTATGTATCATCGGTGCATCGGGATCAGGAAAATCTACGCTCCTTCGCTGTATTAATCTTTTGGAGAAGCCTAGCGGCGGACAAATTATTTATAATGGTGAAAACATCCTGGACAACAACCATGATATTTATGCCTACCGAACCAAACTTGGAATGGTATTCCAGCAATTCAACCTATTTAATAACCACAATGTGATGAGTAACTGTACAATTGGACAGATTAAGGTATTAAAGAGATCCAAGGTGGAAGCAGAAAAGGTTGCTATGAAATATCTGAAGGTTGTTGGAATGGATCAATTTATTAATGCAAAGCCACGACAATTATCCGGCGGACAAAAGCAAAGAGTTGCAATCGCAAGAGCACTTTCCATGGAACCGGACGTAATGCTCTTTGATGAACCGACATCAGCACTTGACCCTGAAATGGTGGGAGAAGTGCTTACAGTTATGAAGGATTTGGTGAAAAGCGGTCTGACGATGTTAGTGGTTACGCATGAAATGCAATTTGCCGGTGAGGTAGCCAACCGGGTAGTATTCATGGACAAGGGAGTTATTGCCGAGGAGGGAACCCCGGAGCAGATTTTCAATAATCCGAAGCAGGAACGCACCAAAGAATTCTTAAAACGGGTATTGAGATAAATATAAATTATGGTTGAGTTTTATCGATATGAGTTTCTAAGATAAAACGCTTTATAAAATTACCTTTCCCTCTTGTCTTAATATATAGATATCCAAAGGTTGAGAAAATTACTGCACCAATAAAATTAACGATTAAATCCATCATTGTATCAATCAATCCTAAGTCAATATATCCCTTCCATACTTTCCCGTTAACAGTAATATTTTCAATATCGATTTTTACAGGTATATTTTTACCCTCTTCATTTAATAAGACAGATTGAAATGAAGTTATTAAAGTATCCTTCTGCATATCGGAACCAACAAGACTATCGACACCAAATTCTAAAAATTCCCACATGATACCGATTGTCATTGAAAAGCAAAAGGCTACCAAGGCAACAAATAGTGGAGATAATGAAATGGAAAATCTTTCATGTTTATTTAAGATATCAATCAAGGAGAACCCAATAGCTGCCGATAAGAAACCATTTAAAGTATGTAATAGGGTATCCCAATAAGGAAATATCAAATAATAAGCATTAATTTCACCAAGTATTTCTGCTGAAAATATGAACAGAAGGATAATAGTTTCTAAGGTATCAGGGATATCTATATGGATTTTTCGTTCTATAAAGCTTGGTATCAAAAATAGAATTAAAGTTAGAATACATAAAAATACATTTTCATAACTTTTATTTCTAAGCTGATCCAACATAATTAGGATAACTGACAACCTCAATAATAAGTAAATAATCGACAACCATCTGTGTTCCCTATTAATGTTAATTTTAAGGAAATATTTCATAATTTGGCTCCAATTTCTGAGAATATATGCTTTTATTTTTAAAAATTTAATTTTTTAATAGATATTCTCTTATCTTAAAACTTTTCCATTAAAAAAACAATCTACTTTTTCTTACAATTGATTAATTGTATCAAGGTAACTGAATTAGCGCAATGATAAACATCATTATGCAGCCTATTTAATGCAATATTTTATACGCAATTCATCAAAAGTATTATTGAAAACCATGACGCTAGTGCGACATAACTCTGCCACACCAGCGTTAAATTTATTTTAAATAATAGAGTTTAATTAAGAAGGATGGTAACACATTTCGTAAAAGTTAATAATTTCAGCTGGGTCATATTACTCTTTGTGTAGCATATCATTTACGATTCCATTAAAAATAATATCTACTTTAGAAAAGTCCATTGCCTCAATGTAAAATGCTTCAAGTTTGTCGTGAAGCTGCTTTGCACTCGCAACATGATCGCTAGCTGTTTCAATCAGGTGCTGCGCGGTTGACAGATAGTTCGTCATAATATCTAGGTCTGCCGTCTCAATCGGGTACATCAGCTCATCGATAGAAATGTAGGTTTTGCAACTCGTTGAATGGAAAGAATTTGCTGTTGTTACCCCTATTCGAGCGGAAGGAAATAACAAATGGTCAATTTTACCGAGGTTATGAATGGAACAATAGCATGTTATAACATCTAAATTCTTTGTTAATGCGAGGTCACGAAGATTTGATAAAAGCAAGTCTGAGGCCGCCCCCCAATTATCAGATATCACATACAGCTTAGGACAAAGAGCCATCATGGTATCATCAAAAAACACTGTTTTTCCAACGGATACAGCGCTAAGAAGCCTTTTATGTTCTTGCCCGGAGGCAGAATCCTTAAGCTCTTTGGCTAAGTTCTGTTCAAATTTTTGAACCGAGCTATGGTTAACATAAGCTTTGGCCATTGTTCTGTTACAATCAAGTAAAATTGCAGCAGCGGTAATACTTGAAGTTGCCATTGAATGATATTGTGAAATTTTATCGCTTAGTTCTATGATTCTTTGCCTATTTTGAAATAGAACATTCTGGTCCCATGCATCCCCTAAATTAATAATGGTGTCATATGCACCAGGATATTTTGGATCCAGGGTGTGTGGCGCGGTCCCATCCACCATGGCTGTTTTGCCATCGTAATCTAAGATAGCATCCAAAGACTCGGGGTCACTAGCGCAGGGAATGTATTCAACATAGTGTCCGTTCCCTTCCATATACTTTGCAACGCGTCGCATTAGAGAGCTTTTACCACTTCCCGGGCCTCCTTTTAATATATACAAGCGATAACCGTTCTCGGGATCTCTGAGCTGTTCAAATAGAGAGACAAAACCCCGCTTTGTATTACTTCCTAAAAAAAACTTTATTTCATTTTTTGAATACATATTACCTTTTCTCTCCTTATGCAAGTTTCTATACATCATAGTATGTGTTAGTTTCTGTATGTTACTAGGAGAAAAAGCATTTAATTTAACTTCAATTAAAGTTGGCGCGCTTATTGAGCATATTGGTTTATCCTCATGACGGCATTTGTAATGATCACAAAAAAATTAACGTATCGTCTTCTTTTGATGTATAATAGAAATGAATAAATTGGAAAGAAGGTATAAGGATGGAATATAGGTCCTATGTAGAAGGCAGTCCCCAAATATCTGTAATTGGTTTTGGGGCTTGGCAACTAGGTAACAATATAGATTGGCGTGGAATGACAGAAGCAGAGGCGGTTGGTCTTGTCCACAAAGCCATTGACGAAGGGGTGAATTTCTTTGACACAGCTCCTAATTATGGACTAGGTAATAGTGAGACATTACTTGGTAAGGCCATTCATCAAGTTAAAAGAGAAACCTTGATTATTAATACAAAGTTTGGACACCACAGTGATGGACATACTGACTATGGATATGAATCAATAAGAGAATCCATTGAAGGCAGCTTAAAACGCCTTGGAACAGATTATATCGATTCTGTGCTACTACATAATCCACCGACTGATTTACTTAAGGCAGACAAATGCGCTCATTATGAGATATTAGAACAGCTTAAGAAGGAAGGTAAAATCTTAGCCTATGGGGCTTCTCTTGATACAAAAGAAGATATGGTAACATTTATAAATTATACCAATGGACAAGTGATTGAAGCCTTTTTCAACATTCTCCACCAAGATGTGCGCTTTGCATTTGACCTAGCAAAGAAGAAAGGGATAAAGATTATCGCGAAAATCCCCCTTGATTCTGGCTGGTTATCCGGTAAATATCATAAGGACTCTACTTTTGAAGGGATACGTTCCAGATGGACAAGAGAAGATATAAAAACCAGAGCTGAGTTGGTTGATCAGTTAAAAGCCTTGCCAGTGAAGGAGCAATCTTTGACTCAATTTGCGCTACAATATTGTTTGGCTTATGACGAGGTTGCTACTGTTATTCCAGGCGTTATAAGTATGAATCAGTTGATGATGAATATAGATGCCTTAAAATACCCAATGGATCAAAAAACGTTACAGTGGCTGGAAACTTTTTATGAAGAGAAAGTTGTAGCGCAAAGATTGGTATGGTAAAATGATCCACCAGTATTTATCGCTATTGATTTTGTTAAGGGCATTGAAATGCTAAGTTAGGTGCTATATTTTTAAATTGATAAGGATTGAGTTGAATTAAACAAGGATGTTTTTCTTTAAATACATGATTAATAATAGCTTGCAAAGCTAGCTTTTATTAATATAGACTTTACGACTACATAATTTCGACAGAATGGAAAGGAAATAATGACAATGAAAAGAAAAATTCTACAGATGCGCCCTGAAATTTTAATGTTTTTTATACTGATATCAGCTGTAGCATTAGGCAACGGTTTAAGTGATGGAGTATATTCGAACTATTTTAAAGAAGTTTATCATATCACAGCCTTCCAACGAGGTTTCATAGAATTTCCTCGTGAGTTACCAGGGCTATTGTGTGCATTAGTGATTGGTATCCTGGGCTTTCTGGGAGATTTGAGAGTTGCCTTTATCGCGCAGGTTTTAGCGGTTATTGGGGTTACCATGCTGGGTCTTTTCACCCCAACTTTTGGCGTGATGCTAATATTTCTTTTCATTAATTCAATGGGCATGCACCTTTTTATGCCACTTTCGGATGCTGTTGGAATGTCACTTGCAGAACCTAATCAGATTGGACGCCGCATGGGGCAGTATTCCAGTGTCCGGGCTGTATTTAGCCTTATTTCTGCATTGTTGGTATTCTTTGGATTTCGAACAGGCTTCTTCGCCTTCAATACTTCTATTAAATGGATATTTATTGTATCCGCTGGCGCCTTCGTATGTGCAGCAATAATGGCAGTAATTATGATCCGACGAATTAAACCACAAAAGTCAGCACCGCGTAGGATTAAATTGGTTTTGAGAAAGCAATACCGCTATTATTACCTTCTTACGATATTACACGGAGTTCAGAAACAAATTGCATTTGTATATGGCACATGGGTTATCGTTGATCTGTTACTTAAGAAAGCCGATACTCTTGCATTACTTACCATTGTTGTTGGCTTTATTTCCATATTCTTTTATACTAAGCTTGGAAGGTGGATGGATCAATTTGGTATTAAGCGTATGATGTATGTTGATGCGCTTTCCTTTATCGGTGTTTACGTAATTTATGGTTTTGTGGTATGGGGCATTACATCAGGAATAATTCCTAACCAAGGCCTGTCTATCTGGATTGTATATCTGCTGTTTGTGTTGGATAGATTGTCGATGCAGATAGGTATGGTAAATTCGATTTATTTGCGATCAATTTCATGGGACAAGGATGAGGTTACCTCCACATTATCCATGGGAATTAGTCTGGACCATTTGGTGTCAATACTAGCGGCTCTTGCCGGAGGTTATGTATGGTCGCTTTGGGGTAGTCAGTGGGTTTTCTTTTTTGCAGCAGCATTTTCACTGGGGAATCTATTTGTCGCTTATCGAGTGCAGCCTGATATGGAGAAGGAGATTGCCGAACAAATGCGAGAGAAAATGCAAAAGACGGAGTCTGAATAAAAAAGTCCTAAAAATCAACACAAATAGAGGACGCATTTCTTAATATGAAAAAGTTTGATATTGCTGAATTGACGAGGGCTTAGGAAGGTTATTATATAAAAGCTGCTTGTTGAAAGGAGATTTACTTTATGCCTATACAAATCGGTATCTGTGATGATTGTGCAGAAGATAGTAAGATATTATCGGAAGCCTTATATACTTATGATGATTCTTTCCATATTACGGATTATTCAGACGGAGAATCTCTGCTTGAGGACTGCTTGAACCATGAGATCTTATTTGATATTCTCTTTTTAGATATTTATATGCCTGGACTAAACGGGATTGAAACTGCCAGCAAAATACGTGCCAACTTGAAAGATGTAATAATTATTTTTGCCTCTTCAAGCGATGAACATTACCCGGAAGCCTATGATGTGTTTGCCTTCAACTACATTATTAAACCATTAAATACCCAAAAACTTAATAGCGTACTGGACCAAGCGCTGATGAACATAACGAAGGAGCGCGGGAAGCAGATTCAAATTAGCTATAAAGGTACAAATTACCGGATTCTTTGTCAGAGCATCTTATACATAGAAAGTAAAGATAAAATTATCTTATTTCATATGACAGATAGAACTACATTACAGTGTTACGCAAAACTGGATGAGATATTGAAACAATTGCCAGAGGAGTCATTTGTCCGATGCCATCAGAGCTTTGCAGTAAATATTTTTCACGCAACTGCAATGGCAGAAAATCATTTTCGCATTGGACCGGCAGTTATCAGCATATCCAAGAAATATCAGAAAGAATCAAAAGACAAA
>Ga0123337_10005948_pt1 | contig 11799 bp, 8 predicted proteins | sample frozenSSSSmetaG_FD_89792 | JGI IMG/M metagenome (GOLD analysis project Ga0123337, IMG submission 89792) | Glacier valley bacterial and archeal communities from Borup Fiord, Nunavut, Canada, to study Microbial Dark Matter (Phase II) -... | ecosystem: Environmental > Aquatic > Freshwater > Ice >...
AAGATTCTGTCGCTATTTACGATCGCGTACTTCCATCTCGCAAACCGTGGGCGCAGGTAATTAAAAAAGGTCAAACTCTACGGATAGTTGATTTAGGTGGAAATCAAGCCGTCGATTTTCTGGTTTACAATGCTGACGATACCAGCGAACGGTACAGCGCCCCAGACACAATTCGGGCACAGGGTAATATTTTTATTACCACGGGAACTAAACTCTATTCCAATGACGGCAATGTTTTAATGACTGTGCTGAGTGATACCTGTGGACGGCATGATACATCTGGTGGTGCTTGTAGTTGTGAAAGTAACTCAGTGCGGTTTGGATTGGACAAAAAATGGCAACATGCATGTGTCGAAAATTTCCTTTATGCCCTCAAAGATTACGGAATGGGCAAACGGGATATGACGAGTAACATCAATTTCTTTATGAATGTGCCTGTCAGTCAAGACGGAACACTGGAAATTGTCGATGGTATTTCCGATCCTGGTAGCATTGTCGAACTTCGCGCCGAAATGAATGCTTTGGTAGTGATTTCTAACTGTCCTCAGATGAACAATCCCTGTAACGGTTACAACCCCACTCCTATTCAATTAATTGTTTATGATGCATAAATTGATATTTACTGGCGTCAGGTACTACCATCTTCTATCATTCGCGACAGGTGTAGTCATTACAATATAAACGAGTACCCACTGTGATATTTTTCCCATGACTATTAGTAGTGAAGCCCTTAAGCAAGATTTGGATCAACTCACCCGCGATCAGCTTCAGCAAGTGGCAGACTTCATTGCCTTTCTTAAGTTTCGCGATCAGCCTCGCCGTCGGGGCACCCTTGATCCAAGTCAACTCGCGATTTTGGCTACGGAGTTTGCCGAAGAAGATCGTGCCCTTGCTGAAGCAGGTATGGGTGACTACGCGACGATGCTTCATCAAAAAGATTAGTGATGAAAGTTATGTTTGCCAAAGTTCTGATTGCCAATCGCGGTGAAATTGCTTGCCGCATTATCCGCACTCTCAATCGCTTAGGAATTGCTTCGGTTGCTGTCTATTCTGAAGCCGATGCCTATGCGCCTCACGTTTCAATGGCAAGTGAATCAGTTGCGATCGGTTCAGCATTAGCCGCAGATAGTTATTTACAGTCTTCACGGATTATTGAGGCGGCGATCGCTACTGGCGCACAAGCAATACATCCAGGTTATGGGTTTTTAAGTGAAAATGCTGAATTTGCGGAAACTTGTAACCGTGCAGGAATTGTCTTTATTGGACCCACTCCTGACCAAATGCGGAGTTTTGGGCTAAAGCATACAGCTAGAGAGTTAGCACAGCAAAATCAAGTACCGTTATTACCAGGAACATCCCTGCTGGATAGTATTGAAGAGGCTCGCACGGCAGCGAGGGCGATCGGTTATCCGATTATGATTAAGAGTACTGCGGGCGGTGGCGGAATTGGTTTACAACTTTGTTATGGCGAAGATAAATTGCCGGAATTATGGCAAACTGTACAACGCTTAAGCCAGAATAATTTTCAACAAGGAGGCGTTTATTTAGAACGTTATGTTGAAAAAGCCAGACATATTGAAGTGCAAATTTTTGGCGATGGTCAAGGTAATGTGATCGCTTTGGGTGAGCGTGATTGTTCTGTTCAACGCCGCAATCAAAAGGTAATTGAGGAAACCCCTGCACCACTTATTAGTGAGGAATTGCGAAATTCGCTGCGTGAAGCGGCGTTGCGTTTGGGACGGGCGATTAATTATCAATCGGCGGGGACGGTGGAATTTATCTTTGATGTTGACCGTCAGGAGTTCTATTTTCTGGAAGTGAATACGCGCCTCCAAGTTGAGCATGGCGTCACGGAAGAAGTTACGGGTGTCGATTTGGTGGAATGGATGGTGCGTTTGGCTGCAGGCGATCGCACCTTCTTGGATAATTACCAGCATCAACCTCAAGGACACTCAATCCAAGTTCGCGTTTATGCTGAAGATCCAGCTAAGAATTTCCAACCTAGTTCGGGTATCTTGACAGATGTCACTTTTCCTGATTCAATTCGCACCGATACCTGGATCGAACGGGGTACAGAAATTACGCCTTATTACGATCCGTTGATGGCGAAATTGATTGTGCGCTCCAATTCTCGGGAGGACGCGATCGCGCAACTTCAAGCCGCGCTCTTAAATTCCCAAATCGCTGGAATTGAAACTAATCTCGATTATCTACGCCAAATCCTCGACGACTCCAGATTCCAATCAGGCGACCTCAGCACTCGTTTTCTCGACTCATTTCACTATATTCCCTCTACTGTGGATGTCTTAGAGCCGGGAACTTTCAGCGCGATTCAAGACTATCCTGGACGCATTGGTTACTGGAATGTCGGCGTCCCACCATCAGGACCGATGGATCATCTCGCTTTTCGGTTTGCCAATCGCTTAGTTGGTAATCCTGAAGGAGCTTCTGGTTTGGAGTTGACAGTCGTTGGTCCAACCTTCCGCTTTAATAGGGATACTGTGATTAGCCTCACGGGTGCGCCGATGCAGGCGGAATTGGATGGGATTGATGTGCCTTTTTGGACGGCGATTTCTGTTAAAGCGGGTAGTATTTTGCAGTTGAAATCGATTCAGGGCAATGGTATCCGCACCTATCTAGCGGTGCAAAATGGCTTTGATGTACCTAATTATTTAGGTAGCAAATCGACATTCACACTAGGTAAATTTGGCGGACATTGCGGTAGAACTCTACGGATTGGTGATGTGCTCAAACTCAATCCTCCCGTGGATACAGATGCCTTTGTACCGCGAACCTTACCTAGCGAACTGATTCCAGAATACAGCAACGATTGGCAAATTGGCGTGCTGTACGGTCCTCACGGAGCGCCGGATTTCTTCACGGATGACGATATTGAGATGTTTTTCTCAACTGAGTGGGAAGTGCATTACAACTCGGCGCGGACAGGAGTACGGCTGATTGGTCCTAAACCGCAATGGGCGCGTCAAGATGGCGGTGAAGCGGGATTACATCCCTCAAATATTCATGATAATGCTTATGCGATCGGCACAATCGATTTCACTGGCGATATGCCGATTATTCTCGGTCCCGATGGGCCAAGTTTAGGGGGGTTTGTTTGTCCGGCGACAATTGTTCAGGCTGAACTTTGGAAAATTGGACAACTCAAGCCTGGAGATAAAGTTCGTTTTCACCGTTTGAGTCTGGCGGAAGCAATTCAAAAAGAACTGGATGTTGATCGACAAGTTGAAACTCTTTTACCGACATCAACACCTAAGATTACAGAAATTCCATCTCCAGCAATTCTGCGCCAAATTCAAGCTGAACCTGGACAAGTTGTAGTTACTTATCGTCAAGCGGGAGATAAATATCTTTTAATTGAGTACGGTCAGTTAGTACTGGATCTCAACTTGCGTTTTCAAGTTCATGCATTAATGACTTGGCTGATTGCAAATCCATTACCGGGAATTTTGGATTTGACTCCGGGAATTCGTTCTTTGCAAATCCATTACGATAATCGAATTTTACCTCTAGAGCGATTGCTGGAAACTTTAATTGCTGCCGAAAGAGAACTGCCAAAGGTTGATGAGATAGAAGTTCCGACGCGGATTGTGCATTTACCGCTGTCTTGGGATGATGAATCGACGCAGTTAGCAATCCAAAAATATATGCGATCGGTGAATCCAAATGCGCCTTGGTGTCCTAGCAATATTGAATTCATTCGTCGAATTAATGGTTTAGATAGTATTGAACAAGTTCAGGAAATTATTTTCCAGGCTAGTTATTTAGTGATGGGTTTGGGTGATGTTTATTTAGGCGCACCTGTGGCGACTCCTATCGATCCGCGCCATCGTCTAGTCACAACAAAATACAATCCCGCCCGGACTTGGACTCCAGAAAATGCCGTTGGGATTGGCGGTGCTTATATGTGTGTTTATGGGATGGAAGGTCCTGGAGGTTATCAGTTATTCGGTCGCACTGTGCAAATGTGGAATACTTTTAGGCAAACTGCTGACTTTAAAGCCGGTTCGCCTTGGTTATTGCGGTTTTTTGACCAAATTCGCTTTTATCGTGTTTCTGCTGCCGAATTGTTGAAGTTACGCGCTGATTTCATTCATGGCAAGGTACAACTGGAGATTACCGAAGAGACTTTTAGTTTAAAACAATATAATGAGTTTCTGCGCTCAATTGCTCCGGAAGCGGCTGCTTTTAAAGCTAAACAACAAGCCGCATTTGTTGCTGAACGCGATCGCTGGGTGGCGAATAATCTCTTATTTGCACCCAGTGAAGATGCTGCTCTTGTGTCTGACGCCGCAGGAGACTTACCGCCGAATAGTCAGGTTGTCGTCGCCCACCTCCCAGCTAATGTGTGGCAAATTTTGGTGGACGTTGGTGATGTGGTTGCTGTGGGCGATCGCTTAGTAATTTTGGAGTCAATGAAAATGGAGATTGCGATTACCGCGCCTATATCCGGTCGGGTGCTAGAAATCCGCTGTACCCAAGGACAAATGGTGGCTGTTGGGCAAGTACTTTTTGTGATTCGTAAAGATTAAATTGAGAGGTGGCTGAATTGATGCTCTTGAATCTAGAATTGAAGACATGAAAATTGCACTCCAACTCACCTCTCTAAACAAGCGTTACGATTCCCATCAAGCTGTCAACAGCCTGAGTTTAGAAGTTCCTGAAGGTTATTTGTATGCGCTTTTAGGTCCGAATGGTGCTGGTAAAACTACTACTTTACGGATGGTAGCTGGATTACTCAAGCCAGATAGTGGCGATGCGGCTATTTTCGGACAAAGTATCACGCGATCGCCTAGTGCTGCCAAAAAATTATTAGCATATTTGCCTGATGAACCTCTGTTATACAGCAAATTGCGCCCAATGGAATATTTGGATTTTGTTGCTGGATTGTGGGGAATTCCGGCGGTTAAGGCTGAAAGCTATGCCCAAGAACTTTTACAAAAATTAAATCTTTGGGATGTTAGAGGAGATTTCAGCGAAACCTTTTCCCGAGGGATGAAGCAAAAACTTTCCCTCGCTGGAGCTTTTATTCACCAACCCAAGCTAATTATTTTAGATGAACCATTAACGGGACTGGACGCCGCTGCTGCTAGATTAGTTAAGAATATGTTGACTGATTATGTGCAAGAGGGAAATACAGTGATTCTCACTACCCATATTATGGAAATTGCTGAACGCATGGCACAGCGGATTGGCATTCTCAATCATGGGCAGTTAATTGCAGAAGGTAGTTTGGACGAACTCAGAACTCAAAGTGGAGAGTTGGGAGGGACGTTGGAAACAGTTTTTTTGGATTTGACACAGGATAAGGACATCGCATGATGAAGGTAGGTACATTACCGTGGCTTTTACGTCATGACTTATTGTTGTGGTGGCGAGGATTTAATCGTAAAAATACAACACTAATTGTAATTTCGTTTGGATTATTGCTGGCGAGCTTGTTTTTCTTACTTTGGTTGGCGTTAGATAATATTCGTTCGGCTTTATCACAGACTACTATTCCTAGTGAAGCTGTAGCGATCGCTGTATTACTCTGGGTAATCGGATTTTTCTTAGCCTTTACTCAGGCAATGGGACATAGCCTTGTAGCTTTGTTTGAACGTGGAGATTTGGATTTGTTAGTATCTTCTCCTATTGAGAGCGAAATCATTTTTGCTAGTCGCTTACTTGGGGTTGCCCTGAAGGTTTTTTTGAGTAGCTGTTGGCTGATTGTGCCGATTAGCTTGCTTGCTATTCTTGGCGGAATTCCACAACTTTTAGGACTTTACCCATTTTCCATTGGTTTGTCTTTAATCGCTGCAAGTTTGGCAATACTACTGACTTTGGGGTTAGTTAACCTTTTAGGTGCAAAGAGGGCGCGAATTTTTGCTCAGATTCTCACAACTTTGCTAAGTGTGTTATTGTTTTTAGCCTTTCAATTACCTAGCTTAACTAGAGGCAATATTCAGATCATAAATTGGCAATATTTGCAAGCTTGGTTTGAGCCGGAAAATCCATTGAGTTTTATTTGGTTTCCAGTTAAAGCCCTTTTTTTCGATCCTCTAGCAGTTTTGCTGACACTGTTGATTAGTAGTGCGATCGCATGGCTAACAATACAGCTATTACATCGCTCCTTTATGGCGGGTACACAACAATCTGTTACCCAAAAGCATCAACGACTCAGTTCAAAAGAGCAAACTAGTTTTACCACTAGCTTCAATCGCCTTGTTCTCAACAAGGAATGGCGACTAATATGGCGCAATCCGTACTTAATTTCTAACGTCTTCATGCAATTGCTATTTCTCATCCCCGCAGTTATAGTTGTGTTGCAAGGAAATACGAGTAGAGCTGTTGCTGGCTTACCAGCTTTTGCGATCGTGTCAAGTGTAGGGATTGGTGGCTCTTTGGCAATGAGCTTAACTCGCATCTGTGTTTCTGGAGAAGAAGCATCAGATTTGCTTAAATCTTCTCCTGCAAACAGTGCAAAGCTACGCTCTCTGAAATTATTGGCAGCTTTTATTCCTGTTTGGCTGCTGTTTTCACCATTATTTATTATTCTGATTGTTAAAGGCGAAAATTGGCTGATTCCTCTAATTATTTTTTTGGCAGCTACTACGTGTGCAGCTATTTTACGACTCTGGAATTCACATCCGATTAGTCTCACAGATATGTTTAATCGGCGGAATAATCAAGACAATGTGCTGCTAACTATGATGGAAGTGCTCTTGTTGTTGATGTGGGGATGGTTGGGATTTACATTGCTTCATGGAAACAATATATTAGTTTTGATTCAATTAGGTGTGATTGGGTTGATCATTGCGATCGCTTATGGACGTAGTCGTCAACTAGGAACATCTCTAGGTTTTTAACTCACCAGATAATTAGTAGTCGTCCCTGGTTAAAAATAATTCTTCCTACTTTTGATCTTTTAACTCCCTGTACAATCTACATCCGATAAATATTGCTGATTTAAGGCATTCCGGCTTGTTGGAAGATTTGTTGAGGTGTAATTTGCAGCCCTTCAAATAGGGAATTTTCTAAACTATCAGTACCCCGTTTGGTTTGAGGAAAGGTATTTGGATAAAAAACGGTAATAGTTTTTGCTTTGGTGTCAGACGTGGAACAATATTTGTGTGCAATTCTCAAGATAGTTGGCTTTTCTTACCAACTATCCCAAACATATTTATCCGTTGGCATGAGCTAACACTGGTTTTCGTGTAAATATTGCTTGTTCTACAATATCAGCAGCGAGACTCACCCCGCCAGCTTGACGAATCGCCTGTTGTAGTCTAAGAGCATTCTTTTTGTAAGAATCTTCGGTTAGAACTCGATTGATAGTGGCGCGAAGATTGGGGACACTTAATTGAGATAGTGATATCATTTCTCCAGCGCCTGTTCTTGCTATACGGGCAGCTATTCCCGGCTGTTCGTTAGTAATAGGAATTGCAACTAATGGCACTCCGCTACTTAATGCTCCTAGTGTGGTATTCATCCCGGCATGGGTAATTATCAAGCTGGATCTTTCAATTAATTGTTGTTGAGGTGCATAGCTAACAACTATCGGTGAACCAGGTAAATTAGAGCCTGACTCTTGACTGTTTGGGTTTCCTAAAGAAATCACCAGTTGCATATCTAAACCACAGCAAGCCTCAGCAATTTTCTGAAAAATTTCTGGTTTGCGGTTTTGTAAAGTTCCTAGAGAAGCATAAATTAAGGGTTTTCCATTCAATTTTTCAAAGGGAAAAGAAATCTCCGAGTATGAGATAGGTTCTAAACCAGATGGCTCTTGCAATGGTCCAGTGTAATGAAAACACTTGGATAACTTAATCCTCTTAAAATCAAACTCAGCAGGTAGCTGGCAGATTTGAGCTAGAGGAGAGTAAAAATCTTTATTGCTAGAGTATTGGTGTAACTTCCATTGGTAGCGCTGAGAGGCTACAACTTTTTTAGATTTTTGTAAAATCAAATCGACGAACGAATTTCCTAATTGATTACGTAGACGTGCCCAAAGTCCTGTGCTGGAACCCCAGGATGTCAAGAACGGGGGAACGCCTGCTTCCCGATTAACTAATAAAGCATTACATACAGTGATGAATGGAAGATTGCAAAATTCAGCAATAGTTCCACCCGCCACCGTAATTTGGTCTACCAGCAAAGCTTCTACACCTTGCCGTTTAAGTGCGTCTGGAACTTCACGGAAAAGCATAGCTGTTTGCTGTTCCAGCAATTGAAGAGTGAATTTCAGCCCTGCCAGCCCGCTCATTTCCCCTAACTTTCTATACTTTTCATCCATTGACCCCAGGGGAAAGTCTACTTCTCCAATAACACATAAATTTAATCCTGTTTTCATCAGTTTGGATTGCATATCAAGAACGCCAAAAAATGTGATATGATGCCCGCGATTTTGAAGTTCTCGTCCTAATACACACATCGGGTTGAGATGACCAACTGCTGAAGGGCAAAGAATGCCAATATGAGTCATGAGAGAGCACCTATGAGCTAACTTGTATATCCCTTATAGATATCATTAAAATTAACTTATGCACTCTTATTGTGCGTACCGAAGAACGGAGAGCCTTGCCATCACTGCTGATTTTATACATGAAAAGTGGTAACTAAGCAGACAAGTTTCAAATACAACCAGTATTGGGGAGTGCAGCCTTATAGGGCTGTCCGTTTTGCAGATTATACTCATCCAATACCTTTTACTCAGTGCCAGCAAGACCCCGGAATTCTCCAAGGCTGATTACAACAAAATTAATTGACTAATGCGTTTCAATACACTTAGTACTTGTTGTAATTCTGTATCGCGTTCAATTGATAATGCATAAGAACGAGCATATTTTGGCTTTTATTGCTGAACTAGCTTGACAAAAACAAACTCTCTCCAGTTGACAAGTAAGCCAAAAGTTGGTCGTTTAACATTGGGAGTATCAAGCATATAAGCAAGTGCTTGCGGTAATGCAGTTATCACATCAAAGATAGTGCTTTTTGATTCTATAACTAATACCCAAAGACGTTTTTGAATTACCAAAATATCAATATTACCTTTAAGTATTATGCTTTCATCTTCAGCAGAAATACTAGTAGATTTTTCTGTTTCGATTTCAAAAGGTGGCTGATAAAAACCTGCTAAATCTAGCAATGGAGATAGTACTACCATCTTCACCGCTTCTTCTGACATGGGGCGACGTTGGGTTAAATTAAAATAGTTGCTTTTAACTCGTTCTAACGATATTTTTTCTACATCCTTCAATGATGGTAGATCATTTGTCCATTCCGTGAAAAAATCCGCATCTGTGACTAATTGCAAACCAAACTTTTCTTCTAGTTCATAAAGACTAATATTCCGGGCTTGGATTGTTTGTACCATAATGTGTGTGAATCATAAATACATGAGTATTATAACAAAGTGCAATCCTACGGTTCGGTTAAGAATCAGATACACTTACCCACAGTGTCAAGGCGCAAGCATTGCGCCCCTACAAAAACACAAGAAAAGCTGAAATAACCTTGCTAACCGAACCGTATTGGTACTACAGGAACAAAACTATGTGAAAGCTATATGAAGGATTATCTTTCCCAATAAAGCCATCTACTTAATGCCTGTTCCCGTTTCAGCTGATCCTCTGGTAGAAGTGGTGGTAGTCCGATATCAGGATCGAAATGAGAGCCTCTATCAGGTACACCTCTAAAATATTTAGTACCCTCATTTGGGTAAATACCTTTCTCCATCAACCATTTGACACAAGAATTTTGCCAGCAATATACATGGTCGTGAATATCTCCGCCTAAGTGACGGATGCTAGAGACAGATAGATCGTTTGATTCAAAGAGTGTTTTTTCGAGTTTAGAAGTTTTAGGAAAAATCCGAGTTTCACTACTAGACCCGCGAAAGAATTCGACTACAAACAATGTTTGGAAATCGAAGATACACACCTCAGTGTTACTACCATCATTCTTTAAGACAAAAATATTCTGGTTGTTGAATCCATCTCTTACACTCTCTAAGGAAGCCTGAGGCACTAAGATCCGAATTCGCTCAAAGCGATCGGTATAGTGCGACCAAAATATTTGGCGCTTTTGAAGCTGATTGCGCTCATGATTTTGTAGGGAAATATGGGAGGAATCCAAAATGATATTTACTAATTTTTGAAAATCTCCGTAATTAACCGCTCCCTTCCATTTATTTAATGCTGCTTTTGCTTGACTAGATAGTTGATTCCATCGGTGATAATCGGAATAATCAATTGTGGGATTGTATCGGGTAGAGATCCAGTCAACTAAAGCAGGATGATCAATGCCAATTTCTGCGCCGATTGTAGTTAGCAATTTGTCAACGGCTTTGACTTCTTGATCTGTTGTCATTTGTTCTAAACAATCTAACAACCATTTTACTTGCTGATCATCAGGTTTATCTATACGTACAAATAACTCAGTAATTCGATCATATGCTAAATTTACAGATTCGATACTGTTTGTGGGTAATTTATAGTAATTAAAAATAGCGTGAGGAGTAGATAGATTTTGCTTACTTATTTCTGCGAGATTGACATCTGACGAATTCCTTGACAAGATTTTAATAATATCGACAATATTTTTATCTTTCTGGGTTTCTGGGGTAAAAGAATTAAAGCCTTTAACTAACGAATTAGCTAAATTTCTATGATCACTCCCCCCATAGGTTAGGGCTAAATCCCAAAATAATAATTGTTTTAAATGCTTTTTCTTCTTAGCTGCCAACCAAATCTTTTCAGAAGTAGGTAAACTCCGTTCTGGATGGCGAACATCCCATTCACCTTTAAAAGAGATGCAGTAAAGCCATTCTAGCAATTGGATCGTATCAACTTGGTCGCTTTCAATCGCATTCATAATTTCATCGAGAGAGCGTGGATTAGGAAAATCGGGAAGTTCCCCTTGCAATGTAAATATGGGAGCGATCGCAGTATCTTGAATACGAGCCAATAGTTTTAATAGCTCTAAAGGTTTTGGTGGACAAAAAGCTGGCAAGGTCATTTTAGCAAAGTTAAAATTCATGATGAAATAAATTATCTGTTTTTAGCTAGATTAAATTCTCAGAAGATATAGCAGTCCTATCTGATTTATATAACCGCAGAGGAGTAGAAAACACAGAAAATGACAGGAAGAGAAGTAAATAAAGTTACAAACCTTAACCGGATTGCTATAAACTTGTTTAAGAAGTCCGACTTTTTACTTATTTTTTGATAAAATCGCGTTTTTGATTAGTTGGCGATAGAAACTGCTTGAAGTCTTCGCGGCGAAATTGAAAACGAAATACTACCTTGCGATCGCGTGGGTCATCAATTTTTTTATTACTTTCAATATCACCTCTTCCCGATGCTAAAATCTTCTTTTTGAATCGTTCTTTGGTAGGGAAATTCAGTTGATTAAAAGAGATATAGTTAGAAACAGCTAAAGCACGTCTCAGACTCAATTCCAGATTTTCTTTTTCTGTACCCTTAGAACTAGTATGTCCTTCGACAACTACACGCGTAATTTGCTGGTCGAATAGATTGTCAGAAAATATCACCCCACTATAAACAGGGATAAACTGATCAAGGAACTGTTTACCTGCGGGCTTGAGTTCTGCGCTACCACTATCAAAGAGGATGCGATCGCCGATACTCACATCTCCGGTTTCAGGATCGACAGTAAATAGACTCAGATCTTGCACCTGGAAATATTGATGTCAAAACCACAACTACGTGCTAGATGAATCAATCGTTTAATATTAAGTAAAAGAAGAGACACGACTAATTGAGGGAAAAAATATTCTAATGC
>Ga0123337_10005950_pt1 | contig 11797 bp, 7 predicted proteins | sample frozenSSSSmetaG_FD_89792 | JGI IMG/M metagenome (GOLD analysis project Ga0123337, IMG submission 89792) | Glacier valley bacterial and archeal communities from Borup Fiord, Nunavut, Canada, to study Microbial Dark Matter (Phase II) -... | ecosystem: Environmental > Aquatic > Freshwater > Ice >...
CATGTTTTTGGGAATAAATCAGGGTGTTACCGTTTTTGAAAAAGCGGGTGCTCCCATTCCCCCTTCTATTGACGTAAGTCCGGATCCATCGCTGGATTCATCCCGGCAAATACATGTGAACGCGGCAGGAAGTCTGGAACTGAATGAATCGCTTCAATGGCTGACCGATTTTGATAAGGCCCTGGCTATAGGAATGGCTATTAAGATCTCACAGGCAGACCTTACAAACGGAACAATTCCGGATGGGTTCGATCAGCTGATGACCATAGGGATAAATATGAAAACCGATGCAGATCAAACTGCTCTCGAACTTCAGGCTCTTTTTCAGCATCAGTACTACACCAAGAAAGGTTTTGGGCTTGTTCCGCAGGGCACCCCAACTAATAATACAGAAAGTAATAAGCCCGGTTTTTCGCGCGACCCGGATGCGGAAGAGAGTTATGCCCGCGTATTTGATACACTGGATCATTATACGATCACAGACGATCCCTGGGCAAAGAAGGACGGACAATGGCTGGCGGAATACCTCGGCCTGGATCCGCTATTCTTCAGCGGGCTTCCGGCAGCAGGAGGCAACGACCAGGGGCAGGCAAGGGCGATGAACAGCGCTATGTGGCCGGGTACCATGGGATATTTTATGGATGAGATGATGGATGGTGTATTTAAAGATGCCGATATTATTAATACCCGTAAATTATTCAATGAGTATGTCACTGGCCGTGGCGCAGTCCCCTCCATCCGTATGGGAAAACAACCCTATGGTATCCTTCCTGCAACCCGGTATTCAAAACTTGTTTTTGAAACACAGGACCAGAACCGCTTAGTAGCCGCTGATCCATCAGGTGCAATAAGCTTATTTCTAACGCGGTTGCACGGCCTGCTCCTGAAAATGGATGTGGACTGGAAGTCAATGGCAACTAAGGTTCCCGAGGTCGTTTCGGCGGCCAGTGACCCGCTGCAGCGTATGCTTAGCATTATCGGTCTTCAATCCGGTTCGGTAGAATTCCACCAGCGGTATGCGGAGAGCGAGGCCCATGTATACAATGAGGGCCGCCTGAGTTACGGCGAAGTTTTTGCTGCGGCCATCGCCGGGGCGATCCAGGAAAAAGCAAAGAATCTGCTGTTCAATTATGGCCTGCCAGCCACCGGTAAAGTGCCCATTTTATCAAAGCTTTTTCTTTCAAGACAAACGCTTTTGCAGGGAGATGTAGTGGATGATTCGCCGCTGGATGAAGTAAAGCCGGTCCGCAATTATTCAGCGGATAACAAAAATTATATTCAGTGGCTTGCAGATTCATCACTGTCGCAGATCCTTGCGCAGGATTTTGGCGGAAACAAAGCGCCCGCTTCCCTGCTGTATCTGATGCTGCGCCATGCCAAAATGGAGCAATATCACCGGACCAGTATGCAGCTTTATGAGGAATCCAGGCTTTTCCCTGATACCAGGCTTGCCATGCGCGAGCCGGATCTGCTGTTCGTTTCCGCAAAGGAAACCGGAACCAGCAAACTGAAATTTTTATATGATGCTGCGCCGGCTATTACTTCAAAGCCGGCTCAAACGGTTGCTGATTACATCCACTCCGACCTGCAGACAAAAGCATTTTTCCCCAACTACTACCTGAGCGAACTGAATCGTGCGCTGGTATTCCTGAGCATGGTGCCGACGGCCAAACTTGAACGGGTCTTTACCGAACACCTGGACTGCTGCGGGTACCGGTTCGATGCCTGGATTCAGGGACTCACCCAATACCGGCTGAGAGAACAGCGTGTAAGAAGCCAGAATCACGGCATTTACCTGGGAGCCTACGGCTATGTGGAAAATCTCCGTCCGCAAAAAAAGCAGCTGAGCCCGGTCCGTCTGGATGACAAACTGGATAAGATTTTCAATAACGATCCAGCGCTGCCACCGCTGCTGTATGATTCGACGAATGCGGGCTATATCCATGCCCCATCGATCAACCAGGCAACGGCAGCGGCAGTTTTAAAAAACGCTTATATCGCTCATAGTACCAGCGATCAGCCAGATATATTTGCGATCAATTTATCATCCGAACGCGTTCGGCTTGCGCAAAATATCCTGGATGGCATTCGAAATGGACAAAGTCTGTCAGCATTGCTCGGGTATCGTTTCGAGCGTGCGCTGCACGACAAGCATAGTCTGGGACGGGGAGAAGTGGATGTGCTGATCTACCCGATGAGGATGGCATTTCCGCTCGTGTCCAAAAATATTATACAGGATATTCCGGCTGGTCCTGACGGTGAGGCTAATTCTATCGAACAACTGGAAGCAAGGAACGTGCTCGATGGATTGAAACTGATCAATCATGTTGCGAAAACGGGAATAAATCTGTATCCTTTCGGCCTGGCGACAGGCACTGATCCGGGTCAGCTTCCGGCAGCAAGCGCGCTTCAGCAGCAAGCAATAAATAATGAACTGAAAAATATTCAGGATGTAAACGATGCCGTTAGCGACATGTTATTATCAGAAACGGTATACCAGGCGATCCAGGGTAATTATGAACGATCTGCAGCAAACAGCGACGCAGCCAGTAATGGGGCCTATCCCCCGGAAACAGAGATCATTCAAACGCCCCGCAGCGGAGTTACCTGTACCCACAGGGTTGCACTTCACCTGGACGCACTTGCTGTTTCAGCAGCAACGCCAAGAGCGATTGCTGAACCGGCCATAAACGATTGGATAAACAAACATCTGCCCGACTTTCCGGAACTAAGCTGCCGGGTAGAATATTATTCGCCTGATCTACCCGGACCGGTAACGGTAACCGTTAAAATGGCCGAGCTGAACATTGCCCCGATCGACCTGCTTTACGTGTTCAATCCCGATAGCGAGCAGGCTATGAGCGAGATGGACGACCGGATATCATTTCAGATCAGGTCTACCTTGGCAAAGCATCCTGCTGCCACCGTTAAAGCACTGTACACGGAACCCGTATCGGGGAAGATCAGTTTTTTTGATATAGCGTCGTTAATGTCCAGCATCTGTAAAGTGCTGATCGGTTCAAGATATGCGGATGAAGCTGATCTGATCCCTTCTGGAGAGGGTGATGGGTATTCCCCGGTCATGGATGAATCAGAACTGATCACCCGGATCACCAATGCAAAAGACCAGCTGGAATTATTTCTTCCACAACTGCAAACGATCATAGGCGACCTGGGTTCCGGGATCGATGCATACGCAGGTATGATGTATGATATGCTGTTTCGGCTGTCTCTATACGGATTACCCCAGACCGGAACAGGCTTTATCGCCAGCGAGATCAACCGGATTTACTCATCTGTGAAAACAAAATCAGAAGCACTTGTTGATCGCTGGGAAAAAAAGAATATAGCGTATACTGATATCCTGGCAGGGTACGCCGTGCTTACCACTGATACGGACCGGTTCACCTTATTGCAAAAGGCTGAACGGGAGATCTCGACCGGGCAGATCAACCCATTACCCGCTAATCCGCTGACCTTTAAAAATGATCTGGAGAACTTCAGGACAACCCAGTTCGGGCCTGCGCTCGGTGCCTTCAGGAATCTGACCAAAACATCATTCAGCGGATTAAAAGACTTTCTTGATGCGGCCGAGCCGCTGGTTAAAAACGAGACCGGCAGATTCGATTTTGAATTCTTCGATACCGCCAGGTCAAAAAATGATATCGACGCCGAGCGAAAGATGAATGATGATTTCAGGCAGAGCCTTACCGATAAATCTCAGCTGCTGTTCAATGATATCGATGACCGGATCAAAAAGACGCTGGCAGCGTTAACGGACAGCAATGCCGCGCCTGCCAACGATAAAAAGATCAGGCTGCTGCTGGACGCTGCAAAGCTGTTATTAGGGGATTCGTTCAGGCTGATTCCAAGGTTTACACTAACCGAAACAGTTGGCAGTAAAGTATCGGCTGGTCTGGTGGGCTCTGCCTCGCTGCTCTCCTGGTTGAAAGCCAGTGGAAAGAAATACCCGGTGGATGACTGGCTTTACGGCGCAGGCCGGGTTCGGGAGAAACTGTTTCACTGGGAAAATATAGCAATGCTGGGAGAAGGATTTGGCCTGGCACCCCTTGGGCTCACGCCCGTCCAGCTTCCCTTTCAGGCAGGTGACCACTGGCTGGCCCTTGAATTTCCGGACGCGCTGAAACCTGACACCGAAAAACTATTGTATACGGCACATTTTTCCAAATCGTTCAATAAGGCTGGGCCGCAGTGCGGACTGATACTGGATGAATGGGTAGAAGTAATCCCTGGAACAGAAGAAACGACCGGCATTAGTTTTCACTATGATCGTCCTAATACAGAGCCGCCACAAGCCATGCTGCTCGTAACCCCTGCAAGTTTCAGGGGGCACTGGGAATTCCAGGACATCGTGGAAACTATCCGGGAAACTTTTGATCTGGCCAGGAAAAGATGTGTTGACCCTGCAATGATCGATACCAGCGATTATGCCCAGCTTTTGCCAGCGACAATGATGGGTGTAACGCTTAATCTCATCACCATGTCTACCAGCCTGGCCATTAACAACCGGCATCTTACTCCTATCATCCAAAAATAAATCGTCGTGCCTACTCAATTATATATCAAAAATATTGCTGAAGCCATCAGGGAAAAGACTTTTCCAACGGTCAAAATGTGGAACCGGCTGGAGGGAAGACCGGTAACAAAGAATTTCGACCGGGCATTGAAAGCTGAGGTCAGGGATGCGCTCTGGATGCTGAGCCGCCAGTGGCAACTGGGCGAATTCGCCGGTAACGATGCCGCGTCACCTGTATTGGCCAAAATTAATATCGACAACACGCAGCTTACCAAATATCAACCGGCATCGGCACCTGTGCAGCCTTTTACCGATGAGCTGCCACTCGAAGTGAAAGTAGAATGCAGGAACATTCCGTTAGCCTGGAATAACCAGACCATGCATCTCGATCTGCGGCTGCAGCTCGGAAAGCGCTGGCTGATGATGGTGGCAGACGATCCCGCTGTGGCGGGTCTTGCGAACGATTTCAAGACACAATATCTTTTTGTGATGCCTCCCCGCGACGCCGCCAGTGATTACATATATGCACATCAGTCTACCTTACAGCAATGGGTTTCAGTAGCCGGCCGGATGATGGATGGGGGCAAATTGCTTAATTATCTGCTTGGAGATGCAGGTCATTCCCCTGCTGATGGAATAGTTGCCACCCTTTCCCAGGATGCGCAGTTGAAACTGATCGCCAAATCCTGGATGCAATGGTTTACGCGCGAGCTGTATTACCAACCCGGCCCGGATGCCGATGCCTGGATACCTGAACAGCTCGAGTACCAGGCTGCAGTATCCGCGCCATCTGCAGGAGCAGAAAAAATATTGCGTGCGGAAGAATATTATAGTGGTCACCTCGACTGGTATTCCTTTGATCACGATGAATCCGGCAAAATCCTGGACAGTCCGGCAGGTGCGCCGCCCCCTTTACCGGTGGAAGATAGTTTTACCAAGACCTTCCTGCCTGTGGGCATTTCCTTCAATGGTATGCCAAATACAAGATGGTGGAGCTTCGAAGATTCAAAGACCAATTTCGGCGACGTGAATCTCGGCACCACCGACTTGGGCAAATTGTTGCTAATGGAGTTTGGTCTGATCTATGCCAACGACTGGTTCGTGCTTCCCTTTAAACTTCCGGCGGGAAGCATATCTTCCATAAAAGGTATGACCGTTACCGATACTTTTGGCGAGCGGTTTTGGATTGAAGCTGCAGGAAAAGGCAAGGACGATGACTGGCACCGGTGGAATATGTTTACCATGAGTGTACAGGGTGCGGATGCCAGCCAGAATGCAGACACGAGCTTGCTGCTGCTTCCTGTTGTGCCGAAAATACAGGAGAGCAGGCCGCTCGAAGAGATTACCCTGATCCGTGATGAAGCGGCCAATATGGTTTGGGCCATCGAATCTGCTGTTCCGGTGACGAATGGTTTCGCACGTCCGGGAAAAGAACTGGCCGATGCTGTCCGGTTCTATCATACTGCCCTTATCAAAAAAGGACCGCAGGCCACGAAGCTGCCTTACACCGCTGACATCAGCTATCTCGCGATGACCACTGTGCCGGAGAACTGGATTCCGTTTATTCCGGTGCATGTTAAGGATTCCAATCGCGAGATCCAGTTGCAGCGTGCGGCCATGCTGCGGATCATCGATGGCGACCCGGCACCGCTTCCTTCCAAGGTTCGTCCGCAAACCACTACGCTGCGCCAGGGGCTCGACGAAATGGGGATGAAGAAATCTTATTTCATTCATGAAGAGGAAGTATTGCGGGTCGGCGTGATCGTGTCAAAAACTTTCCAGCGCACCAGATGGAATAATGGTAAGGTATTCACCTGGTTGGGAATGAGAAAAACAACCGGTCGCGGAGAAGGATCAAGTCAGCTGGCTTTCGATCGTATATTACCTGTGTCGAAGCCGAAGTAGTGTTTTACGTTGATAAAAAACGAATATTGACCCGGTGTGCCAGCCCTTTCATCTGTTCCGTTTTTTCCGAAAAACCATAAAATGCTGAATAGGTAAAAAATCACTGCTATAAAACAGAGAGAATCCCATTTTATCAAACTCTTTATTTATTTGAGTAATGGTTGTTTTATGCAGAGCCTTGATGGGTATTTCCGGGTCCTCGCCCCTGTATTCAATTAATACTATTTTTCCATCCGGTTTCAGACTTTTTGCTATTGACTGAATGATCTCCTTAGGAAAGGCCAGCTCGTGATAAACATCAACCATAATGGCGAGATCAATTTCATTACGAGGGAGGTGAACATCCATAGCATCTCCCTGAATCACCTGTACGTTTTTAGCACCAGTCTCTTTTTTCTTTTTTTCAAGATAAATAAACATCTCCTGTTGAACTTCAACTGCATATATTTTTCCCTTTGGAACTTTTGAAGCTATCCTAAAACTATAATAACCACTGCCTGCACCAATGTCCGCAACAACGGATGAGGGGGTAAGATTCATCCTGCTGATGGCCAGTTCGACATTTTCTTCTTTTAATCTTTCTGGCCGTTCCAGCCAGTCTATGCCTCCTGGTCCCATTACCTGGGCAATCTCCCGTCCCATAAAATATTTTCCGGTCCCATCTGTCGTGGCATGGGAAAACGTGTACTTCGCAGATGTATCAGACAGCGATTGAGACCGTAAAAATTCGTACGAGCAGATTAAGAAAATCAGTATAGCGGCTTTCATATTAATAGAGATACATTCATTATTGAATAGTATGAACAAGGTAAATCAAACAATAATTGTGTTCCCTAATAACCGGAAACATATACAACTATCATAAGGATTTGATTTTTCAGTTCAAATATCCAGATAAAATACCGGAGAGCAGGTATTCTCCGGAACAATATTCCTGTACCTCTTTCAGACCATTTTTGCATGGTCTCCGGATTTGAGGAACTTAATTTACCTTTACCTCTTGCTAATTGCAAACGAGCCATGTGTTCCCCAAAGCAACTATATATGGTGAATGGTGGAAATAAAAATGTATATCCTCCACAAAGATGGCTTCGGCGATCTTTACCAGGCCACACCTGAAGAAGAAGCAATATGCGCACAGGAAGTAGTATCGAAAATTAATAACAATACCTGCCTGCTGCCGGTCTCAATGAGAGTGCACTATAAACTTCAGGTAATGTGATTCGTTCAGATTCTTTACTCCTAATATATACAGGCCGGGCGCCCAATTTTCCACATTGATCTTCACTTGTATCCCTGCATGTTCAAGAGTACATGTCCGGAGGGGATGGCCCCTGAGAATAGATGGTTTGTGCGGAGGGAGAGCCGGTTATAAATACACAAATAAGCATAGTAACCAGTAGATTGGATAAGGCTTTCATAAAATAAGTATTTATGTCTTATGAGTATGTATGAAGACCTCAGGTACAATCAAAAGATTTGAAGCTACGGGATCACCGGTTATAACAGACGGCGAGCAAACCAAACCGAGCTTCGCAACCTATCCGGTCGCGGGCCTCACGACACTTGATCCCAACGGGGTAGTGATCCCTTTTGCGGATGGTCATACCAGACAATTGCCAAAACTGAGCGGCGGACCTTTTCATTACCAGACTTACGCCAGCAGCTACCTTGAAAAAGCAAAGCAACTGACCTCTTTCCCGGTGAAGCAGGCCGTTATCGCGGCTTCTGCGATCAGTTTACTTTATCCGCAGGAGGGCATAAGCGGGTATTCCCATGAACAATTCTTAAATGATTTGCTTAATGAGGCAGAAAGGGATATCAGGCAAAGTCTTAACAGCGGTGCATACTGTGTGCAAATTGATTTCACGGAGGCGAGGCTATCCTTAAACTGGATCCGAGTGGCGGATTGCTCCACTCATTTATTGATTTAAACAATAAAGTCCTTAACCGTTTTACAGATGAAGAAAGAAAGAAAATCGGAGTTCATTCCTGTCCCGGCGGAGACCACGATTCTACGCATAGCGCAGATATTGCATATGTTGATCTGCTTCCATTATTATTTCAGTTGAACGCGGGTAATTTTTACCTGGAATTTGCAGGTGAAAAAGATAAGAATGCGGTACTGGCTGCAATCAGGGAAAATCTTCGCCCTTCGCAAACAATTTTCCTGGGTGTAACAGATGTGTTGAACCCAAAAATTGAAACTTCGGAAGACATCCGCGATACTATTCTGCATGCGGCAGAGTTTATACCGGTTGTCAACCTGCTGTTGAACCATGTTTCTATAGACCTATTGCAGGCTAAAGATATTATCTCAGATATGGGTTATCTGTCCATAGAGAAAAAACTGGCAATGTGGGGACAGGAAGAACCTTCTTTGTTAGCAACGAACAGCCAGGAGTACAGCCAGCCGCTGGCGAACTTTTTTGCCACTAGCGTTCAGCGGTCTTGTGAAATCATTGCCATGTATCTATCTGGAAAATGGAAAATATTTTTATTCTCTGCCCTGCTTTTCATGTTTCTTTTCATCCTGACAGCATCCGCATATGCCAGGATACTAAAATCAATCGACAGTGACGCTGCGCTATTTCCCGTCCAGTTTCCTAGATTGGTACCCTTAATCAGCATTGGTTTCCCATCACTTCCAATGATTTCTTTTCCATAAACGGAAATGAATTTTTGAGAAAAAAGAGATTGGCAGATTAATAAGACTAAAAGGCTGGAAAAGATTTTATGTTTCATTTTTTAAATTTATAATCGTGACTTAAAAAATCAAATGAGACATTAGCATTATATCAATAAATTTTTTTTGATTTACAGTTAATTTATGGCAAATTCCATAAAACTAAATCTTCTCTTGAATAAGGTTTAGCAGATTATCATTTTATAGACCTATGTTTGAAAATATAGATGAGCTTGCTAATAATTAATTAATTATTTTATTTAATCGCAAATATTCTAAACAGAGTATTTTTTTTAAGGCGCCTTATACCGTAATTGGAACAAAGACCTCACCTTTGCTCAATAATCTGGCAGTACGAATAACACCAGCTTTATTAATGGTTATATTACCATTTCTACTTATCACATCAAGAAGAATAGTAAATTCACCAGTTGGATGTTCAATTGACAAATTATTATTATTTATAATATTTGCTATTCCATCTATCACAGTTCCTTTCAGGATACATGCAGTAGCCGCAGAAACAGCACCCAAAACACCAATTGCTTCATGGCAAACATGCGGAATAAATGTTCTGGTGTTAATTGTTCCACCGTTAAGTGGTGGCGATATGATACAGATTTTAGGAACAGTCTTCTCTTTTACATCACCTAAGTTCATCCTTTTCCCTATTTGTAAACGAATACTTTCTAATTTATTTTTTAATACTTTGTTTGCATCTAATTCAGTTGGCATTTCATATCCTGTAATATCCAAATCACTTGCCCTTATAATTACTTCGGGCATGCCGTTATCAATACAAGTAATCTCAATTCCATCCACAATATCCTTTACGTTTCCTGTTGGCAACAAAGTGCCACAGGTAGAACCTGCGGTTCCGAGATAATTGCAGATGATGGGAGCAGCTGTTCCAGGCACTCCATCTACTTTTGCATTACCTGCATAATTAACTTTTCCACCAGGTGTTTGAATCGCTACTTCACATATTCCACCGGTATTTACCATATTCACTCTAGCCGAAGTAGTTGGATTGTTTGCCTTAATCATTCCACACTCTACAGCAAAAGGAACAACGCCTGCTAAAATATTACCACAGGTTTGGATAGTAGATATTTTTCCTTTCCCAATTACAACCTGTAAAAAAAGATAGTCAATATCAGCATTTTGGTCTTTCGATAAACATACAATGGCAACTTTACTGGTTAATGATGTTCCACCGCCTAAACCATCAATCTGTCTTGAATCTCCCTCCCCCACACCTTCCATTGCTGCCAGGATAATTTTATTTCTTGACGCTTCATCAGCAGGTAAATCAGTTGCTTTAAAGAAAAGCCCTTTTGAACTTCCTCCCCGAAAATGCATGTATGGAATGGCGGTTTGCATAATTCTTTATGATGTTTTAAATAGCCTGTTATCTAAACTGTATTTCCCTGCTCCTGCAAACAAAATACATAAAAAAGAACCAAGATAAACATATACTAGTTCGGCATGACTTTCTGTAAAAGAGCCGCTGTGTAATAAAATAAAGACCACCGTCAGATTGGTCACAATAAGTAATGCTGCCAATCTTGTAGCAATACCAAAAATGATTAGCAAAGAACAAATACCATCAGTTACCAATGCAAACATCAATCCTGGTGTTACACCAATATGCAAAGGGTCGGGAAAATGTGTTTGCATGTTGGAGAAACCTGTAAGTTTTTCAATACCATGTTTGTAAAATAAACTAAAGCTAACCAATATGCGCAAAAGGAGCAGAGCCAGGTCTCTGTTGACTGGCAGAAAATTAAGAGTGAGTAATTTTTTCATTACTGTAAATATTTTATTTTTTATAATGGTTGAATTCTTTATTGCAGAAACAACTGTTGCGGAACTTTTCAAAAGGAATCTTCTGTTCGTCATTATTGTTATTATTTATTTTTAATGGTATGCAATAATTTTTGAAGATTATCTTTCGAAGATGCCGACATCAATGGCTGTAAATTTCTTTCTTCCAGCATTTGAACTACTGCTTCCATTTCATGAATCCGTCTTTCGGCATGCGAATAACTGCCTTCAACAAAACGATCAATCAATGCATCATTACCACCAATAACTGAACTAATTTGTTCCCTGATATATTTTTCCAGTCCAAATGCTTTACCTGCTTCCATTGCTTCACAAATAACAGCCGCTATTCCCTTATACACAATGGAACGCAATAATTTCCTGGCGGATGCATCGCCAACATTTTCACTCAAAAGGGAAAAATCTAATTCAAGGCTTTCCATCTTTTCCTGAAATTTTCTTGCGCCAGGCCCAGAAGCCAAAAATGACGTTTTAATTCCTTTGGGTTGAACAGGGGCCATGATGGCGAGATCAACATATTGAACACCAGATGATTTTAATATATCGTACACTGCAATTTTCTTTTGAGGTGATGACGTGTTCATTTCTGCATAAATCTTACCAGCATTTAATACAGGGAATACTTCTTTCGCAATTGCTTCTGACGCTGATGAAAGATTTACACTAAAAATGATATCAGCATCTTTTGCAGCGTCGGAATTGCTTTCAGCAAAATGCACATTTTCATGTAAACTTCTTTTTGGCAACGGATCCCATCCTGAAACAGTAATACCCATTGCAGATAAATCATTTGCAAAAATACTTCCTGCTTCTCCCAAACC
>Ga0123337_10005951_pt1 | contig 11794 bp, 13 predicted proteins | sample frozenSSSSmetaG_FD_89792 | JGI IMG/M metagenome (GOLD analysis project Ga0123337, IMG submission 89792) | Glacier valley bacterial and archeal communities from Borup Fiord, Nunavut, Canada, to study Microbial Dark Matter (Phase II) -... | ecosystem: Environmental > Aquatic > Freshwater > Ice >...
CCGCCGGCAACACGCTGACCGACGTGGTCGACGGCATGACCTTCAACCTCGGCAAGGTGACGACCGCGCCGGTCACGGTGACCGTGTCGCGCAATACCGATGCGGTGAAGAGCATGCTCAGCGGCTTCGTGACCGCGTACAACAGCCTGAATAACCTGCTCACCAACGTGACCGCCTACAACCCGGCCAGCAAGCAGGGCGCCTTGTTGCAGGGCGATGCGGCCGCCACCGGCTTGCAGAACCAGCTGCGCGCGATGTTCGGCGGGCCGACCGGTGCATCGAGCACCTTCAGCACCTTCAGCGCCATCGGCCTCGAGTTCCAGAAAGACGGCTCGCTCAAGCTCAACGACACCAAGGTCGCGGCCGCGCTCAAGAACCTGCCCGAGCTGACCAAGGCGTTGTCGAACGTGGACACGGCGACTCCCGCCAACAACGGCCTGGCGAAGAAGCTGGCAACCTGGGCCGACGGCCTGCTGGCCGTGACCGGCACGTTGCCGGGCAAGGCCAAATCGCTGCAGGCGCAGCTGGCGTCGAACGGCAAGGACCAAGCTGCGGCGAGCGACCGCATCGACGCCGTCGAGAAGCGCATTCGCGCGCAGTACAGCGCGCTGGACAGGACCATGTCGGACGCGAATGGCTTGTCGAAATACGTGCAGCAGCAGATCACCACCTGGAACAAGAGCACCGCCTGATCGACCCCCGTGCAAGGCCCGCACCGGTGCGAACCAGCGCACCGCTGCGGGCCTTGCGCATGGGGCCTCAAATGCACGCGCGAACCCGCACCAGACGCCACGCAAACCGAGTAAAGATTCCGCGCCCCGCGTCGATAAGAAATGCACTCACCCAGGAGTCCATCGACATGTTCAGCAGCAGCCAATCACTCGGATCGCAACGCCCCACGGCCAGCGCCTACCGTGACGTCGGAGCCAGCACCGCCGTCCTCGATGCGAGCCCGCACAAGATGGTGAGCCTGCTGTATGCAGCCCTGGCAAGCCAGATCGCCGCCGCCCGTGGTGCGATGGCGCGCAAGGACATTGCCGCCAAGGGGCGCGCCATCTCGCACGCGGTTCGCATCATCGAGGAAGGTCTTTCGGCCCCGCTCGACATGCGCGCCGGCGGCGCCATTGCCAGCAACCTGCGCGACCTGTACGACTACCTGGTCCAGCAACTCACGCTGGCCAACGTGCGCAACGACGACGCGGCCCTGCAACGCTGCAGCCGCCTCGTCGAGACGATGCACGAAGGCTGGGACGGCATCGCCGACCAGGCCCACGCCGCGCCCGGAGCGCGGCTCTGATGCACACGCTCAGCGCACGGAGAACCCAGGCCATGACTGCCTCGCTGCTCAACTACTACGAAGCCATCGAACAGGCCAGCCACGACATGCTGGAAGCCGCGCGCAGCGGCAACTGGGACCAGGTGCTCAAGCTCGAAGGCGCCTGCGCGGTGTTGATCTCGCAGCTGAAGAGCACCGCCGCACAGCAACCGCTGGGCAACGACGAGGCGCAGTTCAAGTCGCGCATCATGCAGCGCATTCTCGTCAACGACGCCGAGATCCGCCAGCTCGCCGAGCCGTGGCTCGATGAGCTCGACGACCTGCTTGCCGGTCACCCGAAAATCGTTCACTGATGCACCCAGATCAGCACCCGGAGCGCGCGATGGAAACGTTGCCGATGCCACTCGACGCGCTGGGCGCCGCACATGGCGGGCTCGACGCCTTCCGGGTCGGCACGAAGCGCGAGATCGCGCTCATCCTCAAGCAGCTGGCCGACGGCAGCGTGCGGCTGAACCTGAACGCGAGCAACGGAGCCGTGCTCGGCGCGACGGTCTGGGCCGTCGACACCGCCCGTGGCAGCCTGGGCCTGGCCATCGACGCGCACGACCCGGCCACGAACGGCCTGATCGAATGCCAGGAAGCGGTGGTCGTGGGCTACATCGACAACGTCAAACTGCAGTTCGACATCGACAACCTCGTGCTCGTGCGCGGCCTGAACTCGTGCGTGCTCAACTGCAGCCTGCCCGACGAGTTGTTCCGGTTCCAGCGGCGCAATGCCTACCGCGTGCGCCCGCTGCTGCGCAGTGCGCCGGTCGCCCGGCTGCGCCACTCGGCCATCGCCGAGATGCAGCTCGCGCTGCGCGTGCTCGACCTGAGCATCGGCGGCTGCGCGCTGTTCCTGCCCGACGACATGCCCTTGATGGAACCCGGCAGCACGCTCAACCGCGTGCAGATCGACCTGGACGCCGACACCCGCCTGCACGTGAACCTGCGCCTGCAGCACGTGACCTCGCTCAACGCCGATGCCCGCGGCGTGCGCCTGGGCTGCGAGTTCGTGGCCGCCGACGCAGGTACCCTGCGCACACTGCAGCGCTTCATCGACCAGACCCAGAAGCGCAGCAAACTGCTGACAATTTGAAAGAGTGCGAAACGGGCGCTCATCCGGCGATCAACAGGCGCTCAAGTTTGCGCAGCGAATGCCGATTCCCCATTGACAGGGCATATCCGCCCTCGAAGCAAGGAGCTCAACATGAGCATCAGCAGCGTCTCTGGCGCAGGGCGTGTCGCGTTGCAAAACGCAGACTCGCCTGCGGCCAATGCCCCGATCGCCACCGCCGACGCCCCACCGGTCACGCCCATCAGCGGCGCGCCGGATGCCGCCGTTTCCGACTCGACCGACAAACCGCCGCCGCTGCGCTTCCCGTGGCTGAGCCGGTTGTCGGCGCAGCTGGAACCGGTCGCGCGGCAGAAGTCGCCGTTCACGGCAGCGCCGATGTTGGGGGATAACCTGGATCGAGCGGCCTGAACGTGGGTTGCTGTCGCCGGTGAGGTATGGCGCGGCAAAGGCGCGCCCGGGCAGCCGTCAGCGCTTCGGTTCGGTGGTCGATGTGACCATCGACTCCCCTGCGGTGCTCTTTCGTCGAACAGCAAACACCGTTGTTTGCTCGCGGCGGGCGATGCCCGGCGGGGGCGACGTCAAGGGGCGACGCGCAGCGCAGTGCAGTCGGCGTACCCGCCGACCGCCCCGCCGGAGCCCCCACCGGGCACCGCCCGCCGCGAGTTCGCTGCCCGCAGATGCGACCCGACCCGACCCGATCACACCTGCATCGACATGATGTCCGAGTAAGCCTGCACCAACTTGTTCCGCACCTGAAGCGTGGCCTGAAAGCCGATCTGCGCTTTCTGCATCGCCACCATCGTTTGCTCCAGGCTCACGGTGGGGTTGTCGAGTTGCACTTCACGCTGCATGGCGGTTGCGTCCAGCTGCGACTTGCTGACCGCGCCCAGCGCTTGTGTAAGCGCGTGCTGGAAGCCCGGCGCTTGGACGGCCTTGCCCACTTGCAAGGGCTGCCCGTTCGTGGCCAGGCCTGCGCGGGCTGCCGCCTGGGCGAAGTCGAAGGGTTTGAGGGTCACGTTCATGCTGAGACAGGATCGTAGTCACAACGCCCTGACGCCATGGCGCGAACAGGCGCCCCATTGGCCACCTGTTCGCCGCATGCAGTGCCCTCAAGTCTTCGAATAATCGGTTTCATTCCTGGGCCCACCCGTGCCCGAGCCAGACCGAAGAGCAACCGAAGAGCAATCGAAGAACGCATGGACAACGCTGTCGTCACCTCCTCTGCCCTGCCCCTCGTGGAACCTGCCGGCTTCGGTGCGCGCATGGCAGCACTGCCGCTGCGCAGCAAGCTCTCGCTGGCCCTCGGCATTGCAGCGCTCGCCGGTGTCGTGCTGGCGATGACGCTGTGGAGCAGCAAGGGCGACTTCAAGGTGCTGTACGCCAACCTGTCCGACAAGGATGGCGGCGCCGTGATCGCCCAGCTTTCCCAGATGAACGTGCCCTACCGCATGAGCGAAGGCGGCGCGGCCATCATGGTGCCGGCCGCACAGGTGCACGACCTGCGCCTGAAACTGGCGACAGCCGGGCTGCCCAAGGGCTCGGTCTCGGGTTACGAACTGATGGACTCGGCACGCTTCGGCCAGACGCAGTTCCAGGAGCGGTTGACGGCACAGCGCGGGCTCGAAGGCGAGCTGACGCGTTCGATCACGTCGATGGCGGCGGTGGCCAATGCGCGCGTGCACCTGGCGCTGCCGGCACAGAACGGGTTTTTTCGCGAGCAACAGAAGCCCAGCGCTTCGGTGCTGCTCACGCTGCACGCCGGCCGCACGCTCGACCGTGCGCAGGTGGCGGGCATCGTGCACCTGGTCTCGAGCAGCGTGCCCGAGCTCGACCCGAAGAGCGTGAGCGTGCTCGACCAGAGCGGCGCGCTGCTCACCGAAACCAGCGGCAACGCAGGCGCCAATGCCGGGCTCGATGCGCACCAGCTGCAGTACGTGAGCCAGCTCGAGACCGGCTACGCCAAACGCATTTTCGACCTGTTGGAGCCCATTGTCGGGCGCGACAACCTGCGCGCCACCGTGGCCGCCGATGTCGACTTCTCGCAGAGCGAAGCCACCTCCGAAGTGTTCAAGCCGAACCAAGGCGCCGAGGCGAGCATCGCCATCCGGAGCCAGCAGACGACCGACAGCGGCGCAGGCGCCGCCGGCACCGCCCCCAGCGGTGTGCCGGGCGCCAGCAGCAACCAGCCGCCGGTGGCGGCCACTGCGCCTGTCACCGGCGCGTCGCAACCGCTTGTCACTGCGCAGGGTGGTAATGCTGGAAACGCGGCCGGCAGCGGCGGCGGCCGGCGCGAGGCCACCACCAACTACGAGATCGACAAGACCGTGCGCGTCACGCGCAACGCCAGCGGCAACGTCAGGCGCCTGAACGCGGCTGTGGTGGTGAACAACCGCAGCGTGACCGACGCGAAGGGCAAGACCACGCAGGTGCCGCTGGCGGCCGACGAGATCGAGAAGCTGACCGCGCTGGTGCGCGAGAGCATCGGCTTCAACAAGGAGCGCGGCGACTCGGTCAAGGTGATCAACGCGCCGTTCAAGATCGAGCCGGTGGCCCGGATCGATGTGCCTTTGTGGAAGCAGCCCGAGGTGATCGACCTGCTGCGTGCCGCCGCCGTGCCGATGGGCCTGGCGCTGGTCGCGCTGCTGGTGTTCTTCGGCCTGGTGCGCCCGACGCTGAAGGCCGCACTGGCACCGCCGCCGGCACCGCCCGCCCCCGAGCCGGGAACCACGCTGTCGACCGTGGTCGACGATGACCAGACCCTGCCCGCCCTGCCGGCGCCGAAGAGCGCCGAATACCTGGAGCGCGCCCGCGCGCTGGCCAAGCAGAACCCCGCAGCCGTGGCCGGCATCGTGAGCGGCTGGGTGAACGGCGAAGCCGCCGCCAAGGTCTAGCGCCCGGGTCCGGCCCCACTTACCCCAACTCCCCGAAACGGATTTCGCACGTGGACGACCAAGGTCTCGAGAACGCCGCCATCCTGCTGATGGCACTCGGCGAAGAAGAAGCCGCCGCAGTGCTCAAGCACCTGGCACCGAAAGAGGTGCAAAGCCTCGGCGAGGCCATCAGCAAGATGAAGGCAGTGCCGAGCCAGCGCGTGAACGATGTGCTGCAACTCTTCGCCGATTCGGCCGGCGACACCAGCCTGCTGGTGGGCGACAGCAACGAGTACGTGAAGACCATGCTGCGCCTGGCGCTGGGCGACGACAAGGCGAGCCTGCTGATCGACCGCATCATGGAGGCGAACGACACCGCCGGCATCGAAAGCCTGAAGTGGATGGACGCGGTTTCGATCGGCGAACTGCTGCGCACCGAGCACCCGCAGATCGTGGCCGCCATCCTGGTGCACCTGGAATCGGACCAGGCCGCGGCCGTGCTGAAGCTGTTCACTGAGCGCCAGCGCAACGAGGTGCTGGTGCGCATCGCCACGCTCGACGGCATCCAGCCCTCGGCGCTGAAAGACCTGAACGAGGTGATGAGCTCGGTGCTCGCCAGCGGCGACCGCTCGCGCAAGGCGTCGAAGGGCGGCGTGAAGCCGGCGGCCGAGATCCTGGGCATGCTGGGCACGGCCGTCGAGACCTCGGTGCTCGACTACATCCGCGAAGCCGACAACGACCTGGCGCAGAAGATCATGGACAGCATGTTCACCTTCGACGACCTGGTCAACATCGACGACAAGGGCATCCAGTCGCTGCTGAAGGAAGTGCAGAGCGAGTCGCTGGTGATCGCCCTGAAGGGCGCCACGCCGGAGATGCGCGACAAGGTGTTCAAGAACATGAGCACGCGCGCCGCCGAGACGCTGCGCGAAGACCTGGAGTCGCGCGGGCCGGTGCGCGTGTCCGAGGTCGAGGCCGAGCAGAAGGAGCTGTTGAAGGTGGTGCGCCGCCTCGCCGACGAAGGCCAGATCGTGTTGAGCGGCGGAGGCGACGATGACTTCGTCTGACCCGCGCTTCATACCGCGCGAGGCGCTGGGTGGCTTCGCGGCCTGGCAGCCGGGCGACCTTGCCGGCGGCCCTGCACGGCAGACGAACGTGCACCGCGCAGCCGACGAAGTGCCGGTTGCCGATGCCGCCGCCCGCGTTGCCGCCGAGTTGCGCGCCGCGCGCGATGCCGGCTATCAAGACGGCTACCGTGACGGCCTGGTTGCGCTCGACAGCTTCAAGCAGAGCTTTGCCGCGCAGACCACGCGCCAGGTGGGCGTGCTGCTGCAGTCGCTTGAAGCCGAAATCGCCAGCCTCCAGCAGGACATGGCGCGCACGCTTGCCGTGACGGCCACGCACCTGGCGCGGCAGATCGTGCGCACCGAGCTGCAGGCGCAGCCGCAGCTCATTGCGGCGGTGGCGAATGAAGCGCTCAACACGCTGCTGCTGAACGCGCAGCACATCACCCTGCGCGTACACCCGGACGACCACGCGCTGGTGGCGCAAGGCGCGGCCGAAGTGCTGGGCGCGCGCCGTGCGCGGCTGCTGACCGATGCCACCCTGGTGCGCGGCGGCGTGCTGGTCGAGTCCGACATCGGCGTGGTCGATGCCACGCTGGAAGCGCGCTGGCGCCGCGCGGTGGCCGCGCTGGGCTGCGACGAGCCGTGGGCGGCCGACCGCACTGCTGACACCGACACCAACATCCAGACCGAACCCGACGCGCACGCATGAAGAACTCCACCTTCGAGACCCACGCCCTGAAGGCGGCCAGCGCACCCAGCGCTGACAAATGGGCCCGCTACCTGCACGACATGCGCAGCTTCTCGGCCGACGCCGTGGCCCTGGAAACACAGGGCCTGCTGGTGCGCGTGACCGGCCTGGTGCTCGAAGCGGCGGGCATTCGCGTGCCCGTGGGCTCGGTCTGCGAAGTTCGCATGGAAGGCCAGCCGCCGGTGATCGCCGAGGTGGTGGGCTTCGCCAGCGACCGCGCCTACCTGATGCCCACCGGCGACGTGGCGGGCCTGGCGGCCGGCGCGCGCGTGGTGCCGCGCCCCTCGCCTGTCGTGCCGATGAAGCTGGGCGCGCTGCGCCACCCGTGGCGCCGCAACGTCGACCGCACGCTGCACCTGCCGGTCGGCGACGGCCTGCTCGGCCGCGTCGTCGATTCGCACGGCGAGCCGATGGACCGGCTCGGGCCCCTGGGCAGCGTGCACAACGAGCCGCTGACGCGCCGGCCGATCAACGCGATGGACCGCGACCCGGTGCGCACGCCGCTCGACACCGGCGTGCGCGCGATCAACGCGATGCTCACGGTCGGCCGCGGCCAGCGCATCGGCCTGTTCGCGGGCACCGGCGTGGGCAAGTCGGTGCTGCTGGGCATGATGGCGCGCTACACCGCAGCCGACGTGATCGTGGTCGGCCTGATCGGCGAGCGCGGCCGCGAGGTCAAGGAGTTCATCGAAGACATCCTGGGCCCGGAAGGCATGCGCCGCGCCGTGGTGGTGGCGGCACCCGCCGACGCACCGCCGCTGGTGCGCATGCAAGGTGCGAACTACGCAACCGTGATTGCCGAGCACTTTCGCGATCGCGGCCAGAACGTGCTGCTGCTGATGGACTCGCTCACGCGCTACGCGATGGCGCAGCGCGAGATCGCCCTGGCCATCGGCGAGCCGCCCGCCACCAAGGGCTACCCGCCGAGCTGCTTCGCGAAGCTGCCGCAACTGGTGGAGCGCAGCGGCAACGGCCTGCCGGGCGGCGGCTCGATCACCGCGTTCTACACGGTGCTGAGCGAAGGCGACGACCCGCAAGACCCGATTGCCGACGCGGCGCGCGGCATTCTCGACGGCCACATCGTGCTCTCGCGCGACCTCGCCGAAGCCGGCCACTACCCAGCCATCGACATCGAGAAGTCGGTCTCGCGCGTGATGACGAGCGTGGCCTCGCGCGAACACGTGGACGCGGCACGGCGCTTTCGCCAGCTGCACGCGCGCCACAACAAGGCCCGCGACCTGATCCAGCTCGGCGCGTATGCGCCGGGGCACGACACCGAACTCGACCTGGCGGTGCGCCTGCACGACCCGATGACCACGCTGCTGCAACAAGGCATGCACGAAAGCGCAGGCCTGGCCGACAGCCTGGCGCTGCTGCAAACGGTGATCGCGGCATGAGCGCCGAGGGTCTCCCGAGAGCGAATTCCCGCTTGGCGGGACCGGTCGCAGACCGCAGGACGCACCAATGACCGATCTGCAACCGCTCGCGGTGCTGCTGGGCCAGAACGAACGCCTGCGCGACGCCGCCACGCTGGAACACCAGCGCGTGCGCGCGGCAAGCGTTGCAGCGGCTGCCCAGGCCGAGCAACTGCACGCCTACCAGCGCGAGTACCAGGCGCGCTGGCAGGCGCAGTTCCAGCGTGGCGGGCAGATCGAACTGGTGCATTGCTACCAGGGCTTCATGGAGCGGCTCACGCAGGCGGTGGCGCAGCAGGCACGCATTGCCGAGCATGCCGCCGCACAGGTCGCGCATGCACTGGGCGAACTGCGCGCCGCCGAGTTGCGCTGCGCTTCGGTGCGCAAGTTGATCGAACGCCGCACCCAGGAACTGCGCATCGGCGCCGACCGCCTGGAGCAAAAGCGCAGCGATGAAGCCGCCAGCCGCGTGGCGTGGGACCGCACGCACGAAGCCCGCCACTGATGCCCCCGCCTCGAGTCTTCTTGAGCCCTCATTTCGAACGGACGCCCGCCATGCAGATCACCCACCCGCAAGCTCCCCGCGCCGACCTGACCCTGGCGGCCGCGCGCAATGCCCCCGCAGCACCGTTGCCGATGACTGATGCCGCCGAGGGCCATGCGGTTGCGGCCAGCTTCGCCAGCCTGTTGCGCCAGCAGCAGGCAGCACCGGCCGAACCGCCCGCCAGCCCTGTAGACCACACCGGCGACCAGCCCGCCGCACCTACCGCCGATGCGGCCGAACCCGAACCGCACGAGGCCGACGCGGCGGCACCCAAGCCGCGAACCCCCACCCGTTTGAAGGCCCGTGGCCCCGACAAACCGGCCACGCCCGACGCACGCGCTGGGGCCGGCACTGCGGATGTGGCCAAGGCAGCCAACGCTGCGGACGCCGACGCAGCCAGGCGAGCCTCCGACCCCACCACGCCGACCATGGACCCGGCCCTCGCCGCCTGGCTGGCCGCCCTGCAAGCTGCACCGGTGGCACCGGGTGCGCCGGGTGCGGATGGCCGCGACGCAACGCAAGGCCCCGATCAGGGCACCGACGACCCCCTGGTGGCCGCCGAGGGCGCCCGCCCTGCCGGTACCCGCACGACCACCGACCTTCAGACCGCGCTGGCCGACAAGGCCGACAAGGCAGAGCGCGCCGCGCACGCGCAGGCCGAGACCGACGCGGCGCGTGCCGCGACGTCACGGCCGGTACCGGCCGGCGGCGAAGCCAGGCCGGCGCTGGCCGAGTTGGCCGCATCGCAGCCCGTGGAGCGCAAGGCCGCATCACCGGTAGCGAACGTGGCCGCCTTCAACCCGGCACCGACCGCGCTGCGCGAGGTGGCGCCGCCACCGACCGTGCTGCTGCCCACGCCGCTCGATGCGCCGGACTTCAGCCACGCGCTCGGCCTGCAGGTCAGCGTGCTCGCTCGCGACGGAGTGCAGCACGCCGAGTTGCAGTTGAACCCGGCCGACATGGGCCCGGTGTCGGTGCAGATCGTGATGGACGGCACGCGCGCGCAAGTCGATTTCGGCGCCGACATGGCCGCCACTCGCCAGGCCATCGAGGCCGGCATACCCGCACTGGCCAGCGCGCTGCGCGACGCCGGCTTCACGCTCGCCGGCGGCGGCGTGTCGCAGCACTCGCGCGGGCGCAGCGACAGCAGCGACCCACGCGGCCCGGCCGTGGGTGGCACACGCAGCGCGCGGCGAATGGCCGACGATGCGAAAGGCGACATCGAAGCCGCCGCCCGCGCCGCCACCCGCCGCACCGTGCGCCTGGGCGGGCTCGACCTGTACGCCTGAGCCTTGCCCGCCCCGGTCAAGGTGCTGGCGCGGGCTTCACCAAAGGCGCCGTATCGGCGGGGTGCGAATCCGGCGGGTTCACCAGCGGGCCTGCGGCAACGCCACCCAGCGCGCCGGCAACGGCACCCACCGTTCCACCCACCACGGCACCAACGGGGCCAGCCACGAGGGTGCCGATCGCGGCACCTGCGGCCACGCCAACGATGACCCCGCCTCCCGCCAGCACCGAGTTCGACTCGCGCTCGGCCTCAGCGGGTTCCAGGGGCACCTGCGCTGCGGGGTCCGGGTCCTGCGAAGGAATGCCGTGGCCGGGACGGGCCTGCTCGGCAAGGTCTTCGTCGCCAGCTGCGGTCTGCGGCGGCGGGATGGTGGATGGGTTCATGGTTGCTCGCTGCGTTCAGAGAATTTCAGACAGCTTCCCGATCTGCGCAGTGCGTGTCTGTGCTTTGCCGCACATAGCAAGGATTGAGATCAGGCGCCTCACCAGCCGTGCGAGCCGAGTGGCACCAGGCACCGTAGCGCGCTGCCGGGTGAATAGCCTCCTGCGGCGGCGCAATCGGCTGAGTGGGCGCGACTGACCGCGAATCCTGCTCCTTATCCCCGCTTAAGTTTTACCCCCGCTTTCCATAATTTCCCTCATCGCAGCCTCCGTGCGGCGCTGGCCTTTCAGCGCGGCGCCTAGGGCTGAATCGATCCGAAGGAGTGACGATGTCCGCTGCTGCCCCCACCGCCGATGCCTCTGGCGCGGCGCCCGCCAAGAAGGGCAAGAAGAAGCTCATCGTGATCGCGTTGATCGTGGTCGTGCTTCTGGCTGTTGCAGGTGGCGCGGCACTCTTCCTGCTGAAGAAGAAGGCACCCGTGGACGGCGAAGAGGCTGAGACGACTGCCGCCCATGCGCCGGCCCACAACACCGTCGACCCCAAGCACCCGCCGACCTTCCTGCCGCTCGACCCGTTCGTCGTGAACCTGGCCGACAAGGACGCCGACCGCTACGCGCAGATCGGCATCACGCTCGAAGTCGACGACGCGAAGTTCGCCGATCAGATGAAGACGTACATGCCGGCCATCCGCAACGGCGTGCTGATGATCCTGGCGCACAAGACGTCACAGGAACTGCTGCAACGCGCGGGCAAGGAAATGCTGGCCGGCCAGATCCAGCGCGAAGCCGCGCGCACCATGGGCATCGACATCGAAGAGCCCATCCCGGAAGACGCTGCCGATGGTCCCGACGACGAGCCGAAACCGACGACGAAGGGCAAGGCCAAGGCCAAGGCGAAGAAGAAGGTGGTGGCTGACAACCCGATCCGCAAAGTGCACTTCTCGAACTTCATCATCCAGTAAATGACGACCCCCTTCGCCTTCGGCTCATGTCCCCCGGGGGGACGCGGGCTCCGCCTTGGGGCGGCCCGGCGGCTGCGCCCGTTGATGTCGACCCCCTTCGCCTTCGGCTCATGTCCCCCGGGGGGAC
>Ga0123337_10005952_pt1 | contig 11792 bp, 10 predicted proteins | sample frozenSSSSmetaG_FD_89792 | JGI IMG/M metagenome (GOLD analysis project Ga0123337, IMG submission 89792) | Glacier valley bacterial and archeal communities from Borup Fiord, Nunavut, Canada, to study Microbial Dark Matter (Phase II) -... | ecosystem: Environmental > Aquatic > Freshwater > Ice >...
ACCATATATTCAACAACTTTCTAAAATGTTGAATAGAATGGGTGCGAAAATATCAGGAATTGGCTCAAATTTATTAACCATTGAAGGGGTTGAAAAATTGGGTGGTACGGAGCACACTATGTTACCTGATATGATTGAAATTGGTAGCTTCATTGGCCTTGCAGCTATGACTCAATCAGAAATTACAATAAAAAATGTAGGTGTTGAACATTTAGGTATCATTCCTGAGGTTTTTCAAAGATTAGGAATTAATTTGGAAATTAAGGGTGATGATATTTATGTGCCTGCTCAAGAGCAATATATTATTGATACTTTCATTGATGGATCTATTTTAACCGTTTCTGATCATCCTTGGCCAGGTTTTACGCCAGATTTACTGAGTATTGTGTTAGTAACTGCTGTACAAGCGCGAGGAACTGCTTTAATACACCAAAAAATGTTTGAAAGCCGATTATTTTTTGTTGATAAATTAATTGAAATGGGTGCTCAAATTATTCTTTGCGACCCACATCGGGCTACTGTAATAGGCTTAGATAGAAAAATTCCTTTAAGAGGCATTCGAATGACCTCTCCTGACATAAGGGCGGGTGTGGCATTGTTGATCGCAGCTTTATCAGCAAAAGGCACAAGTATTATAGATAATGTAGAACAAATTGACCGTGGTTATCAATATATTGACCAAAGGTTAAACGCTTTGGGTGCGAAGATTGAAAGGGTTTAAAAAATTTATTGCCAAAAAAAAAGAGAGTTAGAAATATTTTTAACTCTCTTTTTTATTGATCAAATTTTAGATATAAAAGTTCTTTTTATTTTAAAACTCCCAATTCCTTACCAACTTCGGTAAATGCTTGAATAGCTTTATCTAAATGTTCTTTTTCGTGTGCAGCTGAAATCTGCACCCTTATTCGAGCCTTTCCTTTGGCTACCACAGGATAGTAAAAACCAATTACATAAATTCCTTTTTTTAATAATTTTTCTGCAAATTGTTGTGCTAAAGGTGCTTCATAAAGCATTATAGGAACGATCGGATGCTCACCTTTTTTTATATCAAAACCTGCTTCAGTAATTTTTTCTCGAAAATATTTTGTATTTTCTTCAAGTTTATCCCTCAATTCAGATGATTTCGACAGCATATCTAAAACTGCAATAGAAGCACCTGTAATGGCTGGAGCTAAAGTATTTGAAAATAAATAAGGTCTTGAACGCTGACGAAGAATTTCAATAATTTCCTTTTTTCCTGAAGTAAACCCTCCTGATGCACCTCCAAGTGCTTTTCCTAAAGTACCTGTAATAATATCAATCTTACCCATTACATTATGAAATTCATGTGTACCCCTTCCAGTTTTACCAATAAAACCAGAAGCATGAGATTCATCAACCATTATTAAAGCCTTATATTTATCTGCCAAATCGCATATTTTATCTAATTGTGCAATGGTTCCATCCATTGAAAAAACACCATCTGTAACAATAATTCTATGCCTTAAATTTTGAGTTTCTATTAATTTTTCTTCCAAATCAACTAAATCATTATGTTTATAACGATGTCGCTGTGATTTACTCAAACGCACACCGTCGATAATAGAAGCATGATTTAATTCATCGGAAATTATTGCATCTTGTTCATTAAATAAAGGTTCAAAAACTCCTCCATTCGCATCAAAAGCTGCTGCATATAAAATGGTATCTTCTGTGCCTAAAAATGTAGATAATTTTTTCTCTAAAGTTTTATGAATATCCTGTGTGCCACAGATAAACCTCACTGAAGATAAACCATATCCATGCGTATCAAGTGCATCTTTTGCAGCCTGAATAACATCAGGATGAGATGAAAGGCCAAGGTAATTATTAGCACAAAAATTTAAAACATTCGAGACTTCGGTTGTTTCAATAACTGCATCTTGAGGTGTTGTAATTATTCTTTCATTTTTATATAAACCGGCTTCTTTTATTTCCTTCAATTCTTTTTGAAGAACTGGTTTTAATGTTTGATACATAAAATTGATTTATAAATTACTAAATTTTGTTACACTCAAAAATATTTAAGACTAATTTCAATGAAAAACGGATTTGTTTTATAAAATTATTAAAAGTTTCTTATTTAAAAACTTTTGATAATTTCTAAAGTTTAAATTAATATTTGGTTTGTCTGTGATCCAGGCTTTATGTTCCAATTTTTTTATTCATTCATCACAAAAAATAAAATATAATTATCAATTTATCAATATCAATATATTCATAATCTTTCAAAGAATTAAAATGATGGTACCTCCAATGATAAGTGCAGCACCAATTCCTGTTTTTAAGGTCAATGTTTCACCTAAAAAAATTACTGATAGCATAATCGCTATCGCAACACTAAGTTTATCCACTGGTGCCACTTGCGACACCTTTCCTAATTGTAAAGCTTTAAAATAAAAAATCCATGAAAGGCCAGTAGCCAAACCTGATAAACATAAAAAAATCCAGTTTGTTTTAGTTAATGTATTTATCCCTGATAAGTTATTTCTTGCGATCACAATCCCCCAGGCAACTAATAAAATTACTATTGTTCGAATAGCCGTAGCCAAATCACTATTCACATTTTTAATTCCAATTTTTGCTAGAATGGCAGTAAGTGCAGCGAAAACTGCAGAGAGCAAAGCGTAAATCCACCACATATTATAATTTTATTACAATACAATTAAAAGTTTGAATCTATGATTTGAAAAAAATTAAATTCCGCTGGTTAGATTCATGTAATACTTTATAACCCTTTTCAAACAATTGATCAATATATTTTTGAATCCGTAACTGATTTTGTTTATAATTAAGTTCAGCACTGTGATGAAATTCCAAATAGATAGCCTTGATAGAAATATTTTGATCTAAAATATTATCCAGAACCATATATTCTGCACCCTCAATATCTAACTTTAATAAATCTATTTTATCATTTCCTATTTCATCAATTATACTTTTCAATTGTTTCGCAACAACATCAATATAAGTTTCGGAAGCCTGAATATTAGTTATAGAATGGGAAACATGATTTTTATTAATAGGTTCATAAAAACGAACCATCGTGTCCTCATTCCATAAAGCATATGGATAATATTGCAATAAATCCATGTTAGATTTATTTAATGAGTAGTGTTGTTGGCTGTCACCAATTAAAGTCACTTCTCCTTTTAAAGTATTTTCAATAAGTGATTTAAAATGTAAAATTGATTTGGGTGTAGGGTCAAAAATATAGACCTTACAATTAAACTTATTAACAATAGCAGTTTCAACACTAATATCTTCTCCTGCACCAAAAGAATACACAACAGATTCGGCATTTAGCAACTTTTCTGGCAGATAACAAAACCCATAATCATTTCCTATCCGTAATAATCCCTGAGTTAAATCTTTTTCAAACTTTAATTTTGGTGAAAAAATCTTATTTAATTTTTGTTTGAGAATTTTTATAATATCCATTTTAAAGATGTTTTAATTGAAATAATAAATTTTAACTTATTAGCTTAGATATATATTTTTATAAATTTTGCAGTTTAATAAAAAATCTATTTTATATCATTAAGAATATATATTATAAAGGAACTCTATCATTTATAATATTTCTTTTCGAACCAAAATAAGCAGCGCAGGCAACTCCTACTAATGCCCCAAAAAGATGGGATTCAAATGAAACGCCTGGTTGAATTGGGAGTATTCCCCAAATTAATCCACCATAAAATAAAACGATTATTACGGAAATAAGTAGGGAGGTAAAATCTTTTTTAAAAAGGCCAATTGAAATTAAAAAAGCTGCAATACCATATAAAACTCCACTAGCTCCGATATGATAAAATTCTCTACCAAATAGCCAGACTAAAAAACCTCCAAGTAGATGGCAAGTCACAAAAACAGTGGATGCCCATTTGGGGTAAAAAGTAAATAAAGTGGTTCCTAATAATAAAATAGGAATAGTATTAGATATTAAATGAAGAAAATCAAGGTGGATAAGGGGCGCAAAAAAAATACCCTTTAATCCTGAAATATTTCTGGGAAGAATGCCAAAAGTAGCAAAACTAATATGAAACACCCATTCTATTATTTTAATAATCCACAATAAAATGGTAAATCGTAAAGGGAAAAGAGCACTTTTAAATAAAAGTTTCATATATATATAAAAAGGGATAGAAGTAAATCTATCCCTTTTTGTTTTTTTATTCGTTATAACTAATTATTTCATGGCCACTTTGTTGGAGCAATCTTTCTCTTTTAAATAAATCTATATCTGCCGCTACCATTTCTTTAACTAAGGCTGGTAAATCGTATTTTGGTTGCCAACCTAATTTTGTTTTTGCTTTTGTTGGATCACCTATAAGAAGCTCAACTTCTGTAGGCCTAAAATAATTTGCATCTACCGCTACAACTTCTTTTCCTATCTCAACATGGTACTCAGGATTTTTACATTCGGTTACGAAACCTTTTTCATAAATCCCTTCACCTTTAAATTCAATACTTATTCCTGCTTCAGCAAATGCCATTCTTACAAATTCTCTAACTCGCGTTGTAACCCCGGTTGCAATAACAAAATCTTCAGGTTTATCTTGTTGCAACATTAGCCACATGGCTTCGATGTAATCTTTTGCATGACCCCAATCACGTTGGGCATCCATGTTACCTAAGTATAAATTATTTTGTAAGCCAAGTGCAATTCTGGCAACAGCACGTGTGATTTTTCTGGTAACAAATGTTTCACCTCGCAAAGGAGATTCATGATTAAATAATATACCATTGCAGGCAAACATTTGATACGCCTCACGATAGTTAACTGTGATCCAATAGGCATACATTTTTGCAACTGCATAAGGAGAACGCGGATAAAATGGAGTTGTTTCGCTTTGAGGAACTTCTTGAACTAAACCATATAATTCAGAAGTTGAGGCTTGATAAACTTTGGTTTTATCTATAAGACCCAATAACCTAACTGCTTCAAGAATTCGTAATGTACCAATTCCATCAACATTTGCAGTATATTCCGGTTCATCAAAACTTACTTTAACATGAGACATTGCTCCTAGATTATATATTTCATCTGGCTGCACTTCCTGAATAATTCTAATTATGTTAGTTGAATCACTTAAATCACCATAAAATAATTTAAAATGAACATTTTTTTCGTGAAGGTCTTGATACAAATGATCAATGCGATTGGTATTGAATAATGAGCTTCTGCGTTTTATACCGTAAACATTATATCCTTTATTAATTAAAAATTCAGCTAGGTAAGCTCCATCCTGACCAGTAATTCCGGTTATTAATGCTGTTTTTTTCATCTTTTAAGTTTAATCTGTTTTTTATTTGAAATGGATGATAATGGTTTCCTTATTTATTATCTTCTGCTTTTTCGTCAGCAAATTTTTTAATTTCAATTTTATCGGGCACAATTAAAGCATTTGGAAATTCTTTCACCAAAGTTTTATAGACTTTTTGAGCTTCTAATCTATCCATAAAATCACCTACTCTTACCCGATAGCTAGGCAGTGTAGGCATTAAATGTGGAGTTTCATCAGGAAAAATTGAATACGATTTATTTCTTGCTTGTAAAGCTTCATCACGACTTTCTCCTACATAAATCTGAACTCTGTAACCAGGCGCTGATCTTATTGCTTTATTATGATTTGCAATTGTATCTAAAATGATTTGCAGTTTATCAGTGACTTCTATAGTGCTCTTTTCTAAAGTTTTTGATTTTAAATTTTCCGAAGTTTTAGGTTTATTTTCATTTGATGATGTGGCAACTGTAGAATAATGTGGTCTCACCTTCGAAAGGTCTTCTGAATATTTTGAGATGGAATTTTTAACTACAGTACTATTTGTATCAGATTTAGATACCGTAGCTACTGCCTTTTTAGAACAACTAAACAAAACCCCACAAAAGCAAAAAGTTATAAAAACAAAAATATTTTTCAATATATTCATATCTAAAATTTAGAATTATACCTCAATTAACATACACTTGTTTTGACGGATATCGTCCTCAACTTTTTTGTACTTCACATCTTTTACCAAAGTACCATCTACATACCTTACTGTTACCAAATCATTTCTGTTGATAACTTTTTCATTTCTAACCGGAGTTAATTTTTCAGGCGGAGAGGCAGGTTCATTGTCAAACGATTGATTATTGTTATTATTTCCTAACAATGAATGAGCTTCTTCCTTACTTATTTTTAATTTAGGTTGCTTAGGTGTTTTTTGATTTCGAACTTCTTTTACTTCCTGTTCATCATCAACAGGAACAAATGATTTCATTAAATAAGATATAATATCGCTATTAACCTTTACTACAAACCTTTGAAAAGATTCTGCAGCCTCAAATTTATATACTAATAAAGGATCTTTTTGTTCAAAAACGGCATTTTGAACTGATTGACGAAGGTCGTCCATATCTCTTAAATGTTCCTTCCATTCATGATCTATAATTGAAAGCGTTACATTCTTCTCGATTGAACGCAGTAATTCTCTTCCATCGGTTTCAATTACTTTTTTTAAATTTGCAACAATCATTGTTTGTTCTCTTCCATCCGAAAAAGGAACAACCACATCTTCAATATTTTGTCCTCTATTTTTGTAAACATCCCTTAATACAGGAATTACTTTTTCAACTATCTGATCACCTTTTTCGTAGTATTTAGCTTCAGCTTCTTTGAAAAGTTTTTCAGTAGTAATAATTTCAGCATTTTTTAGTAACAAATCATCTGCTGAAACTTGAGTATCCATACCTAAAATACCTATAACCGCTAATTTAAACTCTTCATAATTTCCAGGATTTGATTTTACAATTTCTTCACAGGTATCATATAAAATATTTAAAATATCAAGTTGCAACCTTTCTCCATAAAGTGCATTCATACGCCTTTTATAAATAGCGCTCCGTTGATAATTCATAACATTGTCATATTCTAACAATCGCTTACGAATACCAAAATTATTTTCTTCTACCTTTTTTTGAGCTCTTTCAATAGAGTTGGTAATCATTGAGTGTTGGATCACTTCGCCTTCATCCAAACCTATTTTATCCATAATTTTCGAAAGCCTTTCAGAACCGAACAATCTCATCAGGTTATCTTCCAAACTTACAAAAAATTGAGAAGTTCCCGGATCGCCTTGACGACCAGAACGCCCTCTTAATTGCCTGTCTACTCTTCGTGATTCATGCCTTTCTGTACCAATAATGGCTAAACCTCCTGCTGTTTTAGATTCAGGAGTAAGTTTTATATCCGTTCCACGGCCAGCCATATTGGTTGCAATAGTTACAGTACCTGGCTTTCCAGCAAATGCAACTACTTCGGCCTCTTTTTGATGAAGTTTGGCGTTCAGTACCTGATGTTGTATTTTTCTGAAAGTAAGCATTTTACTAAGAATTTCAGAGTTTTCAACGGATGTGGTACCTAATAGAACAGGGCGTTCATTTTTAACTAACTCAACAATTTCGTCTACTACAGCATTATATTTTTCACGAGTGGTTTTATAAACCTTGTCTTCCATATCCTGCCTTATTGGTTTTACATTGGTAGGAATAGTAACAACATCTAATTTATAAATATCCCAAAGTTCGCCTGCTTCTGTTTCAGCTGTACCAGTCATACCAGCAAGTTTATGATACATCCTGAAATAATTTTGTAAGGTAATAGTAGCATAAGTCTGCGTTGCTTCTTCTACTTTTACATTTTCTTTTGCTTCCACTGCCTGATGCAATCCATCTGACCATCTTCGGCCATCCATTATACGGCCTGTTTGTTCATCTACGATTTTAACTTTGCTTTCATCTAAAATATAATCAACATCCTTTTCAAAAAGGGTATATGCTTTTAATAATTGTTGAATAGTGTGGATTCGACTTGACTTAATATTATAATCCTGAATTAAGTTTTCCTTTTTATGGAGTTTTTCTTCAATAGAAAGATCAACTTCGCTATCAATTAAAGTTAATTCTGTAGCAATATCGGGTAATATAAAAAAATGAACGTCTTCTCCACTTGAAGTAATATATTGAATTCCTCTTTCAGTAAGCTCTACCTGATTATTTTTTTCATCAATTGTAAAAAGCAGAGGTTCATCGGCCTCAGGCATTAACTTGGAATTATCTTGAAGATATATATTTTCAGTTTTTTGCATTATTGATCGCATACCTACCTCACTTAAATATTTTATAAGGGGTTTAATTTTAGGTAAGCCTCTATAAGCTCTAAAAAGAGATAATCCGCCTTCCTTTTCATCACCAGCTGCTATTTTCTTTTTTGCATCAATTAAAAGATCTCCTGTTATTTTCTTTTGCGCTTCGAACAAACGAACAACTCTTGGTTTTAAATCATAAAACTCTTGTTCGTTGCTTCTTTCAACAGGACCAGCAATTATAAGTGGAGTACGTGCATCATCAATTAAAACCGAATCTACCTCATCCACCATTGCATAATGGTGTTTTCCCTGAACCAACTCACCTACACTGCGTGCCATATTATCTCGCAAATAATCAAAACCAAATTCGTTATTTGTTCCGTAAATAATATCTGCTTGATAAGCTAATTTCCTTTCTTCAGAATTTGGTTGATGTTTGTCAATACAATCTATTTTCAAACCGTGAAATTCAAATAGTGGAGCATTCCATTCCGAATCACGTTTTGCTAGATAATCGTTGACTGTTACTATATGAATTCCTCTACCAGCAAGCGCATTAAGATAAGCTGGCAAAGTAGCAACTAAAGTTTTCCCTTCCCCAGTTGCCATTTCAGAAATTTTTCCTTGATGTAAAACAACTCCTCCGATTAATTGAACGCGATAATGTACCATTTCCCAAGTAACTTCAACACCTGCCGCGAGCCATTTATTATGCCAAATTGCACTTTCTCCTATTATTTCAACATTCTTTTTTGTTTGTGCGATTTTCCTATCCCAATCATTTGCAGAAACTTCCAATTTTAAGTTTTCTTTAAATCGCCTGGCAGTTTCACGAACAACTGCAAAAGCAGTTGGTAAAATTTCCATCAATACTACTTCTAATTTTTTATTCCTTTCCTTTTCAAACTCATCAATTTGATTGAATAATCTTTCTTTATGGAGAATATCTAATTTAGGATTGTTTTCAATTTCATCATGAATAGATTGTATTTGACTATCAATACTTTGAAGATGATTATTGATAATATTTTTTAATTCTGTTGTTTTATACCTTAATTCATCATCAGAAATAGATTTTAAAGTTGCATAAACCTGCTCAATCTTATCTGCAATAGGTTCAATTAAATTAACGTCTTTTTCTGACTTTGTGCCACCAAATAATTTGGTAACTCCTTTTATAATACTGTTTAACATATAGTTATGAATACGCTGAGAGAAATACTTTACCTGTAAAAAATATATTTTATCCCACAGATTTTACGAAGTGTGCAAATTTAAAACTTTTTTAAGTATTTCAGACAAATCGTCATATAAAAAAAAGAAGGCCTCAAAGTTTTTAACTCATTTGAGGCCTCAATAACATTGATATAAATTATTTTAATTAAAAATTTTCGGTTTCAAAATCTCCTGCAAAAACTTCAACAGCAGGGCCGATTAAATAAATATTTTTAAATTCCATTTCGTTTTCTTTTAAAAAGCTAACCTGTAAATCTCCACCTAGAGTTTTAATTTTTATTGGGCTTTTAAAATTGTTAAAACTTGATGCTATTGCAGCTGCCGTTACGCCTGTACCACATGAATATGTTTCGTCTTCAACACCTCTTTCATAGGTGCGAACAAAAATTTTATCTTCAGCTATTTTTTCTACAAAATTTACATTTGTACCACCTTTAGAACCAAATATTTCGTTATATCTTATATTTTTTCCTTTTTCTACTACCTGATAATCTTTTAAATTATTAACAAATTCAACATAATGTGGCGAACCAGTATTTAAAAAATTATATTTCCCATTTCTTTCCACAAATTCAACATCTTTCATTTTTAAATAAACTAATCCATCTTTAATACTTCCCTCATGTTCTCCATCAATGGCTAAAAATTTTGCTTCGTTTTTAAAGATATTTAAATTGTAAGCAAACTTTACTAAGCACCTTCCTCCATTACCGCACATTGAACTTTGTTTTCCATCCGAATTAAAGTAAACCATTTCAAAATCAAATTTTTTATGGTTTTGTAATAAAATCAAACCATCAGCACCAATACCAAATCTTCTATTACATATTTTTTCTATTAATTTTTGATCTACCGGAAAGTTTTCGTTCCGATTATCAATCATTACAAAATCATTACCAGTACCCTGGTATTTATAAAAATGTATTTTCATTATTATAATTAAAATAAAAAGCCACATTTAGTGGCTAACAAAATTACGAATGGTGTATTTATCCTATTTAATAGCTAACAAAAAGTGATTTGAAATTAAATATTCTTTAGCTTGGATTCAATTTTTTTTATTTCGTCATTAGTTAAACTAGTAGCTTTTTGTATAAATTCTAAGTTCATACCCATTACTAAAAGCTTCTGAGCCATATCTATTTTCTCTTCAAATTTTCCTTCTATTTTCCCTTCTTTTTTTCCTTTCCTTTCCCCTTCTTTTAACCCTTGCATAAAGGTTACATCTTTTGTTGGATCTAATATTAGTGCCATATCTTCCCTTTCTTTAATAATTAGAGGTCTTAAATCCCTTATGAGTGACAGAACCTCAAGTTGAATAATTTTCTGCTCTAATAACAAACTACTGTCTTTCAGTAGTTCCTGCAATTTTAATAATATTTTTCTAATTATTATTCTTTCATCCTCATTTTCTTTATTTGCTAAAATGGCAAGAATAATTTCTTCCGGAATTTGGGAATCAAGAAACAAATGATAAGAAAAATTTCTCATATCGAGTAATTCATAATTATATTCAAAAGAATAACTTTGAATTACATTTTTCATTTTCAATTTTTCTTCCCCTATATAAAACACACATTGTCTTACAGGTATTTTATAAGTTTTATAAATCATTCCGAAATATTGTACCATTCTTTCGGCCATGTAAGCATCATTTGTACTTTGAAATTCTATATGAAGGATAAAAATACCATCTTTTGCAGTTTTAATTTTAAAAATCGCATCGGCTTCTCTTTCAATAGTATACTCAAATTTTTCAGGTAAATGTTGAAATTCTAGAACTTCAATCATTAATGTTTTTTTTATAAAAGGTATTAAAAGCTCTCTTAAATTTTCTTTAAATATTTTATCATAATCTTTCGACATAAAATTTATTTCATATTGATCAATAGTTGCAAAAATGTTAAAAAAAAAGCCGCTTGAAGCGGCTTTAAATCTTTAATTTCATAAACTTAACGTGCAATTCTTTTTTCTTTAATACGAGCTGCTTTACCTGATTTACCTCTTAAATAATACAACCTGGCTCTGCGAACAGCACCATGTTTCAACACTTCTATTTTCTCAATACTTGGGCTTAAAACAGGGAAAATTCTTTCAACTCCTACACCATTTGAAATTTTACGTACAGTAAAAGTTTCGCCATTGGTAGATGGATTTTTTCTTTGAATAACTGTTCCTTGGTAAACCTGAATACGTTCTTTATTACCTTCGCTGATTTTTACATGCACAGCAATGGTATCCCCTGCTTTAAATTCAGGAAAAGAGGCTCTCTTGGTAGCGTATTCGGCTTCAACGATTTGCATTAAGGGATTCATGATCTATTTATTATCTATCTAGTGAAAATTCTATCTTTGAAAATGGAGTGCAAATATAATAGAAGTGTTTGATTATAAAAATTTTATTTA
>Ga0123337_10005953_pt1 | contig 11792 bp, 9 predicted proteins | sample frozenSSSSmetaG_FD_89792 | JGI IMG/M metagenome (GOLD analysis project Ga0123337, IMG submission 89792) | Glacier valley bacterial and archeal communities from Borup Fiord, Nunavut, Canada, to study Microbial Dark Matter (Phase II) -... | ecosystem: Environmental > Aquatic > Freshwater > Ice >...
CCCATATCCGGCGGGCTGAAGCCCTCGGCTAGGGGTACGAAGCCCGCCTGCGCGGGCTGAACGAGGCTGGGTGGCGGCTGATTGGTTGCCTGTGATGAATGAACACGCCAAAGTTTGCCGAACGAATCAAGGATCAACAATGAGCACCTTTAATCAACCCAATTACACGCCTTCCGAGCTAATGATCGTGGCGGCAGCGCGTGCGCTGGGTGGCGTGCGAACGGTGTTCGTGGGCGTTGGGCTACCAAATATCGCCTGCAACCTAGCACGCCATACCGTCGCGCCGCAGCTGGAGCTGATCTACGAAGCGGGTGTGTATGGCGCGCGCCCATCGCGGCTGCCGCTGTCGATCGGCGACCCGACGCTGGTCAGCGGGGCGACCTCGGTGGTCTCGATGGCCGATCTGTTTGGGCTGTACTTGCAAGGCGGCCTGGTCGAGGCGGCGCTGCTGGGCGGCGCGCAGGTTGATCGCCACGGCAACCTGAACACGACCGTGATTGGCGATTACGCCACACCGCAGGTGCGTCTGCCCGGCAGCGGCGGCGCGTGCGAGATCGCGATCAACGCGCGGCGATTGCTGTACATTATGCGGCTGAAGCGACGCGCGTTTGTCGAGCGGCTAGATTTCGTGACCAGCCCCGGCCACATGGGCGGTGGTGATGCGCGACAAAGCATGGGCGTGCCAGGCGAGGGGCCACAGCTGGTGATCACCGACATGGCACTATTCGATTTTGCGAATCCCGAGCGCGAGATGCAGCTTTCTGCGCTGCACCCCGGCGTGACGCTCGACGAGGTGCGCGCCGAGGTTGGCTGGCCGCTGCGCGTAGCCGCAACAATCGCCAGCACGCCCGCGCCGACTGCCGAGGAGCTGCATATGATTCGCGTCGAGCTAGACCCGCAAGGGATGTATCGGTAAGGCAGGATTCGCACGATGAAGGACGGGGGGACGGGGGACGGAAGACGAAGGACGGCAACATTCGTCCTTTGTCCTCCGTCTTCCATCAAACTCAGATAGCATAGTCCCTAACTAGCCGCAATCGCAGTACGCCAGTAGCATGCGCCATCGGACGTGCGATTAAGCAGCTGCGCAGCGTAGAGTGCGCCGCACAGCTCGGCAACCAAACCAGCCGCGATCAGCTGCTCCTACGAACTTTGAACGATTGCCTCGGCACACTAGAACCATGCGCGTCTGAATTCCGCCTGGGTATGCATCATGTTGGGGCCGGGTGCCCGCTGGGCGTGGCAATATTCGATAAACCCGAATGATTTAGAGCCGCATCCCACGCAGCCGCAGCGAGTTCGTGACCACAAACACCGAGCTGAACGCCATCGCCCCCGCCGCAATGATCGGGCTGAGCTGCCAGCCGAAGAACGGGTACAGCACGCCAGCTGCAATCGGGATGCCGATGATATTGTAGATGAAGGCCCAGAACAGATTCCACTTAATCGTCGTTAGCGTGCGCTTGCTCAGCTCGATCGCTTGTGGCACGCTGCGCAGGTCGCCGCGCAGCAGCGTGATATCGGCCGCCGCGATTGCCACATCGGTGCCAGTGCCGATTGCGATGCCGACATCGGCCTGCGCCAGCGCGGGCGCATCGTTGATACCATCGCCGACCATTGCTACCAGCTTGCCTGCGGCTTGCAGGCGGCGCACCTCGGCGACTTTATCGGCTGGCAGCACCTCGGCCAGCACGCGATCAACGCCGACCTCGCGGGCAATCGCCGCCGCCGTGCGCGCGTTGTCGCCGGTCAGCATTGCCACCTCAATGCCCAGCCGTTGCAGCTCGGCCACTGCCGCGCGCGAGGTTGGCTTGACGGTGTCGGCCACCGCGATCACGCCCAGCGCTTGACCATCGGCGGCGACAATCATCGCAGTCTTACCCGCGCCTTGCAGCCGCTCGACATCGCGCTCAACATCGGCCGTCGCGATGCTCCACTCACGCATCAGCTTGAGATTGCCCAGCAGCACGAGCTGCCCATCGACCACCGCGCTGATGCCGTGGCCCGCGACCGCCTCGAAGCGCTCCGGCTGACTCAGCGTCAACCCGCGCTCCTGCGCCGCCCGCACGATCGCCGCGCCCAGCGGGTGTTCGCTGCCACGCTCGGCTGACGCGGCCAAAGTTAAAAGGTAAGCGGTAAAAGGTAAAAGATCCTCATCGCTCTCATCGCTCTCTTCGCTCTCCTCAAGTGTATCAGCGCTCATCAGCACTAATTTTGCCTTTTGCCTTTTGCCTTTTGCCTTTACAACGTCAGTCACGACCGGCTTGCCCTCGGTGATCGTGCCAGTCTTATCCAGCACCACAGCGGTGATACCAGCCGCGCGCTCCAGGCTCTCGGCGTTTTTGATCAGAATGCCGTGCTCCGCGCCGGTGCCGGTGCCAACCATGATCGCCGTGGGCGTGGCGAGACCGAGCGCGCACGGACAAGCGATGACTAGCACGGCGACGGCGAAGATCAGCGCTTGGGTGAAGCCGACGCCGCCAATAAAGTACCAGCCCAGAAAGGTTGCCAGCGCGATTGCAATCACCACCGGCACGAACACTGCCGCCACCTGATCGACCAGGCGTTGCACCGGCGCGCGGCTGCCTTGGGCCTGCTGCACCAACTTAACAATCTGCGCCAGCGCGGTTTCTTTGCCCACGCGAGTAGCGCGGAACTGGAAGCTGCCAGTCGTATTGAGCGTCGCGCCGATCACCGTATCGCCTACGCCCTTCTCGACCGGCAGCGACTCGCCCGTAACCATGCTCTCATCCAGGCTCGACTGCCCGCTGATCACCACGCCATCCACCGGCACCTTTTCACCCGGTCGCACGATCACAATATCGCCTTTGCGCACCTGAGCGATCGGGATATCGATTTCTTCGAACTCTGGATTCACCCCGCCGTCCGTCGTCGGCCTTAGCACCCGCGCGGTCTTGGCTTGCAAGCCCATCAGCACCTTGATCGCCGCGCTAGTCTGGCTTTTGGCACGCGCCTCCAGGTATTTGCCAACCAGAATCAGCGTGATGATCAGCGCTGCCGTTTCGAAATACACATGGCCGGGCCAGCCCAGCAGCAGCACCGCCACGCTATAAAAGTAGGCCGCCGACGAGCCAAGCGCGATCAGCGTATCCATGTTCGCAGTACGCGCCTTGAGCGCTTTCCAGGCGTGAATGTAGAAATCGCGGCCAGAATAGAACTGCACCGGCGTCGCCAAGGCCAGGAATAGCCAGTTCAGCATGTCGGCCGCCGCCGGGTAATGCATGATCATGCTGCCGCCCGCATTGCCGCCCGCCGCATCCATCTGCGTCTCAGCCGCTGCCCAGAATGGCAGCAGCCAGGGCGCGAGCAGCCCGAAATCGCGCGCCATCGAAAGCACGAACAGCGGCAACCCCAGCGCCACGCCAATGATCAGCTTGCGGCGCTTGTCGGCCAGCTCGCGTGCGCGCGCAGCCGCTTCGACATCTTCGGAGCTTGCGATATCGGTCGCGTCGTTTTCGATCACGCCGTAGCCCGCGCGCTCGACGGCGGCTTTCAGCTCGTTCCAGCCAGTGCTGGTCGGCACGTAGGTCACGCTGGCCTGCTCGCTGGAAAGATTCACGCTGGCATCGAGCACGCCTGGCACCTTCTTCAGCGCCTTCTCGACCCGATTCACGCACGACGCGCAGGTCATGCCGGTGATTGGGAGATCAATCTGGTCGGTGATCACACCATAGCCAGCGCGCTCGACCGCTTCGCGCAGTTGCGACGGCGCGACCTGAGCCGAATCGTAGCTAACGGCGGCCTGCTCGCTCGATAAATTGACATTGGCCGCGCTAACGCCCGGCACTTTCTTCAGCGCCTTCTCGACCCGATTCACGCACGACGCGCAGGTCATGCCGGTGATTGGGAGATCAATCTGTTGTTCCATTATGCACCAGTTAAAAGTTAAAGGTTAAGCGTTAAGCGTTAAGAGTTCAGCAAGCGTTCTCAATTTTGAACTCTTAACGCTTAACTTTGCACTACACGCGGGCTACTTCATCGAAGCCCGCCTCGATGATTGCGGCGACGATCTGCTCGGCACTGACCTGCTCGGCGTGCGCGACTGTGACGGTCTTGCTGTCGAGCGCGACCTGGACGTGCTGCACGCCAGGGATGGCTGTGACCTCGCTGGTGATCGCGTTGACGCAGTGCTGGCACGATACGCCCGGCACCTGGAAGATTTCGGTGATCATGTTTTTCTCCTTCAAGAAATATAATTATGACAATCGATTGGTGGCGTCGAAGACTTGCAGCAGCTCGTGGACGACGCGCTCACGCTCATCGGGCTGCTCGCCGCGTAGCGCGGTAGTCACGCAGCCATTCAGGTGATTCGCCAGAATCAAGCTGTTGAACTTTTCAAGCGCGCGCTGAATCGCCTGAGTCTGCTTCAGAATATCGATGCAGTAGGCGTCATCTTCGACCATGCGCTGGACACCGCGCACATGGCCTTCGACCGTCTTGAGACGGTTCATTAATTGCTGTTTTTGCTCATGCATCGGCAGGCTCCTCTTGCAACCCCCTCCCAGGGGGGATGGGGATAGTATAGTCATATCATGCAAGCTTGTCAAGTACCGATGCGCGGGCGCGCTTCAGCCGCCGTGACGCTGATTCCGCAACGGTAGCATAGAATCCAGTGTAGGGGCGCGCTATATCGCGTCCCTACACTGATTCATGGTAAAGCAATGCAACATCACAGGAATTTGAGCGGCGTACACACGAACACGAACTGATACCGCCTGAGCAGCGGCCAGCGCGCTGAGCCGCAGATGGCCGGGCAGCGTGCGTCGTGACAGAGCAGCCGTTGCGCCGCCCTCCACGCTGATAGCGTGAACAACGCCATTCGCACTGGCAACACTGCATAGCATCGAATATCGTAGGGGCGATCCTCGTGATCGCCCACGATGCGATCCAGTGATAACAATGCGGGCGATCACGAGATAACGAGTGGGCTGAGCTGGCAGTATTGCCTGCCCCCTACGCTGGCAGCATCGCAATTGGACGCACCGGCGAGCCAGTCGCGCCCACGAATTTGAGCGGCGTACACACGAACACGAACTGGTACGCCCGAGCAGCGGCGAGCGCGCTGAGCCGCAGGTTTTCGATAATATAAATTCCACGTTGCGCCAGCAGCAGCAGGTGGCCGGGCAGCGTGCAGCCAAACTCGGCATCGTGCAGCCCAAGCACATCCCAGGCCATATTATCGGCACCCACAGCGATCACCCCGCGATCAGCCAGCCAGCGCGAAGCATCGCCAGCCATGCCGGGGCCAGCCAAATAGCGCTGCTCATCGCCCCAGGCGTGCTCATTGCCAGTGTAGACCAGCGCCACATCACCGGCCTCAATCGTCAGCCCCTGCCGGTCGCAGCACGCCGCCAGCTCGGCGGCGGTCACGGCATACCCTTCCGCTAAGGCATCCACGCCGAAATGCGCCGGCAGATCGAGCAGCACGCCGGGCGCAACAATCGGCGGGATCTGTTCGACGCCGTGACGCGTGAAGCCGCGCGCGGTCTGCACCTCGGCATCGATTGGAATGCCGCCGCAGAGCATGAGGTGATCGGCCTGATGGCTCAGGGCATCAATGTGCGTGCCAGTATGTTCCATGCACACGATCATGCCCGATGCACTGGAGCGCGGGCCATCCTGCCCGGCCGCATCCTGGTGGCGGCGATGCAGCACGTAGCTGTAGCCAGGCCGGTGCGCTGGGTGAATTGGCATCGTGTCGGTGCGCGGCTGTTCCAGGTCGAAGATGCGTGGCGCGTGCGCCGAATCGCCAATCGACAGGTCAAGCGTTGGTCGTGGTGGCATGATCGCTCCTTTTCTATAAACGCGCGGCTGGGTCGCCGCATCTGCCACAAGATCTCGATACCACTTCTTAACAATCTCTGAAAATGTTCCTGCTATGATTATCGCATCAAACAGGCAACATCGTAGCACATACGACAGTTGAGAATCCGCGAATAACGCAAATACATCGGTCGCCATTTCGCGTCGATCAGCGTCATTTGCAGATCGCCTTTGGACTACGTTCTGGTACGAAACGTGCAGCTGTGAATTCTCAGTAAAATCATGTACATTCGGTAAGGAGTAAACGCTCATGGACAATGATGATCAGCAGCTCGGTCGCGTTCTAAGCCGCCGCGAGGTGCTGGCGCTGCTCGGAACCGCCAGTGCCACGCTACTGGTGGGCTGCGCGCCAACCCAATCGGGCGCGACGACGGCGGCGACCGCAGCGACGACCGTACCAGCACCATCGGCGTCGGCAACGACCGTACCAGCGGCAGCAGCTGCCACACCCGCACTCAACGCCGAGGCAGCGACAGCGGTGGCGACAGCGGTGGCGACAGCAGTTGCGGGAAATACAGCCGCCGTGCCAGCTTGCGTGGTACGTCCGGAAGCTACCGCAGGGCCGTATTATGTAGATGAAAATCTAGTGCGCTCCGACATTCGCTCAGATCCTTCGACTGGCACTGTGAAACAAGGCGCGCCGCTCGTGCTGACATTCAATATCTCGCAGGTGAGCAACGGCAGCTGTACGCCGCTCGCAGGCGCTGCGGTTGAGATCTGGCACTGCGATGCGACGGGCGCGTATTCGGATGTCACCGATCCAGGTTTCAGCACCACCGGGCAAAAGTGGCTGCGCGGCTCGCAAACGACCGACGCGAATGGTAAGGCCAGCTTCACCACAATCTACCCCGGCTGGTATTCGGGCCGCGCAGTGCATATTCACTATAAAGTGCAGCCTGACACAACCAAAGTATTCACTTCGCAGCTATTTTTTGATGACACACTCTCGCAGCAGGTGCTCACACAGGCAGCCTACACGAATAAGAGCAGCACGCCGGATACCCTGAATAGTACCGATAGCATCTACCAAGAATTGATGCTGCTCACGACGACGAAGGCCGACCAGGGCTACGCCGCCACGTTCGACATCGGCATGGATATAGAGCAGTCCTGAATTGATTGTAAACGCGCGTTAGCGCAAGCGCGGGTTTGGAGGCGCAGCCGCCGAGAAGAATCCCTTCCCACGTTCACAAATCCGATAGGATTGCTATATCGGCCGTCGGCACCGCTCAATCGCATGGCGGCGGGCTGGGTGGACAGGGCGGCCCACCAGCGGGGCGCGCGACATCGACACCACCGCCCTAGCGCGGGGCCGCACGCGGGTGCGGTGCATGGCGTTGACATATCGTCAGGTCGCATGGTACAGTATCATCGACAATAAAAGAGCAAATAACGCCGACGGTGAAGAGTACGCGCCGCGCCGAGCACCCAGCGAGTCGAGGGAAGTGTAAGCTCGACCAGCAGGCACGCGCCGAAGCCACACCCGAGTTGCCGCCGAGAAGCGGGAGGTAGGAGGTAGGAGTTAGGGCTTGGAGTAACGCTACCAACCCCCAACTCCTACCCCCAACTCCCGGCACCAAGGTTGGCCGGCTGAGTCCCCCGTGATCGGGACGCGCCCTCGCCAATGCAAAGCATCGGCGGTGGTGGCAGAGTGGGGGCGTTTCGCCCCAACCAAGGTGGTACCGCGGATTTTTCCGTCCTTGAGCATAGCTCAAGGGCGTTTTTGTTGTTGGCGCGCAAAAAGCGCTTGGGGTGCGCTGATGTGCTGCCGCCCCTACAGCGATACTCGATGGAAAATCGCTGTCAGCCCGTAAGGCGTTCGTCTACGACGTGACCTAGATTTTGATAAGGAGAAGAAAACAATGGATGCGAAAACACTCCGTCAAACCTTTCTCGATCACCTGCACGCGAACGGCCACGCGATCATCGGTGGCGCGCCGCTGATGCCTGAGCACGACCCGAGCGTGCTATTCACCACCGCTGGCATGCACCCGCTAGTGCCATTCCTGCTGGGCGAGCCACACCCGGCCGGAACGCGGATCGCCAACGTTCAGAAGTGCCTGCGCACCAATGATATTACCGAGGTCGGTGATGCGCGGCACCTGACCTTCTTCGAGATGCTCGGCAACTGGTCGCTTGGCGATTACTGGAAGGCTGAGGCCATCCGGCTCAGCTACACGTTCCTGACCGAGCGGCTGGGCCTCGACCTCCAGCGCATCTCCGTGACCTGCTTTGCGGGCGATGACGATGCGCCGCGCGACCTGGAGGCGGCGGCAATCTGGCGCTCGTTTGGCATCCCTGAGCAGCGAATCTTTTTTCTGCCCAAGGAGGATAACTGGTGGGGGCCAGCTGGTGCGACCGGGCCGTGCGGGCCGGATTCGGAAATGTTCTACGACACCCAGCCCGATGGCCCGCCCGGCGAGACGCTGGTCAGCAATCCGGCGCGCTTTTGGGAAGTTGGCAATAATGTGTTTCTGCAATACGACAAGCAGGCCGACGGGCGCTACCTGCCGCTGCCACGCAGCAATGTCGATCTGGGCATGGGCTTGGAGCGGCTGCTGCCGATCGTTCAAGGTGTGCCGTCGATCTACGAGACCGACCTGCTATTGCCGATCGTCGCAGCGATTCGCGCGCTGGCGACGCAGCCTGAGCCGTTCGCGATCCGCGTGATTGCCGACCATATTCGCGCCGCGATGTTCATTCTGGCCGAGCGCGTGACACCCGGCAACGCCGACCAGCCCTACATCGCGCGCCGCCTAATTCGCCGCGCCGTGCGCTATGGCCGCGAGCTGGGCATCGAAGGGCATTTCCTGGCGCGCTTGGCCGAAACGGCGATTGGCACGCTCGCGGACACCTACCCCGAGCTGGAGCAACAGCGCGAGCAGATCTGCGCCGCACTCGACGACGAGGAAGGTCGCTTTCAGCGCACACTGGCGCGCGGCGAGGTCGAATTCAACAAAGCCATCGGCGCAGCGCTATCGGCTGGAAAGGATACGCTGCCTGGGCCAGCGGCGTTCCGGCTGTACGAAACCTATGGTTTCCCGCTCGAACTGACGCAGGAGCTGGCCGAGCAGCGCGGCGTGACGGTTGACAACGACGGCTTTCAGGCCGCGTTCGCCGAGCATCAGGCGCAATCGCGGCAGGGCAGCGCGGCGCGCTTTCGTGGCGGATTGGCCGAGCGTATGCCCGAAACGACGCGGCTGCACACTGCCACGCATCTGCTCCAGGCCGCGCTACGGCAGGTGCTGGGGCCGCATGTCGCGCAGCGTGGCAGCAACATCACCGCCGAGCGGCTGCGTTTCGATTTCACACACGCCGAAAAGCTCAACGCCGAGCAGCTGGCCGAAGTCGAAGCGCTAGTCAATCAGCAGATCGAACGCGATCTGGCCATCACCTGCGCGGAGATGCGCGTGGCTGCGGCGCGTGACGCAGGCGCAATCGGTTTGTTCGGCGAGCGCTACGGCGAACGGGTGAATGTATATACGATTGGCGATTGGAGCAAGGAGATCTGCGGCGGGCCGCATGTCGAGCAGACCGGCGTGCTGGGTCATTTTCGGATCGTCAAGGAGGAAGCGGTCGGCGCTGGCGCGCGGCGGATTCGGGCGGTGCTGGAGTGAGCTGAAGTCTCACGCGCACCTTCGCTGCATCTCAATGAGCATCGTAGGGACGCGATATATCGCGTCCCTACAGTGAATTCCGTTGGTATCAATGTAAAGCAGAGTAAGCTGTGGCTTATTCTACGTCCCGATACGCCTGCGCCACGATCCAGCTGCCCAGCGCGATCTCCACAACCCCAGTCACCCGACCGGCGCGATCATGATCGGCAAACCACTGAACCAAACGCTGCCAAGCCGGCCACTTTAAAGCTTCGACCCAGATCAGCATGTGCGGACGCGGCGCGAATAGAAATGCAAACCCATCGCCAATAATCAGCGTGCCAATAATCTCGAAGATCCGTCGTTGAACCATCATATTCTCCCAAGAATACAGGAGTCAGGAGTCAGGAGTCAGAATACCGAACCGAGAAGCCAGAAGCCATGAGCCAGAACGCGCTCGCCTCATTCTGACTCCTGACTCCTGACTCCTCGCATCCGACTACTCCTGAAACACCCACACTTTCCCAAACGATCCGGCGATCTCGACATCCTGCGGCCCGTCGCCCACGCCCTCGTCGTAGTCGTTCAGCCATTCGTGCCAGCGACCGGCGCGCGGAAAATCGATCGCGACATGCTGCGACTCAGGCGTCAGATTGACCGCCACCACGACATCGCTGCCGTTATCGGCCCAGCGGTGGAAGGCCAGCAGCTTGCGCTCGTGATCGACCAGCAGCGTTTCGAAATTGTTGGTTTGCAGAGCGGCCTGGGTGTGGCGCAGGTAGGCCAGCGCGGCGTAGTGCTTGTACAGCGCTTGACCGGCATCGCTATCCATATGCTCCCACGGGATTTTGCTGGTGTCGATGGTTTTGGGAGCGCGCGCGCCGAACTCCTGGCCGTGATACAGCATTGGCACGCCCTGGGCGGTGAATAACAGAATCGCGCCAAGCATGCTTTTACGCAGCGCGCCAGCCTCATCAATCGCTGGATTCGTCAGCACCTCGAAGATAATTCGCTCCTCATCGTGACTTTCCAGGTAATTCACCGGCTGGGCGTTATCGGCGTAGCCATCGCCGCCGAAGGTCAGCACGCGCAGCAACCCATCCAGATCGCCATACTGGTTGCCCTGATACTCGCCCTCGCGCAGCTGGGCGCGCAGCATCTTGGTGAACGGCCAGTGCCACGACGCGTCGATCTCGGTATCGCGCACCACGGCGGCCGGGTCGGCCACAATATCTTCGGCGATCAGGTAGGCGTGCGGCTTGCTCTGCCGTGCGGCCCAGGCGATGAAGCTCATCCCGCCGACGCCATCGTAGCGTATGCCTTCGACGTAATCGTAACGAAAGCCATCGATATGATAGTCGGTCAGCCAGTAATCCTGAATGTCTTGCAGCAGCCGCTTAGTGGCGTCGTTCCACAAGTTGAAATCGGGAAAACCCCACGGATTGCCGTCGCTGCCGAAATACGGATTCTGATCATACTGGTACAGCAGGTTCAGCGGCGAGTCGCCGGTGGTATGGTTGAAAACCATATCGAGCAGCACGCCGATGCCCTTCTGATGCGCCGCGTCGATCAGCCGCTTCAAATCATCGGCGCTGCCGTAGCTGCTTTCGGGCGTGAAGAAATAGGCCGGGTTGTAGCCCCAGCTGCGGTCGCCGGGGAACTCCTGGATCGGCATCAGCTCGATTGCATCCACGCCCAAACCGGCCAGGTGATCGAGCCGCGCAGTCACGCCTTCGAAGGTACCTTCGGGACTAAAATCGGCGACGTGCAATTCATAGATCACCAGCTGATTGAGCGGCTTGATACCAAACCCGCCATCGCCCCACTCGTATGCTTGCGCGCCAACTTCGACCAGCGCGTGCGGCTGCGACGAGCCACCAGCCCAGCGCAGCGCGCGCGCATACGGATCGCCGATCGTCATCTCGTTATCGATCACGAATTGATACGCGTGCGTGCCAGCGTCGAGCTGCTTCTCGATCCACCATAATCCGCTCTCGTCAACTGCCAGCGCGTCGGCTTGCATATTCCAATTATTGAAATCACCAATCAGATGAACGCTTTTCTTCCAGGGTGCCCACAGCGCGAACGTGACGACGCCATCGCCACGATCACGGGCGCCATTGGGTGTGCCGGATGGCGCGTCGGCCACACGCGGTGCCTGAGATTCCATATGCGAATTGCCTCCACTTCCACGTACCACAAACAATTTAGGCGAACTGCTCAAACGCAAGAAGCGTGCCGGGAACAGGCCGTGTCGCAAGCCGCCGATCCAAAGCCGCCGCGCTCGCCAGCCACGCCCGCTGCCGCGAGCTGCCGAAAGCCCCGTTCACGGGGCGTCGCTCGCTAGTCCGG
>Ga0123337_10005957_pt1 | contig 11787 bp, 11 predicted proteins | sample frozenSSSSmetaG_FD_89792 | JGI IMG/M metagenome (GOLD analysis project Ga0123337, IMG submission 89792) | Glacier valley bacterial and archeal communities from Borup Fiord, Nunavut, Canada, to study Microbial Dark Matter (Phase II) -... | ecosystem: Environmental > Aquatic > Freshwater > Ice >...
ATTGAAGCCCAGGATTATTAATAGATCAGTAACTAGCGCGAATACGACAAGATATAACGCTATGTAGGCGACAGTAAAGCCGATAGGATATTTCTTGTCCTTAATATTAGGATACAGGTTAACCTGACTTTGGTCTCCGTATAGCATATCGTCGGTATATGCACGTATAGCTTTTGCATTAACTTCGCCCGGAAGTTTGAAGCCTAACCGCAATAGCGCCAAATAAACAACTGGTGAAAGTAGATTCACGACTAGAGGTAAAATTAGTATTCCGCCGGTCATAAAGAGGTCGTAAGGCACTTCAATAGCTACACCTATAAGTGTCTTGGTAATTAACAAAAAGACAATGCTCTTAAATAAGCCCCTGTTGAGCTTGGACTCTGCTCGACGGTACTCTTGTTTTATTTGAGTGCCAAATGATTTATCGAATTTAAAACTATCGACTAGTAACTCGCTAATATTATCCTTATCTTGAATCATACTACGCAGAATTCGAAGCGGTGCGCCATATTTATTTATATAACGCGTAATCTTGTTTGTCGCATAAGATGAGAATGCATCATCAACGTTTCTATGGAACTGAATATATTCATTTATATTTTCATCTGAAGTATCATAAAGCTTTTGCATGTCATATCGAACAGCCGATATATCAGATTTGAATAGCGATCGATGAACTGCAATATAAAGGCTAACCTCATAACCAGCGTCCTCGGCGTCGTTGGAGACAAAGAGCTTTTTTTGAATAATTGCACGATAATGATGATACGCGAACTGAAGGAAGATGGTCTGCAAGGCATCCTCGACTAACATATTTTCACTTTCGATAGATAACAAATCCAGCGTCCAGCTACGGGCCTGGTGATCGTCAACCCCGGACGCTTTCATGCGCCAATAGTTATCATGGTGCTTCTTGACAACATCACTTAACTTATCAATCACCTCGACTGGCTGAGTATTATTTTTAATATAGCCAGATTGGGTTAACTCAATAATCAATTCTTCGGCTACGGTTTTACTAACGGCGGTATGATTGTGAAAAGATAGACTTCGAACATAATACCTACGAATCGCATTTTGAATCAATAGATGCTCTTGGGCATATTCGGCCGCATTTCGTAACTGCTCATAGGCAACCGAAACTACGCCGCCAACACCAGCGACGTTAATTAGACGTCCCTTGTAGTCCTTTTTATGAGCGGACTTAGCAGCCTTCAGTTGGTTGCTGAGTTGGAGGCCATTAGCATTAAGTTTCTTTTCGAGGGTCATAATAATTTCTGCTCTTCAATCCCCATCTAAATACTGATGGTTTAATCTTACGTCGTAATAAAAATGACACATCCGGCGTGTCGCAATTTGGCTTCAAGCCTATGAACGATAACCTATATAGTTTAGACTTTTATCGGCATAAATTCAATGGGCAATGCCGTGAGCGCAAGGTGTTATTGGCTTAAGCTTTTTCGGCTAGATTCGTTTGACGAGGCCAAATCTGACTCACGAATCTGGCGCGCTACTGCTTTTGAAAATCTGACGCCAACAGCATGATTGACTGCCATTAGTTTCGTTATTTTAATTTGATCAAATTCAGATAACTTTTCGATGCCTTCTGGGATTAAGAATTCGTCAAGAGCCCCGTATATAATGTGTACTTGTGACTTTATATTCTTGATGTCATCAAATGTATTCTGTCGAATAATTGTATTAGTTAGCGACAGCCTAAAGCTATCCCAATTCTCTTCATTAACATCAATGCCATCCTTGATGCCTAAAAACTTTCGTGCAAATTGTGAGTTTTTAATCGTAAAATCTTTTTTTTCTGATAAGTACTTATACATATTCAAATACATATCAGTTCGTTGGCGCGATATATTCTTGGTTAGGTCTTCGTTGTCTAGGTAAATTGGTGGGCTTAATAAAAATATGCCCCTCACGTCATTCGGATAACGAGAATAATAATATGCCGATATTATTGCCCCCATTGAATGTCCGACAATTTTATATGGCCTATTTACCCCAAGCTTCCATAAGGTGGAATGAATATACCTGGCATGATCCGCGACATCATAATCGCAATTAGTCGGCTTGGGTGACTCGCCAAAACCTAATATATCTAATGCAATCACCCGATAAGTTTCCGTATCAAGTTCTTTGATTAATGCATCCCAAGTTTTTGAAGTCGCTGCAATTCCATGTATTAATACGACAGTTGGTTTGTGACGGCCACCAGAATCGAACGCTACGTGAAGATAACGTCCAAACTTGATATTATTTATGATTACATTTAGCAATCTAGACATGTCAGTATTATAACAAAACTAGATTTTACTTTTGGTGTTCTTTTGTGGTTTTGTCATATTCACGTATTGTAGCATGTGACCAGAAAGGATGAGAGTACATCTATCTGGATGGGGTTTGTGTTGTATGTTGGAGCTTTAGCCGAGACTAAACAAGCCTCATACCGATAAGCGTATCTAGCATTTCCTTGAACGGCTTATGCGCCTTGCACATAATAACCATTTCTTTCTTTAAATCTTTTATGGATGGCTTATTATTCCACGCCGGAGCAACTAAAAACTCTTTAAATTCAAAATTCAATAGAACAGTTAAAGCTTCATTAATTTCCAGTAAGCCCTGTTCATCTACGCCATGTTTTGTAACATATTCGTCATAATTTTACCTAAAGACAAGGTGCATGGATTCGTGCATAATACTCTCTACTTGGATAGCGAGGCTTGAAAAGAAAGATATATAAAAATAATTTTTATATGAGTTGTACGGACACTTCAACATTGTTGTTATGTATACGTCTATACTTTTTATATCATTACTGACATTCATAAACTTGCAGAGCTTATCGAAATAACCAGTTTCGATAGTTTCCCAGTATTCCGATACAGACTCAATCGTCGAATCGACAATTTGTTTACCTTCGAAATTGTCAATTAAATACTTCTGGATAATAGGAAGCTTATCGACCTCATCGGAATCGGCAACTTTTTGTTTTACAGCTGGCCACATACGGGGCGCGTAGTCGGAGTCATCACGACCATAGCTAGGAAACTTTTCGCTCAAGTAGTTATAATCATAGTTTTCTAAATCTTTTTCTAAATTGTACTGAATTTTTATTATACTCATTAAATTAATGATAGCAGAATATATATAATAGTTGCCTGGTTCAAAAAGTCAGTTCCTTGAATATGACCAAATTCGTAAGGTTATTATTTAGCTGTCAGAAGCAAGGTAGCTAGACTAGACGATTCAGCTCAAGGAACTCCTTTTGTTCTTTGATAATCTTTCTTGGAAGTTTTGTGAATTCTTTTATTTCCTCGCCAAGATCACTCCCGCACAAAGTTCCGCCATTTATATCTACAAGGAAAGCGATTCCAACTGGCCAGCCAAAGCCTTCCTGTTGTTTAATACTTGGATAAACTACGCAACCGATCATTCTTACAACAGACACTTCTACACCCGCCTCATATAATGAAATCCTCTTTACGGCGTCCTCTAGGGTCTCGTCCATACGAATCCTTCCGCCTGGCAAATGCCAATAGTCTTTCCAAGGTTCAATATCCCTTTTAATAAGGACAACTCCATTTTCGGTTTTCATCACGACTTCCACATTGACGCGGGGTACCCGTTTGTAGATATAATTATATTCCTCATCAGATAGGATTGTATTCATATAATGATCATACCAATATTAAAGCACTCCCGCAAAGAAGTGCTTTAAGAGTAACTAGTTTGGAGGGCCAGGTGGGACTATCTGGCGCAGCCATCCTTCACTTTCTCATAAAAATATGTAAACACATTTTTATTTCGTTGCGTTACGCGACCCCACGACTATTATATTTTGCTTTGCAAAATATAATAGTCGTGAATTCCAGTCACATCGGGAACGACCAAATAAATAAACCCTCATGAATGAGAGTTTATTTATTTGGAGGGCCAGGTGGGACTTGAACCCACGACATTCTGCTTAAGAGGCAGACACTCTAACCAGCTGAGTTACTGGCCCATATTCGTAAAATGCAATCATATTTACAAAAACTGATTGTACACTATTACCTCTGTTGGCACAAGGCGATAGTGATGGTCAGTCAATCCTGTAGAAGCGGGTATCGATTAACTTCTTGTAAGGATCCCAGATTTGTTTAGCTTTTTTGTGAGTCAAAGTCGACATCTTGGAAAGAATTATTAACAGCATGCTTAGACCAGTGCATAGTAAGGCGGCTAAAATTTTGTACAAATATCCATCTCCAGCATCCAGTAGCAAGACGAACGACAAAGTAACTGTAAATAGGATAATCATGATCATCCATTCATTGCTGTATACCCTATTGCTCAACTGCATTGCATAGTTGGTGCGGTTCTGTTGATTTGCAATTAGTTTATCCAGTAGCTTATCGACTACATCCTGATGCTCACCTTTGTATTCTAGGCAGAATGCAATCATTTCTTCATATTTTTCTTCGCCGCCGGCGGGTTTTCGGTGACGCATGACATGGTCAAGGTAATTTAGTAGCATCTTCTGAATTTGCTGTCTAAACTTTAACGGCTGTTTTGCAACTAAAATAGCCATCGCAAAAACTGCATTTGATTCCGAGCGAACAATTTTGTGCAGTTCTTCAATCCTAGCTTTTTGCGCGCCTAATATTGGTGATATATAGAATCCATATAAAAATGAGTTCACTGAAAACAGCGTTAAAGCGCCACCCTCAAATTTTATATGTGGGACAAAAGTCACCAACAGGGCGAATAATATAAATACAATTACGAAATAGTAACTTAGTCTGATTTTTGTTAAAAATATGTGTTTCATTTTTTCCTTCTTTTATTGTTTCTAGTATAAAATAAAGTTTAATAAAAACCTATTATATAAGTTGCAATCCAACTAGGCTATATATACAATGCGATTATGAATAAAAAACAAAAGACAATATATATCATAATAGCCATAGCCGTAGTCACTGTCGCTAGTTTGTCTGGCGGTATAGCTTACTATTTTTATCAAAACAGGGTTCCAGAGGATATCCACGGTACCTATGCTGAAGCTACTCAACAATGCGGTTCTTCACCAGTGATAGTATCTGAGGGTATTTATTACACACCCGGAGAACAAAATAATGAACTATTTTCTACGTACGTCCCGAGTGATTTTAAACTTTCTGATTATCCGAATCACAAATTCTATTGTACCGAGGCTCAGGCCCTAAAAGCCGGTAACTATAGACACCCTTGCTGTGGCTACTACGGACAAGAAGATTGGGACAACCAGTTGCACTTAGCAAGACTGCAGTAGATAAATTACCTACTGCAATTACCAATAAAAATAACCTATCTTGCGATAAGTTATTTTTATTGGTACACCCGGCAGGATTTGAACCTACGACCCCTTGGTTCGAAGCCAAGTGCTCTATCCACTGAGCTACGGGTGCATATTTAGCACACTAGTCATTATAACAAACTAAAGGTGTAATTAGTGATTTTTAATGGCTATTGGAATGTAGTTATTAGAATATGACAAAGTGATCCTACCCAAGCAACTAGCCAATAGCCAAATTCCATTAGCTAAATACGCTATAATGCTAAGCATATGGAAATTCATACAAACATACCGTTAAAAAATTATACAACCATGAAAATCGGTGGTAATGCCCGCTTTATGGCCGAGGTCCGAACCCCAGAAGACGTCGCGACTGTTTGCCGTAACTCCCAAGCCCAAAAATTGCCGATATTCGTTCTCGGCGGCGGCAGCAATGTCATAGCTAAGGACGAAGGCTTCAGCGGGATTATTATCCGCATGCGAATCCCAGGTTTTGAAGTTACTGCCGACGATATCAATTCAACCTCTATCCGCATTGGTGCGGGTGAAGTATGGGATTCAGTCGTCAAACGAACTGTCGACATGCGACTTAGCGGTATCGAAACAATGTCTGCCATCCCTGGAACGGCAGGAGCATCACCAGTCCAAAACGTCGGCGCTTACGGTCAAGAAATTGCCGATACGTTGCTGTCACTCGAGGCTTACGACACCAAGACTGATGCTTTTGTGACGCTAATGAAATCTGACTGTGGTTTTGCCTATCGGAATAGTATTTTTCGTGGCGACTCAGCTGGGCGCTATGTTATAACTTCTATAACTATTAAATTATCAAAAAATCAGCCACAGCCACCATTTTATGAATCATTACAAAAATACCTCGATAATAATAGCATCAAAATTTATACTCAAGAAGTAATTAGAAATGCCGTAATTGCGATCCGAAAAGACAAACTACCTGATCCCGAAATATTGCCAAATACCGGATCATTCTTTAAAAATGCCATTGTTGAAAAATGGCAGCTAGGTGACCTACGAAAGATTAATCCCGACATCCCCACTTACGAAATGGGTGATGGGCGCTTTAAAGTTCCTAGCGGTTGGTTAATTGAGTACGTCGGCCTCAAGGGAACGTTGCTTCATGGTATGCGTGTTTATGAAAAAAATGCATTAGTGCTAGTGAATGAATCGGCAACTTCATATGAAGACTTGGCGAATGCGCGCGAAGAAATAATCGGCAAGGTTCGCGATACTTTCCGCATTCAAATCCAACAAGAACCTCTAGAGATATAGACCTCTTGCGATTTGACTTCAAGACGTTTATGATTATAGATATGAAACGTCGCGGATTTACTATCGTAGAATTAATTATCGTTATTACTATAATGGGCATCCTGCTTACTCTTGGTGTTGTGAATTTACGTGGCTCACAAGTTAACGGACGAGATGCTGAACGAAAAGTTGATATCGAGACAATCGCGTTGCACCTAGAAACCTTTTATACATCCGGGACTGATGACCCTAGCATCCTATATAATCGCTACCCTTCAGTTGATCCCACCAGCGGGCTTATCGGGCACGAAAGAACATATTTGCGCGACATAGATCTGAAATCATTAGCCTCACCTACCCCAGCCGGTAGCACCGCTTCTTCACTTATGGCCGCTACGAACTCTACGCAGACAACAGCAAGCGTGACCCCCCAGCCGGACTTCGATAAGTACATCTATCAACCGCTAAAAAGCGATGGAAGCCTCTGCGCCCTAAGCACTGATGAATGCATCAAATTTAATCTGTATTATAAACTCGAATTAGATAGTACTATTAATATGATGACGAGTAGAAATCAATGATAATCAATAATAAACAAGCAGGCTTTTCGGCCGTCGAGCTATTAATCACCCTGTTCATCGCAGCGGCTTTCCTGATTACGGGGTATCAGCTATATGGCGTAGTCATTAAAGATGGTGGCGAAGCTCGTGCCCAAGCAAAGGCGGGTAATGTTGCGGCTGACTACCTACAGCGCTACAAGGCTTCGGCAGCTAACCCATGCACTGTCCAAATACCACTAAATACGCCCAATACTCCGACAATTGTTATCGATGGATTATCGGCCGTTTCCATAAAAGTAGAGATAAGCTGCCCATACAGCACCGCTACGTCAGTGTCCAAAATTCAGGCTACTTTAAAATATGGCAACCCCCAACAGACGATTGTGAATGCGACCTATGTCAACAAATAATTTAAATAAAAATAATCACAAGCGCGGCTTTACATTAGTAGAGATGGTTATTGTGGCGCCAATTGTAATTTTAATGATTGGTGTTTTTATTGGAGCAATCATTACCATGACCGGGGATGTATTAGCTAGCAGAACGGCCAATGTCTTGGCGTTTAATATCCAAGATGCCCTGAATCGTATCGATCAAGACGTCAAGCTAAGCGGCGGTTTACTGGCAACAAACAATATCACCCTGACATCGCCCCAGAGTTTTGACGACACAGCTACTCCAAATTTCAAAAATGTTGGCACGAACGGCCCGATGTTAATATTGAATACTTATGCAACAACCGAGAACCCATCATCTCCAACTAAAAGTCTTATGTATTTATCTGGACAGCCTAATGCCTGTGGATTAGAAAATATTAGCCAAAATCCAGCCCTTATGATGAACGTTGTTTATTTCGTAAAGAATAATACCCTGTGGCGACGTGTTATCGCTCCGACGGGTTACGAGACCTCTGGATGTCGTGGTGCGGTCGTAGGTGCGCCTTGGCAACAACCAACTTGTAAACCTGGCACTGTTGTATCAACTTATTGCAAAACCCAGGACACTAAACTCGTCGAGGACATCCAGACGGGCGGCTTTAATGTTAACTATTTCCTTACACCCGGGGCTACGACTCCGACGAATAGCTCTGATCCGTCAGACAGCGTCAGACAAGCCGTCATAGATACAACAAAAACCATAGACGTCAGTATTAGCGCGACAAAAAACGTTGGCGGCCGCAGCGTAACTCAATCTGGAACAATTCGAACCGTCAGCCCCAATAATATAGTCGCAAGCGCCACTACCCTATCGAGCTCAGGAGGTGGCTCTTGGGCATATAAACGCTCAATTACGGTGTCTAATTCAGGCAGTAGCTTGTCTGACTATCAGATCCAAATCAATCCGTTTACGGATTCTTCTTTTATAAATAATACAGGGCTCGTCGGAAGCTGGCATTTCAATGAAGGCAGCGGATCAAGTACATCTGACCTGAGTGGAAATAAATTTGACGGAACTATCACCAACGCAACATGGGATACGGGCGGAAAATTCGGAAATGATCTTAGTTATAATGGAACATCCGCAGAAGTTAGCGCCGCCGGGTCAGTCATGAGTACCGTAAATAATTTCACCCTTGAGGCCTGGATTAACCCAACCAATGTCACTAGCGAAGGCGAAATTATATATAATGGGAATGACGCTCGAGGCTATGGTCTCATTGTTTTAAATGGCAAGCTTCAAGCACTCTATGGTTCAGTTGTATACATAGACTCGGGCACGTCTATTCCGACAAATCAGTGGTCTCACGTAGTTATGACTAGAGACGCTACGACCACAAGATTTTATGTTAATGGGGTCCAATCACCAAACACCTCAACGGCTGCACCACTTTCGCCAAATAACTATTTTTCGATAGGTCATCAACCACAATGCGCATCATGCAGATATTTTAGCGGAAAAATAGATGAAACCAAGATATACTCCAGGGCTCTATCGGGATCTGAGGTAGCCTTACGCTACGGGACCTCTGGAGTACCTAAAGTACGAAGTGACTATGCCGACCTTCGATTCACTAATGCGGCTGGGGATGCCGAATATCCTTACTGGCAAGAAACCGATGGACGCTACTGGGTGAAGACACCATCTCTCGCAACCGGAGACACGTCTGTGAGTTTATATTATGGTAATGCTATTGCTACCGGAGTATCAAACGGAGATAATGCGTTCACCTTCTTCGATGACTTTGGAAGTGGAAGCTTATCTAAGTGGACCAAAACTTCAGGTGCAGATGCGTTCGCCGTCAGCTCGGGCCTACTGCAAATAACACCCGTGGGCGACAACAACTACCTAACCGCGAATACCCCTATCGGTGTGGGCCAGTTTATAATTGAAAGTAAAATTAGAAGTGCTCATGCCACTGGCTCGAGCCATCCTGGATTTGAATGGCACGCCAACCTGAGCACGGGCGTTAATCACAGGAACGATCAGATCTACTCTAGACCTCACGCATACAATACGGCGGGTAACGCGCAAGGTGCTTATTATAATGGAGCTTTAACGATGTCAACGGCGTCTACTGGAGGCTTATATAATTATAATACCTGGTATGACATGAAAGTTGCACTTCCGGATGCAAACTCGGCGAAATATTTTCGCAATGGCATCAACGAACTAAATGTCGCGACGCAGCAATACCCAGCCAATACCTATGCCGGGATTGTTGCCCATGGTGGCAGCACTATACAGTGGGATAACTACAGAATAAGAAAATATTCTGCGGCCGAGCCAACGCACGTTGCGCCGGGTGCCGAGACCACTCCGTAGTCTTTATTATTGTGACCCTCATACCACTTGTGCTAAAATTAGTCTCGTAGTATATTATAAACATAATCACTAAAAGGGGGCAATCAGAAATGATTCAAGATAATATTAAAGCTTTAAGAAAAAACAGAGGTTTCACAATCGTTGAGCTTCTAGTTGTTATCGTAGTTATCGGTATCTTGGCATCAATCACGATTGTCTCTTATACCGGTGTTACAGCAAAGGCTAATACAGTCAGCGCCCAGGCAGCTGCTAACAGCGCCATTAAAAAACTAGAGGCTTACAATGCCGATGTATCTGGCGGTGGCTATCCTGCAACCTTCTCACTATTAACTGGTGCGACAGCAGACAAAGTATACGCGATATCAGGTGTAACACTTCTAGGTACTGCTATAGGAACAACCGCTCCTTCGGTAACTTCCACAATCAATTACTACCGATGCCCAACCGCCAATGCTACAGGCGTTGCAGTGGGGTATTTTAACTACGGTACCGGTCAAACAAACTACTACCAATCTGGTGCAGTTACTGGCGGCACAAGCACGTCAGTTGGAACCGGCTGCGTAATAGTAGCAAGCTAAAAAATATTACGATTATCTATACCCCCTAGTTGATATGCTAGGGGGTATATTTTATTGTAATGCCCCATCGCGAACAATAATCTGCACAGTCGTGCTTGTGTTTATAAAATGAATACAATATACTAAAAAATATAAATATCATAGTCATACTAGACCAAGGGGGCATTCTCAGTGAAAAAATTAATGCAAACTAACAAAAATAATCGTGGTTTCACGATCGTTGAACTTTTAGTAGTAATCGTAGTCATCGGTATCTTGGCATCTATCACGATCGTCTCTTATACAGGAGTGACGAATAAGGCCAATAAAGCGGCGGCTCAGACAACTGCAGACAGCGTAGTGTCCAAAGCTCAAGTATTTGCTACCGAGGATGTCTCAAATTATTACCCAACCACTTATAACGCACTGACTACCGATAGCACCAAGACATATTTCTTACCAGCAGCGACAGCAACTCTCATGACCACGGCGATGTCCACAAAACCAACTAATACAAACTCGATTAACCTCATGGTCTGTGGAGCAACTAATGTAGCCGCAACTGCTCCAACGAGTGCTGCCCTTATAACAAAAGCTTTGGGCTTACGAGTTGGTTATTGGGATTTCTCCAACGGATCAGCTAGTGCACCTACCTATGAAGATATTGGCAACATAACAACTCCATCTGTCACACTTGGTGGAACCGCATACGCAACAGCTTGTTGGCTGGCTCAATCCTAACATCAATATCACGTATATCTAATAAGAACCTAGTTTAGTTACTAGGTTCTTATTATGTATAGTGACCCTATGATCGATCGCTCGGTAAAGGAAACTCTTTAGCGAAATTCCTGACTTCGGTTCTTAACTCGGCAAGTTTCCCTGCATTATCGCGATTATCTATTGCCTGCTTGAACCAATCGGCGATTTGCGCCATATGCTCCTGCTTTAGTCCACGCGTCGTAACGGCGGGCGTACCCAGCCTAATGCCACTTGGTTTAAACGGCGGCAAAGTGTCATCAGGTATAACATTGGCGTTAACGGTCAGCCCAATGGCATCCAGTGCGATTTCAGCCACTTTGCCGTCAATGCCGAAACTTTTATAGACATCAGCCAGGATTAAATGGTTGCTCGTTCCGCCAGTAACAAGTTGGAATCCACGTTTCTGCATTTCATCGGCTAGGACCGAGGCATTATCAACAATTTGCTGGGCATATTGTTTAAATTCAGGTTGCAAAGCTTCATGAAAAGCAACTGCCTTGGCGGCAATTGTGTGCATATGGGGTCCGCCCTGCATACCAGGGAAAACAGCACG
>Ga0123337_10005958_pt1 | contig 11787 bp, 14 predicted proteins | sample frozenSSSSmetaG_FD_89792 | JGI IMG/M metagenome (GOLD analysis project Ga0123337, IMG submission 89792) | Glacier valley bacterial and archeal communities from Borup Fiord, Nunavut, Canada, to study Microbial Dark Matter (Phase II) -... | ecosystem: Environmental > Aquatic > Freshwater > Ice >...
CAATGTTGGCTATGCAACCGGACATCGTTGGGGTCGTCGCTTATTTCAGAAGGAAGATTCGTGGTTGTTTAAAAAAGAATATTTAGAAAAAACCGAAACCTTCTACGATAAACACGGTCAAAAAGCAGTTGTACTGGCGAGATTTATGCCAATTGTTCGCACTTTTGCGCCGATAGTGGCGGGAGTGGCGGCAATGAGATACAAAACTTTTATGTTTTATAACCTCATCGGCGGGTTTTTATGGACCTTTGGAATCACGCTGATGGGTTATTATTTGGGAAAGATGATTCCTGCCGATCAAGTTGATAAATATTTACTGCCGATTGTTTTCGGAATAATTGTACTTTCTTTTGTGCCTTCGATTATTCACATAATTCAAGAACGCCGGGCTAACAAAAACGATTGAGTGGGAGGAGTTCGATATGGGAATTTCAAGGCATAGTGAGTAATGATATCGTTTTCGGTTGCATCGGAATTATTACGAGCCGAAATTAGGAAACTGCACGTGTCGTTTCCGTACAATTAATTTGGCGTAGGGAAGCGACACGTGCAGTCTCCTCGCTTGTCATTCCGGCGCCGTCGGAATTGATATGACCAGGACGTGTAGAGCGCTCTTCAAGTCGATCAATCGAACACCATCAAAAATTCAGATTAGCCCCGCCGAGGCGATCGAGTCAAATCCGCGAACTTGCAGCTTGATAGGTTAATCTGGTAAAACTAACGAAGTTCAATGATTTCCGAGAATTACATAAACATGGTTGCAACATTAGTTCAGATTAAACACGAAGTCAAAGACTTATCCCTCGCCCCCTTGGGAAAACAGCGCATCGAGTGGGCCGGCCGCGAAATGCCGGTATTGCGCCAAATTCAAGAACGCTACGCTAAAGAAAAGCCCTTCGCTGGCATCCGTATTTCAGCTTGCTGCCATGTAACCACAGAAACAGCTCATTTGGCGATCGCCCTCAAAATGGGCGGTGCAGACGCTGTACTCATCGCTAGCAACCCCTTGAGCACTCAAGATGACGTAGCAGCTTGCCTAGTTGCAGACTACGGCATTTCCGTCTACGCCATGAGAGGAGAAGACGCCGCTACCTACGAACGTCACGTTTACACAGCCCTTGACCACCGTCCCAACATTATCATCGACGACGGCAGCGACGTGGTAGCAGCCCTGATCCAGCACCGCCCCAAGCAAATTTCCGACTTGATCGGAACCACCGAAGAAACCACCACAGGCATCGTGCGTCTGCGGGCGATGTTGAGAGATGGCGTGCTGACTTTCCCAGCAATGAACGTTAACGACGCCGATACCAAACACTTCTTCGACAACCGCTACGGCACCGGTCAATCCACCCTAGATGGCATTCTCCGCGCTACCAATATTTTGTTAGCCGGTAAAAATATTGTGGTTGCAGGCTACGGTTGGTGCGGCAAAGGCACTGCACTGCGGGCTCGCGGCATGGGCGCTAACGTAATTGTTACCGAAATCGATCCGATTCGGGCGATCGAAGCAGTCATGGACGGTTTCCGCGTCATGCCAATGGATGAAGCAGCCACCGTCGGAGACATTTTCATCACCGTCACCGGCAACAAACACGTCATTCGTGCCGAACATTTCGACACCATGAAAGACGGCGCAATGGTTTGCAATTCCGGTCACTTCGACATTGAAATTGACCTGAAATCCCTCGGTGCAAAAAGCAGCGACGTGAAGACAGTGCGTTCTTTCACCCAAGAATACCGCCTCAATAATGGCAAGTCGATTATTGTGTTGGGTGAAGGCCGTTTGATCAACTTGGCCGCAGCAGAAGGACACCCCAGCGCCGTGATGGATATGAGCTTTGCTAACCAAGCTTTAGCCTGCGAACATCTTGTCACCAATAAAGGCAAACTGGAGCCAGGTATTCACTCAATCCCCGTGGAAGTTGACAGAGAAATCGCGCGTCTCAAATTGGAAGCAATGGGTATTTACATTGATACCTTGACTCCCGATCAGATTGAGTACACCAACTCTTGGACTTCGGGCACTTAATCATCGTATTCTTGTTCCCAGGCAGAGCCTGGGAATGAATACAATAAGGCTCTGTCTCCCTCATGCCGAGTCGAGGCAGAGACTCTAGATAATGTGTTCCCAGGCAGAGCCTAGGAACGATAATTTCTTCCTTCTTCCTTCCCAGCGTTACATCCGTTAAATCCGTTACAGAATCCGTTGCCGAACTTCCTTCTTACTTAAAATAACTATGGCTCAATTATCTGCCGACTTAAATCGCTTTTTATTTGAGGAAGAACGCTCGCCTCAAATAACTTTATCAGATGTAATGACAATAGCTGGAGAAAGGCTATTCGGCTTTGTATTCGCTTTACTCGGCTTAATTTTAGTATTGCCTTTTCCCGTACCAGGTCACGCTATCCCCTTTGGGTTAGTCATTTTGTTGCTGGCTGTTCAGCTAATTTTTGGTGCTAAAACTCCTTGGCTGCCAAAGTGGTTGGTCAATAAACCCGTTTCTTTAGAAAAGATTCAAGGAATTATCAAGATGGGGCTGCCTTGGCTGAAACGGCTTGAGTTTTTTTCCCGTCCCCGCATGGCGTATGTTTGCCACAGTTTTATCGGGCGTTTGGCAATTGGAATTGGCATGACAATTATGGGACTTCTGATTATGATTCCCGTACCGGGAGTGAATTCGATTTGCGGATTACCCGTGTTAATTACAGGTGTCGGGATGCTGGATGATGACGGTGCAATTAGTTTAGCTGGTTTGGGAGTCGCTGGAGCTTTGTTGCTGGCTGCTGCTGGTCTTTCCTTCAGCGGTTCGACTCTTTTGAAATCGTTTTGAGGTTCAGGTACAACTGGTTGCGATCGCAAAAACATCTGCGGTTAAAAATAAATCAATCTAATGCCCGTTTGGTTACTATAGATACAGCAGTAACACAAACATTGAAAATTTAGGCAATTATTGATAATTTATTGAAGTTTAGACAGACAATCGTGGCAAAATAGGGAGAATTCCTATCCGCACTGTTAAGATATGTACGAAAAGATTGTAGCCCCGACAACTGGCTCTAAAATTACTTTCAAAGACGGTTTGCCGATCGTCCCCAATGACCCGATCGTTCCCTTCATCCGCGGCGATGGTACCGGCGTAGACTTGTGGCCAGCCTCCCAGAAAGTCATGGATGCTGCGGTAGAACAGGCCTACGGTGGCGATCGCAAAATCAACTGGTTTAAAATATATGTAGGCGACGAAGCTTGCGATGTCTACGGTACATACCAATATTTGCCACAAGATTCCTTAGACGCTATCAAAGAGTACGGAGTCGCCATCAAAGGCCCACTGACAACGCCCGTAGGCGGCGGAATTCGATCGCTCAACGTAGCTTTGCGACAAATCTTTGACCTTTACGCCTGCGTCCGACCGTGCAAATACTATGATGGAACCCCATCATTGCACAAAACTCCCGAACTGCTAGATGTCATTATTTACCGGGAAAATACAGAAGATATTTACCTAGGAATTGAATGGGCAAAAGGCAGCGAAATCGGCAAAAAGTTAATTGAATACCTGAATAATGAGTTAATTCCAGCCACACCAGAACACGGCAAAAAACAAATTCGCCTCGATTCGGGAATTGGGATTAAACCGATTAGCAAAACAGGTTCTCAGCGCTTAGTGCGGCGGGCGCTCACCCACGCCTTGCGGTTGCCGAAAGAAAAGCAGCAAGTTACTTTGGTGCACAAAGGCAACATCATGAAATACACCGAAGGAGCTTTCCGAGATTGGGGTTACGAACTAGCAACCACCGAATATCGTGCTGAGTGCGTGACAGAAAGAGAATCTTGGATTCTCGGCAACAAAGAAAAGAATAGCGAGATTAGCTTAGAAGACAATGCCCGCCAAATAGAACCAGGATACGATGCTTTAACACCCGAAAAACAAGCCAAAATTCGTCAAGAAGTCGCCGACGTTCTCTTTACAATTTGGGATAGTCACGGTAGCGGCAAGTGGAAAGAGAAAATAATGGTCAACGATAGAATTGCTGACAGTATTTTCCAACAAATTCAAACTCGGCCGGGTGAATATTCTATCTTAGCGACAATGAATTTGAACGGCGATTATTTGTCCGATGCGGCCGCCGCAATTGTTGGCGGACTAGGCATGGGGCCCGGCGCGAATATTGGTGATGAATGTGCAGTTTTTGAGGCAACTCACGGCACTGCACCGAAACACGCTGGTTTGGATAAAGTCAATCCCGGTTCGTTGATTTTGTCTGGGGTGATGATGTTGGAATATATGGGCTGGCAAGAAGCAGCAGACTTGATTAAGAAGGGCTTGGCTGCGGCTATTTCTAATAGTGAAGTTACCTACGATTTAGCTCGGTTGATGGAGCCGCCGGTGCCGGAATTGAAGTGTTCGGAGTTTGCGGAAGCGATTATTAAGCATTTCGCAGATTGAGTTGGAGATATTTTTTTGAACAGGCTAGAAGCCCGTTCCATAAATACCAGTCAATTGACTTACTTGTGGGGTGGACTTCTAGCCCGCCCGCTATTAGTTGAGCAACAGGCTAGAAGCCCGTTCCACAAATACCAGTCAATTGACTTACTTGTGGGGTGGGCTTCTAGCCCGCCCGCTTTTGATCGAGTTCTATTAGGATGGAATTGTCATGCCGCGCTGTACTGCGGGGCGCTCTTGCAAGGTTTCTGCCCAGCGTTTGAGGTGGGGGTGGTTGTCGAGGGTTAATCCTTGAAATTCATAAATAGCAACCCAGGGATAAGTAGCAATGTCAGCAATTGAATACTCGCCGCAGATGTATTCGTGTTTGGCTAGTTGATTGTCTAATACTCCGTAGATTCGCAAAGTTTCTTTTTCGTAGCGCCCAATTGCATAGGGAATTGGTTCTGGTGCAAAGCGTTTGAAGTGGTTGAGTTGACCGAACATTGGCCCGACGCTGGCCATTTGAAACATCAGCCATTCGATGACTTGAAAGTATTTTTCTTTATCGGTGGGTAGAAATCTGCCTATTTTTTCGGCAAGATAGATCAGGATTGCGCCAGACTCGAAGACGGTGATGCCGTTATCTCGATCGACTATTGCGGGAATTTTGCTGTTGGGGTTGATGGCGATGAATTCTGGGCTAAATTGGTCATCTTTTCTGATATCTATGACGTGCACGTTGTAGGGTAAACCTATTTCTTCGAGCATGATAGAGACTTTGCGACCGTTGGGTGTGGTAAAAGTGTAGAGGTCAATCATAGTTGTGATGTTAAGTTATAAATTGGCAAGGTAGTAAATAAACAAATATTTTATCATGATTTAGACTAAAATTCCGCAATTTTCATCTATTGTGTTAAAATTAACTGATAATAATAGAAGAATGCCGATCGCCCGCAATGGACATTATTGAAATTCTCAAAGACGATTATCAAAGATTTCCCAAAAATCAGACTTATAGTATTTATGCAAAAGACGTTTATTTTGAAGATCCGGTGAATCGATTTACAGGAGTCGATCGCTACCAAAAAATGATCGGGTTTATGGGGACTTTTTTTCAAGAAATTAAACTAGACTTGCACGAAATTTCCCAGTCGGGAGATAGCATCGACACCCGGTGGACGCTGAGTTGGACTGCGCCGTTACCTTGGAGACCGAAAATGGCGATCGCAGGTAGAAGCGAAATGAAAGTCAACAGCGATGATTTAATCGTTTCCCACATCGATTACTGGAACTGTTCGCGGTTGGATGTGCTCAAACAATTGGTATTTCCAGTCAAGACTACAGAAAAATTATAGATAGAGTCCTATTTTTATGGAGTTAATGTGAAAACACGCGGCATCATAGTTAAGAGATTTCCTCGCTCGTAATTCCCGCAAAGCAGTAGTAAAATTACCTTCAGCTTTATCCACCTATTCAACTGTTAGCGGATTCATAAATCACCTTTCCTTTTTCGATAATTTCGCGAATAAAAAAATTATTCTAGGCAAGACGCTGCTCTATTTCTACAGGAGTTCTGACTAATAAATCTATGGCAAACTTCGGTTGAATTTTATTTAAAATTTCCCAAGTTTTGCGAAAACTACTCCCCTCATAAGGCAAAACGACTAACAAATCTACATCCGAGTCATTTTGAGGTTTTCCATAGGCATAGGAGCCAAATAAAATAATTTTGTCTGGCTTGAATTCATCAAAAATTGCTTTACTTGTCTGCAATATTTTTGCCATGTCTATCATTGTAAATTGACCACCCTCTTTCAACAGTGTTTTGATGATAACTGCCTTTAGAATCAGTAGTGTCACATTTATTAAGTGTGATCGCCTGCTGACAAGTTAATCAATCGCTTCACAATCCGCATCACATCATAAAGTTCATTAGTTTGAGGATTGGCGATTGTGAACTTTTTTGAAAAAGCATATTGATTAGTAGCAGCACGAGTTAGCTTAACAAAAATATAATCTTCCCCATTTGCTATCATTGCAAAAGTTGGTTTTTCTAGGTGAGGATTGCCCATCATATATGCCAAAGTCTGCGGTAAGGCGTTGAATACGCTGAAACCAGATTCTTTGGCCTCAATCACCACCACCCAGAATTGATCGATCACCGCTAAAGCATCAATGCGTCCTTGTAAAACTAGAGATTCTGCCTTATTTTCAATTTCCACTTTCAGATAAGCTTCTCCCCGAATGATGAATGGTGGATCGCACAAACCCATTATATCTAGCAGGGGATGGATGATGATAATATTAACCGTTCCTTCGGAAATACTTTCTTCTTGTTCTAGGTAGTAAAAGTATCGCTTTTTTAGTCGATCCAATTCAAGTTTTTCGCGATCCTTAATTTCTGGGAGTTCGCCCAACCATTCCGTGAAAAACTGAGGGTCATCACTCCTACTCAAATTGAACTTGCTGCGGACATCACTCAATTTAGTAATTGCTTTGCTAATTGCTGTTGCTTGAATCATATATTTTTGAATTATCAACTAATTGCGATCGCTTCTAATTATATCATTCTAGCAGCAACTACTCCCACCTATTGTTCTACATACTCTAATTTTTTAGGTGTATGAAACTCAAACTAATATTGTCCTGAGAGACTCGCATCTCTACGGGTTCTGCTACTAATAGATATTCCGTGTCATTACACTCAATAAAAATGCGGTCGCTTTTTGCTTTTGATACTCAGTATAACATAGCTGAAATACGATCGCCCTTGAAACTCAACCATCTATTGACATTACGCAGATTTAGTGCATCACAGGAAATGTACTGTGTCCGGCGGCTGCTTGTCGCCCAAATTAATTCCGCCATCAAATTAATCTTCGTTACATAACGTTACAATATAGGAGTAAACAACATTCAAACGAGCTAAACAATCAATGCGCTTAATATTAATGACCGGAAAAGGCGGCGTTGGCAAAACCTCCGTAGCCGCCGCGACAGGGCTGCGATGTGCCGAATTGGGATACAAAACCCTAGTGCTGAGCACAGATCCCGCCCACTCCCTAGCCGACAGCTTCGACATGGAACTCGGACACGATTCGCGGCTGGTGAAACCGAATTTGTGGGCAGCAGAATTAGATGCTCTCAGGGAATTGGAAGGCAACTGGGGAGCCGTTAAACGCTACATTACTCAAGTCTTGCGCGCTCAAGGACTCGAAGGCGTGCAAGCTGAAGAATTAGCCATCTTGCCAGGAATGGATGAAATCTTCGGTTTAGTGCGAATGAAACGGCATTTCGACGAAGGCGAATTTGATGTTTTAATTATCGATTCGGCTCCGACTGGCACAGCATTGAGACTGCTAAGTTTGCCCGAAGTTGGCGGCTGGTACATGAGAAAATTTTACAAGCCGCTGCAAGGCATATCTGCCGCCCTTAGACCTTTAGTTGAACCTATTTTTAGACCGCTTGCGGGTTTTTCTTTGCCAGACAAAGAGGTGATGGATGCACCTTACGAATTTTACGAACAAATTGAGGCTTTAGAGAAGATTTTAACTGACAATACTGTAACTTCGGTCAGGTTAGTTACCAATCCCGAAAAAATGGTAATTAAAGAATCTCTGCGCGCTCACGCTTATTTGAGTTTGTACAATGTAGCTACAGATTTAGTCGTAGCAAACCGGATTATTCCCGAAGAAGTAACCGATCCATTTTTCAAACGATGGAAAGAAAGCCAGGAGCAATACCGTCAGGAAATTCACGCAGATTTTATGCCATTGCCAGTTAAGGAAGTGCCACTTTATTCCGAAGAAATGTGCGGTTTGCCAGCATTGGAACGGTTGAAAGAAACGCTTTACAAAGACGAAGACCCCAGTCAAATTTATCACAAAGAAAATACGATTAGGATTGTTCAGGAAAACAATCAATATAGTCTTGAACTGTATTTGCCGGGAATTGCTAAGGATCAGATTCAGTTGACCAAAACTGGAGACGAGTTGAATGTTCGGATTGGAAATCACCGCCGCAATATGGTTTTGCCACAAGCTTTAGCAGCGTTGCAACCTTCGGGGGCGAAGATGGAGGATGATTATTTGAAGATTAAGTTTGCTTAACGAAACTTACACACGGTTTGTAGTGTCTTTTCACGCGGTTGGATCGCCGGACTTCACCTTCTCGATCCACTCCGTTATGCCGATCGTGCCGGCTGTCAGTACCTGTGCAGCATCATGGGCGGGAAGCACATCCTGCATCAGATCGATACGCTTCCATTGTGCGATCGGTGTCTCACAGTCCTCGCGCGGCACGTAGCGCGATGGATTTACCTTTTCATAACGATGGATATAGCGCGGGCAGTTTTGCCACAGTGCCGAGAGTTGGACGCGGACGAGGAAATCCGCCTCCTTGTAGTGTGTCATCATCGGATCGTCGCGTGAGATACTGGCGGTGCCCTGTACTCGGATGCGGTGCGGGCGATCGAAGGAGATAAACAGCATACCAACTTCTGCGTGCTGCGCGACATTGCCCATAGACAAGAACATACCGTTGCCGTCGTAGCTGGGAAATATCAGTGTCATACTGTCGATAACCTTGACAAAGCCGGGGTCGCCACCCTTGTAGGAAACCGTCGGCTGTCCCTGGCCATCGACGGTGGCAAGGAAGAACATATCCCTGGTTTCGATGAAGCCGATCGATTCCTCGTCAAACTCTGTCTTGCAAGTGATCTGCTCAATGCGATCGGCCATGTTGCGCGTGCCGAATTCGTCCTGTAATGCCCGATGCGCTTCACCGTAAAGTTTGCTCATTTCTGTTCCTTCTCTTGCTATGTAAACTCTACTCTACCAACTTAAAATCAGTGGCAATCCGGGGCGCAAATCTATCTGCTGCCCCTGCATTTCTCCATCAAACCCAAGCTGGATGCAATAGTCTGTTCCAATACTTAGCTTAATTTGTTTGGTATCAAGTACAGCTTGCAATTCTGGCGATCGACTATTTGCCGCAGGACTAACTAACTCGACACGAGTGATTTCGCGCCAACCAATAGGATGCTCTGGAGGCTGCGCCTTCTCGGCAGGAAATCGATCGGGACGTTTACCAAATGGGATCTGGAACAGCATTGGCTCAGTTAACACATCACTATTTGTTGCCACTGCAATACTGATTGTTTGAGGCAAATAAGGTGGATGATAGTCCCAACTGGAAAATGCAATGGTATCGCCAGAAACACTGGTAGGACGCAGACAAATCCCAAATGGACAGGCATCATTCTGCCGATTTGTCGATCGCTCCCAAAGACGAGTGCGATGAATTTGTGGGGATTTCGCCTCTTCTGGATCGTGAACCCACAACAATTCCAGCATGGCGTTATGGAAAAAGAAACTGCGATTGGCAGTGCCTTGTCCAGGATGTGTCCTAGACACTCCCTCGGTTAAACCGCATGAGATGAGGCGATCGGCTTCACTAGCGCCTATGTCAGTAAAGATAAAGAGATGGTCAAATTCAAATGCCATAGCTTTAAAACAATTAATTTACTCAGTGCGTCTAAATTAGGCGTTCTTACTGTTTTTGAATCAGGATTGCTCCAATCAGCAATAATGCAGTTCCCAAGACGCGAGACACGCTGAGGGAAATCTGGGTAACACCAAATGCGCCAGTAGAATCCAAGACGAGTGCCGCAACCATCTGTCCGGCAATCACCAAAGAAAAAACCGTCGCCACACCTAATTTCGGGATTGCGATCAAGGACGCCACGAGGTAGTAAGCTGTTCGACATCTAAATTGCATTTTTTATGCGGGCTCTTAGGCCCACCCCACAAGAACTTTATCAAATTTTGACTGTGCAGTTTAAATGCAGAACAGCTTATGCCGCAAAAACCCCACCGAACCAAGCCCATTGTGGAAGAGAATTGAATGCGGGGATGGAGCCGCGATTAGTCGCTCCGCTGGCCCACACTAGAGCGAGTGAAAGCAGAGTTACGAACACTGAAATCATTGTGGTGAGAACCGGAGAGCCGGTTGACGATCGCAAACGCGCATTCCAAGCCATCTGGATTGTGAGTCCCGCTCCGCCGATCGCAACCAGAAGAAAAAGGATGAGTCGAGTAAACATGATATAGTGTCATCTTAGCTATTTTAATGTTCAATCGATCGCCTTTTTATGCTTTTTGTTGGAGCCTGTCAAGTGTGTTTCTCCATGAACACCAAGGACAAAGTTTTGTTAATTTTTTCACTCTTGAATAGCTTGTATCCAAGTTGCTCATAAAGACGAATATTGCGATCGCTCTTGTGCCCGGTGAATAATTCAAAACGCTGCACCTCATCAAAGCAGGATTCGATTTGCTCCATGAGCGTCGTGCCAATGCCTTGTTTTTGGCGATCGGGATGAGTAATAAGCCGCTCAAAGCAAGTAATCCCCGCTTGATACGCTCTAACTGATCCTACAATCTTGCCCTCAATTTGAGCCTTCAAGAAAACTTTGGTAGTGAAGTCGCTTCTCAACTCGTCTAAAGTTTGTGTCAGCGGCGGAATGTTCAAGTCATTATAAAGCTGTGCCTCGCTCTGATATGCCAGCTTTTGCAGTTCGAAAATGGCTGCTGCATCTTCAGGTGAAGCCTGTGTGATGTTTTTCATAATCGTGTATCACCACAAACCATAACTCTTCGCGGACTCCAACGAAATGTCTGGGAGATTACGAAGCATATCATCCCATGTATTTTGTCCTTGCAATGCTTCTATAACCACTTGAAGTGGCTCTGAAAATATGGCTGGAAAATCCGCCTCTTCAGGAAACTGAATCTTAAACGCTAACTGTTCTTGAGGTGGAGTGAATTGAGCGTTGACTGCTTCTTTATTACCTCTAGCATCAACCCGATACCAACCAACTTCAGGCAAATGGATGGCATTTAAACCGTGCAAACTGTAGGGCGCACCTTTATCGTCAATACTCAACCGCTGGTAGCAAAGACCTGCCGGAATGTCATTTGCTCTTAGTAACGCTGCTAACAAGTGACTTTTCGCATAGCAATAACCTGTTTTGTGCTGAAGAACATCTGAAGCTCGACAGGTAACAGGACTCATTTGATAGTCATAACTGTGACAAATTTCATCTCGCACCCACTCAAAGCAAGCTTTTGCGATCGCCGTTGGTGTCTCATGTCCCGATGCGATTTGTTTAGCACATTCCATAATTTCGGGATGTTGCCAATCAATAACTTCACTCACTCTTAAGTATTCTTCCATCTCCATAACTATTACTCCTCGTACTGCTGGCTAGACATCATTAACAGGATTTAGCATGAATGACTTCGTTTAATGCTTCATCAATCACTGTATCGCTGACACCTCGACGCTTCAAACTTGCTAC
>Ga0123337_10005962_pt1 | contig 11782 bp, 9 predicted proteins | sample frozenSSSSmetaG_FD_89792 | JGI IMG/M metagenome (GOLD analysis project Ga0123337, IMG submission 89792) | Glacier valley bacterial and archeal communities from Borup Fiord, Nunavut, Canada, to study Microbial Dark Matter (Phase II) -... | ecosystem: Environmental > Aquatic > Freshwater > Ice >...
GCATCTCCAACAGCATGCTGGTTTCTTTTAGCGCCGCCTCCGCCTGTTTGAGCGCGGTGATGTCAAACAACACGCCCTGGCTGCCAATGATTTCCTGGGCCGGCCCGAACACTGCTGATTTGACGACATGCAAATGCTGTCGGCCGCCGTCCGGGCTGGAATAGACTTCCTCCAGTTCGATCTGCCGCCCGGTTTGCATGATCGATTCGTGATTGGTGATTCCTTGGATCGCCAGTTGCGGCTGCCACAACGTTTTCGGATTCCCCGCTTCGGAAGCGGCGATCTCGTCGGCGGTCCGGCCCAGGATTTGTTCCTCCGACGTGCCTTTGAGCTGGCAAAACCACGGGTTGGCAAAGACGAAACGGCCGGCGGCATCCTTGCGGAAAATCCCCGCCGGCAGCTGCCGGACCAGCGATTGATAGAGCGCCTCCGACGCCCGCAACGCCTCTTCGGCACGCCGCCGTTCGGCCATCTCGCGTTGCGATTCCCGGTTGGCCAACGCCATCTGGTGCGACCGCGCGTTGGCGGCCTGCGCCAGGTACACCGAGAGACCGAGCAATGCGGATGCAGACATACCGATGACCAACACGGCCTCGGTAAAGTGCGACTGGTGCGCCGCCAGCAATTCCGCCCCTGGCGCAACCCGCACGGTCCAGTCCGGTCCGAGGATCTCCAGCGGGAGGACGACCTCCCACTCCCTGCCGGAAGACTTGGCGCTACCCGGTCGTCGGTAAAGATTCTGCCCGCCCTCGGCCAGCGTGATGTCAAAGCTTGCCGCCAGCTCTTTCCCGAGCGTCGCATCGAGCAATTCCCGCAAGCGGATGATTCCCACGATCCACCCCTCGAAGCGGTTCCCATGGTAAATCGGCACCGCAGCCAGGACGCCTGTTCCGCCTGCCATCAACAGGAACGGGGGGCTGAATATCGCCCGTTTTTCGTCGCGTGCCGTTTCCAATGCCTGCCGCGGCTCTTCGGCGGCCAGCTCGGTGTCGAGCAATTTGGTGTCGCTTGCCACCGGCACCACCGACCGCACGCCCATTTCCGGATTCACCCGGGCGATTTTCTGATAGCCCGGAAAATCACCGAGATAGGAAAGGGCGTCAGCTTCCCAAATTCCCTTTGCGGGTTCGCCGGAAATTTCCCAACGCCGGGCCATGCGTCCCAGCGATCGGATCCGCGAATCCAACTGGGTCACGAGATGGTTTTTCACGGTAGCGGCATTTGCCTGGACTGTCCGCTCCATTTCGCCCCGCTCGCGGATGCCGAGCGCATACCAGAACACCAGTGTCGCGGATAGGGACGTCAGCCCGGTGGTGAGCGGTAGCCAACGCGGCGAGCGGTTCGTGCGTTCGAAATCCCCCTGCCACGCGGTCGCGAACAAGCCTAACCCGAGCGCCAGGAAGCCGGCGGCTGTGTTCAAAGCCATCGGCGTGAGCAGGCCCCACGCGTAGGTGCCGGAGAGTCCGGTAAGGTAACCGAGAATGGCCATCGAACTCAGCGCGATCACCCATGAACTGCAGAGCCCGGTCAGCAACGGACCCCATCGGCACCGCGGGAAAACCGCCGCGGCGATCAACGCCACGCCCGTCAGCGAAAATGCCAACGCCGCAACGGGCGACATCCTCCCCGGATGAGTCGTCAAGGTGAGGAGGTAGGGGCGGAATAACAGCTGGTCGAGACCGAAATCCGTGGCGAACGCGTCTTGCGCCAGCGTGAGCAGGCCCAGCAGCGTGACGATGCCCGCGAACGGCCGCGCCAGCCGGAGATTTTTCAAACTGATCGCCAGCAACGCAATCCCGGCGCACACGAAACACAGCGCGGTGTTATATTGCATCGGGGTGAAGTCCCGATGCCATTTGACGAGTGCCGGCCAGTGGGCATACCAGCCGATCACCACGGTCAGTCCGAGCAGGATGACCCCCACGGCGATCGCCCGTTTCCCACGCGTCGCCCACCGGTGGACGAGGGCAAGCCTGGCGGAGATGGGGGTGTCCTCATGCATCGTCACCTCCCGCCGTTGATTCGATTTCCTCGGAAAATGCGTCGCAAGGCAATTCCAGGGTGAAGGTCGCCCCGTGGCCCTGTCCGGCACTGTGGACGGTCAAGGATCCGCCCATTTCCTTGGCTGCCAAGGCACCGCTGTGAAGGCCGAAGCCGTGGCCGTCCCGTTTGGTGGTGAAGCCGTGGGCGAAAATGCGCGTCAGGTTCTCCGCCGGAATTCCCGTGCCGTTGTCGATGATGGCGATGCGAACACAACCGCTGCCGGTGCATACCCGCACGGTCATCTGCTTGTCCGTGCGTGCGGAATCGTCGCAAGCGTGTTTGGCATTGTGGATCAGATTCACCAGAATTTGCAGTGCCTTGTGTTTATCGACGGTGATCGGCGGCACCTCCGCGTAGTCGCGGACCACATCCACTCGGTGGCGCGTCAACGCACCGCTATTGATGCGCAGGCTGTCTTCGACCAGATCGGTCACGTTGACGATTTCGGTGACCCCGGAAACTTTGGCGTAGCTCTGCTGCATGGCCACGATTTCTTTGATGTGATCGATGTTCTTGCCGAGCAGTTGAAGTTCCCGGAGCACCTCGGTTTGTTCTTCCATGAGTCGTCCGGCAAGTTTGCCGAGGAAATCCGGCAGCTTCAGCCCGGTCGGATTGCAGGTGAAGAAATCGGCGAGGTCGGACCCGTGATCATCAAGCAGGGTGGCGATTTTCGTCACGCTGCTGACGTGTGATTTGCGCACGTTGTCCGAGATTACGGAATAGGAGACGTTCACGCTGTTGAGGACGTTGCCCACGTTGTGCAGGACGTTGGTGGCGATTTCCGCCATGCCGCCGCGGCGGGAAGCCTCCACCAGTTGCTGGTGGAGGTTTTCCAGTTCGGCTTCCGCCTGCTTGCGCGCGGTGATGTCCAGCATCACGCCGACGATTCCGGCCGTGCCACCCTCGGCATTGGCAAAAACCCCCTTGGTGAACAGGAATGTCCGGCGGACCTTGTCCGCACAAATCACTTCCGACTCATAGATTTGCACTCCGCCATGCTGCACCAGCCAGCGGTCTTTTGCGTTATACATTTCCGCCTGATCCGGAGCAATCGCGCCGGGGAGTTGGAACCCGGTGCGCCCGATGATCTGGTCCTTGGGCAGCCCCATGACCTGCTCGGACCAGACCTTGTTGCAGTCCAGATAAACTCCTTCGGTATCTTTGATGAAGACCGGGCTCGGAATCGTGTTGAGAAACGTATTCAGAAATCTCAATTGTGCCTGTTGCGCGGCCTCCGCCTCTATGCGGGCCTCGATTTCCTGGCTCAAGCGGGCGTTCTGCGTCTCCAGTTCGAGCGTCTTGGCCGCCACCACTTGCTGGAGCGTGGTGTTTTCCTCCATCGCGCTGAAGATGGAAGGCAACTTCTCCGAGCGGATTTTTTCGCGGGTGACGAGCGCGCGGATGGTTTTGTCCCGCGCGACCAAAGCCCGCTCCGCCGCGGCGAGGCGGAGGGCCAGGTCGGCGGCGATTTCGGCGGAGCCTGATGGATCAGACGGGGTCATGGCATTTTCCCGATGGCGACGCCCGTGAACGTCTGGTTCATGTGCATGCCATCGTATTGTTCTCCGTAGGTGCTGAAGCCGAAGATCTGGTTGTGGCTCAAGATGTTGCCGATGGTGCCGAGCAGGCCGCTGCTTTCATATTCCAGGCGGCGCAAGATGCAGTCGCAGCCGATCACGAGGGCCGGTTCGCCTATTTCGTCGCGCACCCGTTGGAACGCGGCACGGGTTGCTTCCACCGGATCCACCGTGCGGCTCAGCCTGAGGATCACGCCGTCTTCGATCGCGCAAAACAAATTCAGGCTCAGGTCGGGATTAGCACTGCCGATCGAGCGGATATACTGCTCCCCGCCCATTTCCAGGACCAGGGGCTGGAGCGCGAAGACCGTTGAGTTCAGGCTCTCCAGCGGGACGCCGATGAGGTCCGCATAGACTTGGGCGGCGGGTTCACCATTGATCTCGCGGACCGTCCGGTTGTCGGGACCCGAGCTGGTGACGATCAGGATGTCATCGGTGGGAACGAAATGTTCGAACTTGAAAGTCCGGAAGGGCAGCGCGGTGTTGAACAAGGTGAAGACCGCCATGCCGGTGCGGAAGATCCCTTCGGCGTAAACATAGGTTTTTCGGAAATCGAGATCGTCGCCGGCGGATCCACCGACAAACGGCACCTGCGGCAAGTGGCGGTAAAGCAGCGAGGCCAGCCGTTCTTCCGCACGGGATAATCCGTCCACCAGCAACAACCCGAACGGCCGCCAGCCGGGGTGGCTGTGCCGCAATGCTTTGGCTGCGGTGGCGATGCCGGGCACGATTTGATCCATTTCAGCCAGTTCCACGGCAAAGGTTTGTACCGTGATCTCTCCCGCCAGACTGAGGGCGGTGATGCCGCCCCGGGTGAAGCCACCGAGTCCGATCTGCCCGGGTGTCGTGCTGCCGACGACGGGAGTATCGCCAAATGCGGCCTGCAATTCGGTCGCGAGTTTGACCAGGTCGTAGCTCGCGGAGCAAAAGAACAATACCAGTTGCGGTTGATCCTGCCCGAGGTGCTGCCGGATTTCCGCCACGGCCGTCCGTTCGTCGGTGGCCACGGAGCTGCCGCGGCGGATTTGCAGGGGCATCAAGGTTTTCATGAGTGGCTGGTGTCGGTGTCGCAGGGCAGTTCGAGCGTGAAGACCGCGCCGTGCCCCGGGCCGTCGCTGTGCGCGGTGAGGCTGCCGCCCATCTCGTGGGCCGCGAGCATCGCGCTGCGCAGTCCGAAGCCGTGGCCGTCCTCCTTCGTGGTGAAGCCATGCGCGAAAATACGGGTGAGTTGCTCGGTGGCGAGGAACTGGCCTTTCTGGCGGGAAGACTCGAGCGCGGCGTCGCGGGCTTCGGCAAGCTCGCGGAGTGTGATCCTGATGGCCTCCTCGCTGCGTCGGCGGATGGCCATTTCGATTTCGAGCTCTTCCGTCCGGCTTCTAACGGTTGCGGTCGGCGATTCGGCGTTGCGGCCCGCGGACTGTTGGAGCGACCCCTTGGTGGTCAGGGCGTGGGCAATCTGGAAGAACTCGATGGCGTCGAAGGTTTTTTTCAGGATCAAGAGGCGGTCGGAATTTCCGAGACGGGAGATCATTTTCTCCCAGGAATAGTCGGAATAGGCCGTGCGGATGGCGACCTGAAGCCCCGGATCGAATGGTTCGGATGCCGGATGGCTCGCTTCACAGGCAATTTTTTCGGCTTTCCGGCGCAATTCGGCCTCCTGTTTCTTCTGGAGACCGTCGCCGTTCATCTGGGAGCTCCTTCGTGCGCGACATACTCCGCGACCAGAATGCCACCCCGGGCGCGACAAATCACCTTGGAGCACCAGCGGCGGATTTCGCAAATGCATGACCTTCCATGCCCCTTACGAGTGCAATCCCTTTTTTGATCTCGGTATTCGAAGGTAGAACTCATGATCTTCCCAGTTAACCAATACACTATCGCTTGGGCCGTGCCAAGCCCCCGAATATATTGCAACCCTTTTGAAATCAATGAATAATCGAATATCAATCGGGGGTTAGCTTTGGGTTTCTCCAGCAGATCCGGCAATTCATGCAGTGCATCCTGAATCTTCTGCAGGCCCGGGATCCCAACCGGAGCCTGTCTGCTGACCAGAACTGGACGCGCGCGCCGGAAGCTGACGCGGTTGAACCGCGGAAAAGAACTTCTTTTTCCCCGCCCTCCGTCCGGCCCCGCGGCTGTTTCAGAAGCCTCCCGGCAAAAGCAAATTCATTGCAGTCAAAAGGAGCAGTTTCATCAGAGCCAATTTTTGATAAGAGTCAGTTGTCGCAGTGCCGTTTTGAAGTCCTTGAGAGGCTCCGGAACCGCCTGCCTCAATGCTCACAAGCGGGCGACCCGCCCGGATACAACACGCCGCTCCTGATCCGCACATTGTCCCGGCCCTCCAGAAAGCGGAGCAGGCTGTCGAGATCCATGCCCATGGATGAGCAGGTGTGGAAGGTGATGGATTTCCCGAAGCGCCGGTCCACGACTTCCATCAGTTGGCTCAGCCGGATTCCGGCCGGATAGGTGGCGACAAGATCGATGATGTCGTGTCCGTGGTTGGCGATGGTGTCGGTCATGGCCGGAGGGCTTGAGATCGTATCGGGGGGGACAAGTGACACAAAAAAAGCCCCGCACTCGGGTGAGTGCGGGGCTTTTTTGTGAAGGGTTCGGGCTCAGGGAGCGGCGGAGATGGACTCGGCCTTGGCGGCGGAGGCACGCACGTCCTCGCGCAGGCTGCTGCCCTTGCGGTTGCTCCACCAGAGGGCGATGGGCGAGGCGATGAAGATCGAGGAGAAGGTTCCGACGATGATGCCGATGAAGATGATGAAACCGAAGTCGCGCAGGCCGGAGCCACCGAGGAAGGTGAGGATGAGCACGCTGATCAGGGTGGCGCCGGAGGTGAGCAGCGTCCGCGACAGGGTGGCGTTGATCGCGTCGTTCATGATTTTTTCCACCGATCCGGTTTGCACGAGGACGGTTTCTCGAATCCGGTCGAAGACGATGATGGTATCACTGATCGAATAACCGGCGATGGTGAGGACCGCGCCGACGTGGATCAGGGAAAGCTCGCCACCGAGCAGGACGACGATGCCGACGCAGATGATGATATCGTGGAAAATGGCGACGAAACCACCGAGCGCGAAGGAGAACTCGAAGCGGGCGGTCATATAGATGAGGATGCCGATGAGGCCGCAGATGATGGCGATGATGGACTGGGTGAGGAACGAGCCACCGATGACGGCGGAAACCTCTTCCTGGCTGGCATCGATGATGTAGCTGCCGGTGTCCGACTTGGCGGCGAGGGCGGGAATGTCCTCACGCAGCTTGGCGGTGATGGCCGGGGCGTCGGCAGTGGCGCAGCGGACAATGAGGGCGCTGCCGGTGGCGGGGTTGCTTTCCTGCTGCGGGTAGGCGGCTTTGCTGAGCGTGAGGCCTTCGAGCGTCTTGGTGACGTCGTCGAGGGCGACTTTGGTTTCCTTGCCGAGCTGGAACTGGATGCGGGTGCCGCCGGTGAAGTCGATGCCGAGCGCGCGCTCTCCACGATAGGCGAAGCCGGCGCAGGAGATGATCAGGGTGGCAAGTGCCAGGCCGATGGCGAGGCGGCGCTTGCCCATGAAGTCGTAGTTGGCGGACTTGATGAGGTCGAGGAAGGTGAGTTTCTTGAAGAAGCCGAAGTCGATGCCCCAGCGGAACAGCACCCGGGTGACCAGGATGGTGGAGAACAGGGAGGCGGTGATGCCGATGGTGAGGGTGATGGCGAAGCCCTTGATGGTTCCGCTGCCGAGGGCGAAAAGGATGACGGCGGTGAGCAGCGAGGTGAAGTGGGAGTCGAAAATGGCGGTGAAGGCCTTTTCGTAGGAAACTCCGATGGCGTCCTTGAGGTTTTTCCCCCTGCGGATTTCCTCGCGCAGTCGCTCGTAGATCAGCACGTTCGCGTCCACTGCCATGCCGATGGTGAGGACCATGCCGGCGATGCCGGGAAGCGAGAAGGTGAAGCCGAACATCGCCATGACGCCGAAGAGGATGATCGTGTTGACGATCAGTCCGATGATGGCGATGAAACCGGACATGCGGTAGTAGCCGAGCACGAAAATGAAGGTCATGAGCAGCGAGAGTCCGCCGGCGATGAGGCCCTGACGGATGACGGCCTTGCCGAGGGTGGGGGAGATGTTGCGGAACTCATCGACGACCAGCGGGTTTTCCAACGGGTTCATCAGCGAGTTGGCGAGGCCTTGCACTTCGCCGGGTTCGTGGAGGCCTTCGATGATGAACCGCTTGCCGAGCGGCACCTGGTTGACGACCGGGGCGCTGATGACCTCGCCGTCGAGTACGATGGCGATGCGGTCCACGCCGGGGCGCATGTCCTTGGTGAGGGCGATCATCTTGTCAGTGCCGTCACCGTTGAGGGTGATGTCAACGGCGTCCGCCTGTTGCGCGGAAGGGGTGGCGTTGGCGATGTCCGATCCGCCGAGGGCCATGCGGCGGCTGAGCAGGATGGGGCGGGTGAACTCGGTTTTTTCCGTGTCCTTGCTCTTCATCTTGTAGGCGCGGTAGCCTGGGATGATTTCGTCGCCATCAGCCACGCGCTGGGCGAGAGTCTTCTTGTCGGTGGAGTTGGGCTCGTCATTGCGCGGGCTGACCTCGCGGAGCTCGAGCTTGGCGACCTTTTCGAGAGTGGTCCGGTATTCGTTGGATTTTTCCGGAGTGACACCCGGCATTTGCACAAGGATGCCACTGGCTCCCTGGCGCTGGATGAGCGGCTCGGTGTTGCCCATGCCGTTGAGCCGCTTCTCGATGACCATGATCGCTTGATCGACCTGCTGATCGGTGATCGGCATTTTCTCACCGCTTTCGGTTTCACGCTCCTGGAGACGCAGCGAGAAAGACGAGCCGCCGAGGATGTCGATGCCGCCCTTGAGCCGCTCTTCCGGTGGGGTGGCGGCGAGGATGCAGAGGCCGACGACGCCGATGGTGAGGATCGTGCCAATGTTGCGCTTGCGCCGCTCGATCTCGGTCGCGAAGTACCAGAAAAATAAAATCATCAGCACGAACGCGGTGATGAACAAGGTCAACGGGTCTTCGTAAAAGGCGATGGCAAGCATGGTGTGGAAATGGGTGTTTGGCCCCGGTGGCGGAGCGCGGAATCGGTGGAATCAGGATGGGTTGGTCTCTCAGGCCGCGTCTTTTTTCTTCACGCTGGCGATCGCCGGTTTGTCGAACTCGAGCATGGTGCCTTCGGAGACTTTGACGATCACGGTGTGTTCCTTGACGTTGTGAACGATGCCGTGGATGCCGGAAGTGGTGATCACGCGGTCGCCGCTCTGGAGCGAGGCGATCCGCGCCGCCATTTCCTTGCGCTGGGTCTGCTGCGGGCGGATCAGGAGGAAGTAAAACATGATGACCATCAGGCCCATCATGATCAGGGGATTGCCAAGAATGCCGCCCGGGGAGCCGGATGCGGCGGTGGTGTCTGCGGCGAGGAAACTGGCGATGAAGGCGTGGATGGGAATCATGGAGTGGCGGATCGGGTATAACGTCGGATGAAGGAATCTTTGTATGCGGGAAAATTCCCCGCGGCAATGGCATCCCGCGCACCAGCGACGAGGGACAGGTAGAAATGCAGATTATGGAAGGAAAGCAACCGCAAACCGAGGATTTCCCCCGCACGGAACAGGTGCCGGAGATAGGCCCGGGAAAATCCGGCGACGTGGGGATGCGCGCTTTCACAAACCGGGCGCGGATCCTTGGCGTGCACGAGGTTCTTGATGTTGATCGGGCCGTCGAGTGTCATTGCCATGCCATGGCGGGCGATCCGGGTGGGCATCACGCAATCGAACATGTCCACCCCGCGGGCGATCATTTCCAAAATCTGCGGCGGCGTGCCGAGTCCCATGGCGTAGCGCGGCTTGTCGTGCGGCAGGAACGGCACCGCGTTTTCGATCGCGCGGAACATCTCATGCTCCGGCTCGCCGACGGAAACCCCGCCGATCGCGTAGCCGTCGAAACCCAGTTCCACCAGCTCCCGCGCCGATTGTTCGCGCAAGTCCGCATAGACCGAGCCTTGCACGATGCCGAAATGGCTCTGCCTGCCCTCGCCGGAGCGAGGTTCGTTCGCGGCGACCCATTCCTTGCAACGTTTCGCCCAGCGGGTGGTGAGCGCGAGGGATTTGGAGGCGTAGGCCTCGTCGCAAGGGTAGGGCGGGCATTCGTCGAAAAGCATCGCGATGTCGGAGCCGAGTGCGCCTTGGATTTCCATGCTGAGCTCGGGGGTGAGCATCATTTTCGAGCCGTCGAGGTGGTTTTGGAAACGCACGCCCTCTTCGGTGATTTTGCGGAGTTTCGCCAGCGACCAGACTTGGAAGCCGCCGGAGTCAGTGAGCATCGGCTTTTTCCAAGTGCTGAATCCATGCAGCCCACCAAGTTCGCGGATCAGTTCGTGGCCGGGCCGCAGCCAGAGGTGATAGGTGTTTCCGAGAATGATCTGCGCGCCGAGTTCCTCGACCTCGGCGGGGTGCAGGGTTTTCACGCTGCCCTGCGTGCCCACGGGCATAAAGATCGGAGTTTCCACCGTCCCGTGGGGGAGGATGAGCCTTCCGCAGCGGGCGGAACTCTGGGGATCGGTGGCAAGAACGGTAAAAGACACAGGCGGGCGGCGGAAATAGGCCAGAATCCGCCATGGGCCAAGCCCAAACAACATTCACCCGCGGCAGTGGAAAATTATTCACTTTTTACCGAAACATCGGCCACCGGGCGGAGTTCAACCCCTGTTCCCGACAAGATCCCCGGATGCGGAAAATATTTTCGAATAATTTCCTCTGGCGCGGCTCCCACTGACGGGTAATTTCCCGCGACATCCAAATCCAAACCAACCAACCTACCAGAAACATATGAAACTCCTCCTCAGCGCCATCGCTGCAACATTCATGGTCACCCCGCTCGCCTTCGCTTCCGATTGTGAGAAGGGTAAGTGTGACAAGGACAAACAAGAGCAAGGCACCGTCGCCGCCGTCACCGGCGATTGCGACAAGTGCAAGAAGGGTGAAGAAAAGAAGGAAGACGGCACCATCGCTTGCGACAAGGACGGCCAAAAGGGCAAGAAAGACGAAGGCACCCTTGCCGGCGATTGCGAAAAAGGCAAATGCGACAAGGACAAGGGCGAAGAAGGCACCCTCGCCGGCGATTGCGAAAAGGGCAAATGCGACAAGGACAAGGGCGAAGAAGGCACCCTTGCCGGCGATTGCGAAAAGGGCAAATGCGACAAGGATAAGGGCGAAGAAGGCACCCTTGCTCATTGCGGCAAATGCGAAAAAGACCACGACAAGGACAAGAAAGAAGGCGGCGAGAAAAAAGAAGGCACCATGGCCTGATTTCCGCGTTCGATATTCGATTTCAAAAGCTGCCGGACAATCTCCGGCGGCTTTTTTTGTGCGCATGATTCCGCACAAAGCAGGTTGACCGCCGGGCGCTCCGGCCACCAGCCTGCCGCACGATGATCGATGTGGTTTGCGGAGTGATTGAAAATGAGGGCGGGCGTTTCCTCGCCTGCCTGCGGCCCCAAGGGAAGCACCTCGGCGGCTTGTGGGAGTTTCCCGGCGGCAAGGTGGATCCGGGAGAAACTCCGGAAGCGGCGCTGGTCCGCGAGTTGATGGAGGAGCTTTCGGTGGTGGTCGAGGTGGTTTCTCCGCTCACTCCTGTCATCTGGGCCTACGATGAAAGAACCATTCGGCTGCTGCCGTTCCGGTGTCGGATCATCCGGGGAGACCTTCACGCCACCGAGCATGAGGAACTGCTCTGGTGCTCTCCCGAAAATTTCCACGACCTGCCGTGGGCCGACGCGGACCTGCCCATTCTCCGCGAGCTCGCCCCGGCGCCCCGGCTGGCCCTTGAAACGGGAAATTGACTTCACCCCGCGCGGTGATAGCTATTCCAAAACCCTGAAAACCCATGAAATCCGCCATCACCCTCACGCTGGCCGCCCTGCTGCTGGTCCCCATCGGCACACTCGCGGCGCAGGACAACGCGCAGGATCCCAAGTTCCTGAAAAAGGCGGCTCTCGAAATCGACCTGCACATCGCCTCGTTCTATCGAAAAAATAACCTCGCCGTGCCCCAGGTTACGGACGACGCCACCTTCCTCCGGCGCGCCTTCCTCGTGTCCATCGGCCGCGTGCCCACGGCGGAGGAGGCGCTGGAGTTTCTCGAAATCAACGATCCGACGAA
>Ga0123337_10005963_pt1 | contig 11780 bp, 8 predicted proteins | sample frozenSSSSmetaG_FD_89792 | JGI IMG/M metagenome (GOLD analysis project Ga0123337, IMG submission 89792) | Glacier valley bacterial and archeal communities from Borup Fiord, Nunavut, Canada, to study Microbial Dark Matter (Phase II) -... | ecosystem: Environmental > Aquatic > Freshwater > Ice >...
AATATTTTGATTCAGGCGTTATTAAAGAGCAGCATAATAAAAATCAGTGGTTGTTGCAAAGAGAACTGTATTTTATCAGAATTACCTAAAAGCCTGTTGGACTTTTTTGATGCACCTGAGAAAATGGTAAAAAAAAGGGCCTCTTTGCAGAGACCCTTTTTTTTGATAATATAGAATCATCCGTTTAGTTAAAAATATAACGGAGGCCTAACTGTAACTGCCAGCAGTTAGATTGATTATTATATACACTAAAAGATTTATTAGCCAGTTGCTTAATATCATCAACAGTAGTGTAATACATTGAATAAATTGGGGTATTTGAAGAATCCATAGACTCATATTTTAATACTTTGCCATAATTTGACGGAGAATTGTTCTGAATAACTCCCCAAGAGTCATTAATTAGGTTCCCAACGTTTAGAACATCAAGGCTTACTTGCAAGGTATTTAATGATTTTCCAGCTTTTACTCTAAAGTCTTGTGCAACTTTCAAGTCGAAACGATTTACCCAAGGCATTACTGCAGAGTACGCCTCAGCATATTTACCTTTGTTCTTACTTAAATAAGGATCTTGTTCAACAAAATTCCAAAATGCTTCAGCTTGTTGAGCAGATGTAAAGAAAACTTCTTTTGTTTTAGAATCAATAATATCTTTGAATAGAATTTCATCTCTATTTGCCGGAATATACATCAAATCGTTGTTCACACCATCTTTATTCATATCTGAGGAATAGACCCAACTAGAACTTCCTGTATTGTAACCATTATAATAGATACCTACACTTGTAGCAAAGAACTTGGCATATGCTTTTCGGTAGCTGATTGATCCAACGACTTTATTGGGGGTCACATACTGAGAATTTTGTAATCCGAGTTGGTTTGGACCATTGATAGAGGCCTGGTTTTGCCATGCTGAATTGGCCTGGTTACCGGGGTTGCCAGAAATCTCCTTTACCTTAGTGTAGGTATAGGCAAACATCATTTTCAAATTCTCAATGGGTTCTGTTGTAAATGTAGCATTCAGATTATAGCCATAACCTTGGTTTGTATTAATAAGTACCATTGCATCATTAACACCAGCATTCAACAATACTGTTTTACCTTTACTATCGACTGGATAGATATAACGGTTATCAGGTCCGTTAAAACGAGCAAAACCAGCAGTATCCTGCATATTGGCATTTACCTGGCTAACAGCATTAATATCTTTAGAATACATACCTTCAAGCGTCAAAGCCATTGGGAAGGAAGTAGGCAATTGATAATCTATAGCAAATGAACTCTTCCAGACCTGTGGTAGTTCAAAATCAGGATCAACTGCTGCGATTGAACTTGGAAGGGCTGCCGTAGCAACAGTTGGTAATCCGAGTACGCTTATCATTTGATTTACATCGGTAATGATTTTCCCATCCTGAACCAATTTGGTTAAATCAGCATGGTTATTACTGCGGGTTACTGTATTTTGAACCATCCCTCCGTTGGTAGGCATATTGGTATAAAACACCAAAGGAATACGGCCAGTAAAAATACCTGTACCACCTCTAACTTTGAATGTTTTATTGCCACTTATATCATAGCTGAAGCCAACACGTGGAGAAAGCAAGAGTTTTGATGTAGGCCACATTCCTGTATTAATTGTCCTGTTATCAAGGAAAGTTAATTTTGATACCTCCGTATTTTCAACCAGATCATTCAGGTATGCTGTTCTATCTCCACGAATGCCCACTGTCACCTTAAAGTTTTTATTGATGTTCCATTCGTCCTGGGCATAAATGGCCAATTGACCAAAACGCAGATCGGCCACCGGATTTAATTCCCCACCATATCCATAAGTAAGTCCCCATGATTCAGGAGTAGCACCATTCTCAAAGTCAGCAAGACTTCTAAAACGATAGTAACCTGTACCAAATCGTTGGAACGAGTTAGCTACATATTGATCCTCATAACTAGCACCAGCAGTTATAACATGTTTACCTACTGAATAAGTGAAGTTGTCAACAACACTGGCAACATTATTTTTCACACCATTATTCCATGAAAATAATTCATACCCAGCTGACATAAAGGCATCATTATCTTTCATAATATCGATGTGAGGAAATGGAGAAGAAAGTGAACCACGCATATCTTCAATACGAGTGAAGGTACCCAATACCTGATTGGTCATATTGTTGCTAATGCGTGTATTGAGCTCAGCAGTCAATGAATGAACCAAGTTGTCCATTGAATAGGTGTTGTTACGAAATGCCATTGCATTTTGAGAAATACGACCAGAAGTCATTTTAGTAGCTGCTGTTGAAGTTGAATTTGTTGGAATATCAGCTACATTTTTAGTGAAGTTATAACGAATAGTAAATTTGTTATTGTCATTAATGTTCCAGTCAATGCGCGCAAGCATCTTTTTATTTAAAGAGCCACCATCGTAATTGCTGTAAGATCCTGGATCATAGCCATAATTACCTAAAGCTGTTTTAAAAGCATCCATGTCATTTGTTGTAACACGGGTAATGTTTTGATCCGCATTTGCAATTCCATCGGTTGACAGCTTCCATTGTTGAATCGGCTGAGGAGAATCTTCGTACTCTCCGTTTACAAAAAAGAATAATTTATTCTTAATAATTGGTCCACCTAAAGTAAAACCATAAGTTGCGGTTGATTCTGTTGGACGATCGCCCAGGTCAAAACCATCAACGGTATTGCCTCGATAATCCTGATTACGCTGGTAAGTATATGCTGATGCTTTGAACTGGTTGGTACCACTCTTGGTGATTGCGTTGATGCCTGCTCCTACAAAATTAGCCTGCTTCACATCAAACGGTGCAATGGTTACCTGAAGTTCATCAATTGCATCAAGAGAAATAGGATTTCCACCTCCGGGAAGGCTTGAACTTAACCCGAAATTATTATTAAAATTAGCTCCATCAATGGTTACATTATTCAAACGGCCATCGCGTCCACCAAAACTATTTCCAGCTCCCGAATATGGTGAAAGACGGGTAAAGTCGCTTAAACTGCGTGAAATAGAAGGAAGTAGAGTTATCTGCTCATTTGTGATATTAATTGAAGCGCCAGTTTTATTGGTTCCAAATGCTGAAGGTTTAGAACCAACAACAATAACTTCATTGAGTTCAATTTTTTCTTCCTGCAAAGTGGCATTAAGCACAAAAGATTCCCCAAGGAAAAGAGTAATTTCAGAATATGTGGCTAAATTGTAACCTACAAAGCTTACTTCAACCAAATAAGGACCCCCTGACCGCATACCCAAAAGAGTGAAACGGCCTTCAGAATTGGTGACCGCACCATACTTGGTTCCAGAAGGTTGGTGTACTGCAACAACAGTGGCACCAGGAAGAGATTCATTGCTCGCTCCGGTAACCTTTCCACTTATACCCGCTGTGGTGACCTGCGAATAGCCGGAAAGATTCATCATTACTAATGCAATGAGTAATAAATAAACTTTTAGAATACTTTTCATAGAAAATTGGTTTTTGAAATTTTGAACAAAGAAAGTTATTTAGTTTATGAATAGTTTAATTTTGTGTCTTATTAGAAGGTTACCAATTTGTTTCAAATCAATTAAATAGATGAATTGGTTTTTACTTAATATTTAAAAATATAGAACTCCCTTTTTACTTGAAAATGATTGGTATTTCCTTTACTGTCAGGTAGTAGTAATTAAACTTATGGCACATTAAACCTGTTAATAACTCATGTTACGCAAAGGGGCAAATAGACAAATAGACAAATAGACATTTTTCGAAAAGATTACACATCTTACTACTGTCGTGTCTCAGATAATATGACGGCTATCGTATCTGCAAAAATGGAATCCTCATGGGTATGAAAATGAAATGCCAAATGCCAAATGCCAAATGCCAAATGCCTTTATTAATACCACAAATCCCTAAAGCTATCAATGAATTATTTAGTTTATTTTACTTGCTAAAGGATCATGCAATAGTTTTGAATCTTTTTAACAATGGTTGGATGCAGTGTTACGCAATTATAAAATGCTTAATATCAAGATATAGCAATGGCCACCTATTGCATGATTCTTATAATTGCATAATCCGTACGATACGATCCTTGCAAGAGGATTTTGTAATTGGCATTTGGCATTATGGCATTTGGCATTTGGACAGAAAATACAATTCATTTCAAAACCAGACTTTCTAATTGATAGGTTCCATGCCAAAAGTGACATATTAGCTGACACACGATATTACCTATTATTCATCCTGGTATGACCAAAAGCCAAACAATTCATATTCTCAAGTGTTTTATCTCATGAAAAACCTATTTTTGTAACCTTATTATTAGCTTGAATTATAAATTGTGTATAATGGTACAAAAAGATATAGAATTACTTGAAGAGAAGGGTTTTATTGACGAGACGATTGGCCCTGAGGTGAAACTGGTTGAAGAAATCAACCGCATGAGAAAGGAAAAAAATGCGGTCATTCTCAGTCATTACTATGTAGAGAGTGAACTTCAGGATATAGCAGATTATGTAGGCGATAGCCTTGGATTGGCACAGGAAGCAGCCCAAACAAAGGCTGATTTGATTGTCTTCGTGGGCGTTCATTTTATGGCCGAGACAGCTAAAATTATCAATCCAACCAAGAAGGTTATCCTGCCCGACCTGAAAGCAGGATGTTCGCTGGCGGATTCAGCTCCGGCTGAAAAATTTGCTGAATTTAAAGCGCGCTACCCCGGCCACAAGGTGATTTCATATATCAATTGCACGGCTGATTTAAAAACCATGACCGATGTGGTATGCACATCAGCCAATGCATTGAAAATAGTGAATAGCTTTCCCAAAGATCAAAAGCTCATCTTTGCTCCTGATAAGAATCTCGGAAACTACATCAACAGTTTAACCGGTCGAGACATGGTACTTTGGGATGGCGCCTGCATGGTGCATGAGAAATATTCGGTCGAAAAGATCATCGACTTGATGGATCAGCATCCTGATGCCGAATTCATTGCCCATCCGGAGTGCGAGAAGCCGGTTTTGCTGGTGGCCAGTTTCATAGGTTCGACCACCGCATTGCTGAAGTATGTTGAGAAAAGTGTTTCCAGGAAGTTCATTGTTGCCACAGAAAGTGGTATTCTGCACCAGATGAAAAAGGCCTGTCCTGATAAAATATTCATCCCTGCCCCTTCGATAGATTCAACCTGCGGGTGCAACGACTGCTCTTACATGAAACTGAACAGCCTTCAGAAGTTATACATCTGTCTGAAACATGAACTTCCTGAGATTACCCTTTCAGATGAAGTAATCAGGAAGGCACAGTTACCGATTTTCAGGATGTTGGAGATTTCAAAATAGGCCATTAAACCGACTATGGATTTCAAAACTCTTTCGCTATATAAGCCCAGAATGGAATATCGCCGCTTTGGAAAATCCAATAAAATGGTGAGTGTCATTACCTTGGGCGGTATGCGTTTTAAGCATGGATCAGAAGATCCCCGGGAGCATATCCCTCAGGATACGCTGGATCAATGTCGCGACACAGTTGAAAAAGCACTTGCGCAAGGCATCAATTTAATTGAAACTGCATACGGGTACGGCAAAAGCGAACATGCTTACGGTCAGGTTTTAAATGATGAGCTCAAAATAAAACGTGATTCCTACTTTTTAATGACCAAAGGGAATCCGAAAACTGCAGAAGAGACCCGAAAACTGGTTGCCCTCCAATTAAAAGCCCTGCAGACTGATTATCTCGATTTTTATGCATGGCATGGAATCAATACAATGGAACTTTTAGAAACGGCGTGCGCCAAAGGGGGGCCGGTTGAAGAGTTGCTGAAATTAAAACAAGAAGGAATTATAAAGCATGTCGGGTTTAGCACCCACGCCCCGCTGGACGTTATTCTTAAAGCCATCGAAACCAACTTGTTCGACTTCGTAAATCTGCATTATTACTATTTCTTCCAGCGCAACAAGGCAGCCATTGATCTGGCCGAGACCAAAGATATGGGTGTATTTATTATATCGCCCAACGATAAAGGAGGACAGCTCTTAAGATCGCCCCAGAAACTGAAAGAATTGACTGCCCCACTGCATCCCATTCAATGGAATGCCCGTTTTTGCCTCAGTCATCCTGGAGTTCACACTCTAACTTTTGGATTACCTGTTACAGTGCAGTTTGATCATATCAACGGTATTTTTCCAGCTCTGGCTCCCCTTTCTCCTGAAGACGATCAAATAAAACAACAGCTTGATGACCAAAAACTACTTGATCAATATGCTAATTTCGATGCTTACTGCATGGAAAACGATCCTTCAGGATTGAATATTCCTGAAATTTTACGTTTCCGAACCCTTTGGAAATGCTACGACATGAAAGACTTCGGTCTTTACCGTTACAATATGTTTCAGGAAAAAGACCACTGGTTTCCAGGTAATTTCCCCACATATGAAAACCTTCAAAATATTGATATGAGCCGCTGCCCACCCAATATTCCACTGGTAGAACTCATTAAGGAAACACATGAGGGATTGTATCGGCCAAAGGTGAATATCGATATTACCTGTAAAAAATAAAGTGATGGAATGTGTAATTTGTAAAAAAGTAACAACTGAAAAGGTAAATGTTATTGTTACCCTTGACCGGGGAGGTTCAATAATTGCCATTAAGAGGTACCTGCCCAAATCTGTAATAATTGTGAAAAATACTACCTGAGTACTGAAATAACTTCAGAAGTTCTAAAAAAACAGAAGAAGCTTTTAATAAAGGCTTTGAAATAGAAGTAATTAAATTGAATAGTGTAGCCTGAATAAATATTATAAACATAACGGCGAAAAAGTTATCTTCTCCGCCGTTTTAATTTATACTTTATCTATAAAGTTTATTTCTTCAACGCTTTAATCCTTTTGAGATTTTTACGCCTCTGCATTTTCAATTTAATGGTGTAATCCAGCTCATACAAGGCCGGAACAAACATCAGGGTAAGGAAAGTGGCAAAGCTCAATCCAAAGATGATTGACCAGGCCAGAGGCCCCCAGAAAGCCACATTGTCGCCTCCGAAATAGATATGCGGATCCAACTCGGTGAACATGGTGATGAAATTGATATTCATACCAACGGCCAATGGCACCAATCCAAGTATGGTAGCTGTGGCAGTGAGGATAACAGGTGTGATACGGGTTTTACCACCTTCGATAATTGCACGTCGGGTAGGCATTCCTTCCTTTTTCTTCGAATCAATAAATTCAACAATCAGGATTCCGTTTCGGACCACAATTCCCCCAAGAGCTACAATACCCAGGCCAGTCATCAGGATGACAATATCCATACCAAAAATCATTACTCCAAGCAATACCCCTACAATACTGAAAATAACTTCGCTAAGGATAATGAGTGATTTGCTGACTGAGCCAAATTGTGTAATCAGGATAAAGAAGATAACTCCCAATGCAATGATCATGGCCTTCAAAAAGAAGGTAGACGTTTCATCCTGATCCTCTTGTTCACCAGTTAATTTGATTGCAGTTCCTTCGTGAAGCGGAAATGTTTTGGCCTTTTGGTTGATCACAGGTACAATATCATTGGCCGAATATCCAGAGAGCACATTGGAATATACTGTAATAATGCGTTTTTGGTCCAGTCGCTTGATTCCTGCATAGGTCGAGGAGTAATCAATCTTGGCCACTGTTGAAAGCGGAATACTGCGCAATTGCCCGCTATTCATATCACGATAGGTGATTTGAAGATTTACCAGTGCATCAATGTTATCGCGTGTTACTTTGGAATAGCGAAGCATAATAGGAAATTCATCCTCGTCTTGTTTATATTTCGATATTTCCTTTCCATACAAGGCAGTACGGATTTCCATCCCTATTTGTCCGGTCGACAATCCCAGGCGTTGGGCGCGGTCGCGATCAATCTGAACGTTGATTTCAGGAGAATTCATTTCAAAATCTGTTTTCAGTTCCTCAACCCCTGGAATGCTAAGTGAATCAAGATAATTACGGAAGGCAAAAGCATCAGCCACCAGGTTGTCAAGGTTTTCACTGGTAATTTCAATGTTGATTGGTTTCCCGGTTGGTGGCCCATTACTGTTTTTGTCCACTGTAATCTCTGCCCCGGCAATGTCGGCCACTGACTTCCTGATCAATTCCATGTATTCAGTTGTCGAAATACCCGTTGTACGGTTTTTGTGTTCAACAAAATTAACCGATACCTTACCTTTATTGAAAGGAAAACCCGAAGAAGCAAAACCTTCCTCCTCGGCGCCAATGGTCACGTTCGAAATAATGGACTCAATATCAGGATTCTTTTTACCGACTGCCTGGTAAACGCGTTCTTCGGCCAGTTTGGTAATTTTGTCAGTCTCATCCTGATGGGTTCCCCCGGGCATCTTCACATAAACATAGATGTTGTTCGGATCGCTGTTTGGGAAAAACAATACGGTTGGTTTAACAATCCCGGTAATAAATAGGGTTGCAAAAAACAACACAACCATCCCAATTAAAATCCATATTGGACGTGCTCCTTTTAACACGAACCGAAGCTGGCGATCATAAATACGCATCAAGTAAGGCCATGTTTTTTCCTGAAAGCCTGTTATTAACTTTTTGATCACAAAATGGAAAAGCAGGATCATCAAAACGCCAAATACCAAAAAGTTGGCCAGGCCAATAGATTTGGTTAAATAAAAAACCACAGCGAATGCGAGCATCACCAAAATGATAGTCCTGATTTTTCTCCAACCGCCACCTTTTTGGGAGTCCGCATCATATTCATGTTTCATGAACGAAACTGCGAACACAGGGTTGAACACATAAGCTACAAAGAGGGAGGCAAATAGTGTAATAATAAGCGTAACAGGCAAATAATGCATAAACTGGCCTACAATGCCTGGCCAAAAAACCAAGGGGAAGAATGGAGCAAGTGTCGTGAGTGTTCCTGATAATATGGGTTTAAAAACCTCGCCTGCCGCCCTTTTTGCCGCGACATTAATATCGGGGATGAACTTATGCAATCGGTGGGTGTTTTCAATCACCACAATAGCATCATCCACCACAATACCAAGGGCAAAAATAAAGGCGAACATCACAATCATGTTCATCGTGTATCCCAAACTGGGGATGATCAGGTAGGCAACAAATATGGAGAGTGGGACTGAAAGTCCTACAAAAAACGCGTTGGTAACGCCCATAAAGAACATCAGAACAATGGTTACAAGAATAAATCCGATAATAATTGTATTATTCAATTCTTCCAGTGTATTTCTGGTAAACCGGCTTTGGTCACCCGTAATAGTCACCTCCATATCTTTGGGATAATCACGGCCTTTGAGTTCCTCTTCTACAATGGTTTTAATTTGATCAGAAGCATCCAAAAGATTTGATCCACTCTTTTTGATCACGTTCAGGGTAATTACATTTTTACCGTCCAGGCGTGCAAAACTTGCCTGTTCTTCAAAACTGTCATTCACATCAGCAATGTCACTTAATTTTATGTAAGCCCCACTGGATGAATGGACCACAATGTTTTTCAGCGTTTCAACATTGTCGAACTGGCCTTTGATGCGCACCGTATTTCGTGTTCCGTTGGTAGTTAATGAGCCTCCCGAAATGGTCATATTTTCCATTGCCACCGCTCTTTCAATATCACTGAAAGTTACTTTGGCTGCCTGCATCTTAAAAATATCGGCATTGATTTGTATCTCCCGGTCCAGTGCCCCTACAATATCAACACGGGTTATTTCTTTCAACGCTTCTATTTTGTCCTGGGCAATTTCTGCATAATGTTTTAGTTTATCCAGATCATAATTGCCTGATATATTTAAAAACATAACGGGGAACTCCGAAAGGTCAACGTCCATAATATCCGGTTCGGTTGGCAGATCGGTTGGCAGATCGCTCTTGGCTTTATCCACGGCATCGCGTACACGTTGCTTGGCAGTTTCGATGGACAAGTCGGGATCAAATTCTACAACGATAGAGGCAAAATCCTGTACCGAATTACTGGTTATCTTTTTTACATCCGAGATAGATTTCAATTGTTTTTCAAGCGGGCGAGTAACCAGGTTCTCCATGTCTGCAGGAGAAGTGCCTGGATAAGCCGTACTTACAACGATATAGGGAATGATTACCTGTGGAAACTGTTCCTTCGGAATGAAATAGTAATTCATTATACCGAGGACCGATATCAGGATAGCTAGCACATAAACACTTGTCTTGTTATCAATCGCCCAGCTGGTTGCAAAAAATTCTTTAATTTGATTTTCTTTTGACATATTGGTCAATTTAGCTGATTTAGAAAACTACTTTTTCCCCTCCGTTCAGGCTCTGAAATCCTGAAGTAATGATGTTTTCGCCTGCCGTAATTCCTTCCAGGACTTCAATGTTCCCATTGTAGTCCCTGCCGGTTTTAATTACCCTGCGTTCGGCCATCCAATTGGTTCCGTTTTGTTTGGCTATGTAAACAAACTTACCGGCCTGGTTGCTTTGTACATAATTAACCGGTAAACAGAATGCCTTTTCGTTGGTGTAATCTTTAATTTTAATATAGGCAATCATATTGGCACGAAGTTCTATATCTTTGGACGAAATTTTACATTCTACCTTAAAGGTCCGGTTGGTAGGATCGATAAACCGGCTGGTGAAGTTTAGTTTTGTTTCAATCTCTTTGCCTAAATCAGGAAAGCTAACCAGGGCATCATTGCCATTTTTAATGCGCGAAGCATAGGCCTCGGCCACATCAGCTGAAATTTTTGCCACACTCATGTTGATCACCCGAATGGTGGAAGTAGGCATCCCTGGCGAGGCCATTTCGCCAACCCGCAGTGGAATGCTCTCCACGGTACCGTTGATAGGTGAAATAATCTTCGACATTTTCAATTGTTCATGAATGGTTCTCACTCTTTGTTCGAGCGATTCTTTACCACTTTTAGCTTGTAAATATTGCACCTCGCTGCCAATTTTCTTATCCCACAGGGCACTCTGCTTTTCGAAAATAGTGTTGGCCAATGCCAATTGTGTATTTACCTCTTCAAGTGATTGTTTTGTAACCTGGTTATCCAAATCTACCAGCACCTGGCCTTTTTTAACCTGCGATCCTTCTCTCACATAAACAGCAGTTACGATTCCCGGCATTTGAGGGCTCACTGCAATGTTCTGGTCACCATCAACGGTCCCCTGTACTTCAATATAATGGTTAAAAATACACGCTTCCGTAGGAGTAACTTTTACCGTTATGGGTTTCAGCTCTGCTTTTTCACCAGTTGGATTGATTTCCGTTTCAAGCTTTGCAATTTGAACAGCCATCTGATCGTGCTGTATTTTCAGCTTATCGAGCTCTGCTTTTTTATCGGTAGTTCCACTACAGGCTACCAAAAAAGCGATCAGGGCGAAATAAATGATACTTCTTTTCATAGGTAATAATATTTTGAGTTTGTAATTTCTAATTGACGTGGCCGGTTAAATAATAGTCCGGTTATTTTGTTATATCCTGATTGATGTTATATAATTTTTCGAGCGTCGACTTTGAACTTTGCAGATCATATATACTTTGATAATAATTGGTCAGATTGTTAAGGTACTGATTTTGGGTGGCCATCAGGTCCATGCTGGAAGAGAAACCCTGTTTATATTTCTCCAGGGTGCGCTGGTAAATGTCGTCCGACAACTCTTTGCTTTTCTTCTGATTTTGATATTTTTCCAGTTTCAACTTCAAGTCATTTTGATATTGACTGGCCTGCATCATAAGGTTACTGGATACAAATTTGCGGGTGTTTTGGGCTTTCTCCAGAGAAAACCGTTTTTG
>Ga0123337_10005970_pt1 | contig 11773 bp, 8 predicted proteins | sample frozenSSSSmetaG_FD_89792 | JGI IMG/M metagenome (GOLD analysis project Ga0123337, IMG submission 89792) | Glacier valley bacterial and archeal communities from Borup Fiord, Nunavut, Canada, to study Microbial Dark Matter (Phase II) -... | ecosystem: Environmental > Aquatic > Freshwater > Ice >...
AAATCGAGGCAGGCGAAATGTTTGCACCTTTTGTTCAAGTAGTTCAAGAACCAGAAAGTGAAGAAAAAACAGAAAAGAGATTTATCGATTCTATTTCAGATGCTTTATGGGAAAGCATGGAAAAATTTCCAAATCTGATAATAATGGGTCAGGATGTGGCAGAATATGGTGGAGCATTTAAAGTTACAGAAGGTTTTATTGAAAATTTTGGAAAACACAGGGTTCGAAATACTCCTTTATGTGAGTCAGCAATAATAGGTATTGGTTTAGGGCTTTCGATTCGTGGTTTTAAATCAGTGATTGAAATGCAATTTGCAGATTTTGTGAGTTGCGGTTTTAACCAGATCATAAATAATTTGGCAAAAAATTTTTACCGATGGTCTCAAAATGCTGATGTTGTAATACGAATGCCAACTGGAGCAGGTTCATCTGCCGGCCCATTTCATTCACAATCCAATGAAGCATGGTTTTTTCATACACCTGGTTTAAAAATTGTTTATCCTTCGAATCCTTTTGACGCAAAAGGTTTGTTAAATGCTGCCATTGAAGATCCTAATCCAGTTATGTATTTTGAACATAAACTTTTATACAGGTCACTCTCTGAGGTAATTCCTACTTCTTATTATACGATTCCTATTGGTAAGGCCAAATTTGTCAGCGAAGGTGAAGAAATTTCAATTATTACTTATGGAATGGGAGTACATTGGGCAAAAGAAATTATTAATGATTTAAATATTTCTGCAGACCTTTTGGATCTCAGAACCTTAATACCATGGGATAAAGAGGCGGTTACAAAAACTGTAAAAAAAACCGGAAAAGTTTTAGTTTGTCATGAAGATACGATTACTGGTGGAATAGGAGCAGAGATTGCTTCTTGGATTTCAGAAAATTTATTTGAGTTTTTAGATGCGCCCGTTCTTCGTGAAGGAAGCTTGGATATGGCGGTTCCTTTTGCAAAAAACCTTGAAAAGGGTTTTTTGCCTAAAGAGAGGATAAAGGAGAAAATAATTCGGTTGAATACATATTAATCTGTTATAATTTGGCTAAAACATTGCGCCAAATCTAAATTAAAAATATTTTTGAAAAAAAGGTGTTTAAAATAAAGATTAAAATAAGATTATATATATAAAAATAGCATATAAATCCAAAGCTGGTTGTTCCTTTATATTTTCTGAAGCCTTTTAAGAGAAAAAGTCAATGTGCCCTTTCTAAAACCTAAGCAAGCCAGCCGCCCATTCAATTGCATATTTTGATTTAAAATATTTCACTCTAAGCTCCAATTCTTTTTGGAGTATATCCAATACTTTCATCTCTCTTGTATTAATTAAAAACAAACTGCTTTCGCCTTGTTTAAATTTTAATTCTTCATTTCGGAGGAGATAAAAGTAATTTTGATAAATATTTTGGACTTTTACTAATTGTTGCTGAATTAATGTATTTTCATTGTAATAAGATCTTATTTTGTTTTCTACCTGCCATTGCTTCCTTATAAGTTCAAGCGATGTTTCTTTAATTTTGAGCTGAGCATTAGCGTAGTCTCCGCGAGCTTGCCTTAAGAAAAGCGGGACTTTAAAATTGATGCCCCATTTGTAATTATTTTGCAAATAAGCTCCGTTAAAATTCGATGATTGGTAATAATTTTTGCTTAAAAGGTTTGCTTGTAAATTAAATGAGGGTAAAAGTCCTTGAAATTTCAATTTTTTTTCGACATTTAATGACTTCAGCTTAAAGTCATAACTCCGCAATAAAGGATTTTGATTTTTTGATGCCTCGATAATATTTTCAGGGGTTTCTAACGGACTTATCATTAAGAATTTTATTGTATCGGGCAAAAAGTAAGAAGGCAATTGATAAGGTTTATTATTATAAGACCATAAATGGTTACACAGATCAAATTTTGCATTATTAAGTTTTAGCAGCGCGTCGGATTGATGTAGCAAATAATTTTGAACCTGTGCAAAAGCTTCTACTGTATCTGCTATGGATCTATCTCCATTTTCCAGAGAGATTTTTACTAATCTCAACCTGATATTTGCATTGTCTACATATTTTGAATAAACTTTAAATAACTGATAAGCGCCAACCCATTGATAATAATCATTGTACGCATCAAACAAAAGATCGTTGATTATTGACAGTCTTTCTTGCTCACTTTGCTCACGAAATATTTTTGCCTGGCGGAGAGTTGCTCTCCGCTTATCTATTAATAAACCTTTTCCAAGCGGTACTTCTATACCTAGGTAACTTGATTGCCCATTAGTTATCTCGGAGTTGAGATAATCACCACTATTATTCTCTATTCCTGTTTTAATATCAAAACCCGCTCTTGTTGGGAATTTTATTTCTTGATTTAAATAATAATAATAATTTTTTCCATCAAAAGTTTTTTTATTTGCGTCAAACTCTACAATAGGGTCAAAATTGCCTCTAGAGTTTAATAATTCAGCTTTGGCTTTATCAACTATAATATCTGCCTGCTTTGCAATGGGATGATACTTGCTAATCTGTGCAGTAAAATCTTCTGAGGAAAAAATTTGCAAAGTTGACTGGCTCGATGCTGAATGAATATTAATAATAAAAAACGAAAGAAGAATCCTTATTTGCATTGTGAGGCTATTTACTTTTTTCCTTAGAATAATCTGGTTTATAATAATCTGGTGGGAAACCGTTAATATTTCTCCATAACTCATAATATATTTGAACATTTTTAAGCAGTGCTATTCCGCTTGCTCCACCCCCAATTTTTAATTGTCTTGGCCAGGGTTTTACCAATGAATTTTCCGTTACTAGTAATCTGAATTTTCCATTTTTGCTAACAGAAGTTTCTATGGCAGCAACTTTGCCAGGGAATGTTCCGTAACTATTAGCAGGCCAGCCACTAAAAACTATCACTGGAAAACCATCAAATATTAATTGGACTTTTTGACCTATTGAAATTAAGGGTAAATCCATTGGTTCTACAAACATTTCTACTGCATACTCAATTTGGTCAGGCACTATTTCAGCAATCATTTCTCCTTCTTTTACTATTTCTCCAATTCCCGCATTTTTAGCTTTAGTCACTTGGCCCCTTTGGGGAGCAGTAACAAAATAAAGTTTATTTCGCACATTATAATTAGAATATTGGTTTTGAAGTTTGGACACCTCTGCATCGGTGCTAGCGGCATTTGATAATGCGGAAAAACGGTCGCCATCAGCTTTAGCAATTTTATCAGTATATTCCTGGATAGCCGATTTTTGCTCTATTTTTAAGTTGTTTAGTTCTTGTTTGTCTTGCATTAGTTTATTGCTTGTACTATTTACTTTTGCCAAGCTGTTTTGATAGTTAACTTTCCTCTTTTCAAACTCAGTGAGGGATATTGCTCCACTGTCAAACATAACTTTTGCTCCATCTATCTGCCTTTTATAAACTACAAGTTCATTGTTTTGTGCCTGAAGGTCTGCAAGGCTTGTTTGTATTTTTAGATATTGTTGAGCAATTTTATTTTCGAGCGATTGTAGTTTAAGATCAAGAGACTGCGCCAATGCTTTTGTCTGAGTTAAACCCGTCTTAGCCTTATTTTTATATTCTTCAATGCTTTGTTGCTTGGCTTGAATCTGTTTTTGTGTTCGTTCAAGTAACTGAGGGTCAAAATAATCTACTTTTACTTCACCAAGTTGCAAAATAGTATCGCCTTCTTTCACAAAATCCCCTTCCTTTACAAACCATTTTACCACTTGCCCTGCTATAACTGCATGCAATTCTTGCGGCCTATGCTCTTGTTTTAATGTGGTTATTATACCTTTGGCTCTAATATTTTGGGTCCATGGCAAAAGCATAGTAACAACAATGAACGCAAGTAGACCCCAAAGCCAATATTTCACATTGTTCTTAACGCCAATCTTATAAATGCTACGAAAAGAAGAAAGTTTATTATCGCTTTCAGCTATTTCTTCTATGCTACTTTCCAAATATTTTCCCATATCTATTTAACAGGTATAGTACCATTTTCCATTCTAAATACTTTATCGAAATATTCTTTTATATTTCCCATTCTGGACGCTATAATCACAGTTGCCCTGCTTCTCCTTATATAATTGAAAGTTTCGTTTATTTGATCTTTGTTAAGATGGTCGAAAGGTTCCTTTAATAGTAGTAAACGATTATCACCAAGTAAAGCGCGCATTAATAATATATTTTTACGCACCGCTTTGGGCAAATTGCTCCCTATGGGAGTAAGTATAGTATCGAAACCTTCTTTGCGAGAATTTATATATTGATCAAGGCCAAGAATATTGGTTAATTCCAAAATATTTTCAAAGACAATTTTTTCATTCCCCATAGTAAGATTTTGCATAATAGAGCCTTCAAATATATCTTGGTTGCCCAAGAGTATACCGATACTTTGCCTAAGGCTTTGCAAATCATAATTAGCTATTGGTATACCATTAATCAATATTGATCCTTCATAGTTTTTAAAAGCTCCAGTAAGCAAACGCAATACCGTAGATTTTCCGGCTCCTGCCTCCCCTTTAACCAATATAATCTCACCTTTTGCCACTGAAAAATTTAAATTTCTTAATACTAATTCCCCATCGCTATAACAAAAATTAATATTATTAAATGATACTTCAAGCCCTTGAGGAGTTGGAGGTAAAGTTATGGTTCCACTTTGCTCCTTCTCTGCCTCGGCAAGAATACTTAACTTTTCAACCGAAACCAGGGCATCATATACAGTATCAAGGTTTGAAATTAATTTTTCAATAGATCCGATTATGCTTATAATTACTATATCAGCGGCTATAAATTGACCAACATTGATCTGTTGCTCTAATAATAAATATGCGCCGACAATTAGCATTGCAGCTGTAATAATTACTTTAAAATAAATCAGGCTCCAATATTGGCTTAGAAGAATTCTAAAATGACTAGTCCTGGATTTTAAATAACTGCTTACAATTTTATCGGTTTTATAAATATGCAATGCAGTATTTTTTGAAAACTTAAATGATTTAATTGTGCGTGCAATTTCCTGTAGCCATGCTGCAGTATCATATTTATATCCGCTGGCAGCAATAGCAGTATTAAGGCCCTGTGAAGAAGTGAAACGTATATAACTAAAAACAATAAATAGTAAGATAATACCAAATCCGATAAAAACAGGATGATAAAAAGCGAGCAATGATAAACCAAGCAAAACTTGTATTAAGGCTGCAGGAAGGTCAATCAGTAATTTATCTAAAGCTTTTTGTAAAGAAATGTTGTCAAAAAACTTATTTGCCATTTCAGGAAGGTATTCTCCGTCAAGCTTTTCAATATTTAATTTAGGTATCCTCTCTCCATATTCAAGTGAATACCTTACAAAAAGTTTTTGTTTAATTTTTTCAAGTATCTGTAATTGTTGCACTTGCAATAAACCATTAATAAAAACACCAAATACTACCAGACCAATAAGCACAATTATTGAGGTAGAAATGCTACCCGCCATCACAAAATTTATGATCGATTGTATACCCAAAGGCAAAGAAAGTTGAACTAATCCAGCTAAAATCGAATACATATAAATTACCCCTATATCTATTTTATCAGGAATTAGTGTTCGGTAAAGTTTGATTATTGAGTTTGAAAAAGAAATGTTTTTTAAGGCCATTAAAGTTACAAAAGGTTATAATTGATATTATTAATCATTACAAATGAATATTATTAATGTAAATATGATACTTTTAATTTTTATTCAATCGTTTGATTTCAAAAGTCAATCTATTCAATTTTAATTACTTTTTCTCCCGCCAAAATGATATACATTCTGGTTTAATGAAGGGTAGGACTCGTCCGATTATTCTAAATCATTTCAGCGTAATATACCTTTTTCATCTTTATAATAATCTAAGGCACTGCTGTATTTGCACCCCTCATTAAACACAATTATTTTATATTAGTTTACTTCTTTAAAAAAATAATTTGATTAAGATATTAAACAAACTAAATTTAACTGTTCGTGTTAAAACAATAAAAAATTTAAATGCTCTCCAGAAAATGGCGGATACGGATTAGGTACTTATCAGGTTTTTTTAAACTGATAAGATTAAATAATTTATTAATTATAATTTTCACCCAATACCTGGTACGTATTTTTTTAACAGGACCGAAAGAAAGTTGGAAAACTATCATTGCTGATCCACATTTATTTTTATTGAGTTTGAGTACTTTAATAATGGCAAGTGCTGGTTATATGATTAATGATTATTATGATGTTAAGATCGATACAATTAATAAACCCCGAGATGTTGTAGTTGGTAGGCTTTTCCGCAGGCGGCGTGTTTTAATATTTAATATTGCATTAAACCTTTTAGGTATTTTACTTGGCTTTTACTTAAGTATTAGCGTTGGAATTATAAATATACTCGCAGGTTTTTTTTTATGGTTATATTCAAATCAGTTAAAACGACTTCCATTTGTTGGCAATTTTACAATTGCGGCTCTCACGGCACTTTCACTTTTAATCGTGTTGGCTTATTTCCCTGAAAAACATTTAAGGGTATTTACATTCGCCATATTTGCATTTTTTATTTCTCTAATAAGAGAAATTATAAAAGATATAGAGGATATGAAGGGTGATGCTACATTCGGCTGTAAAACATTACCTATTCTTTGGGGAATTCGGCGTACAAAAAATTTAATTTATTTTTTAATAATAGACTTATTTGTTTTGTTGGCTGCCTTTGGTTATTATTTAAAAGTATTCTGGAACGTTCAGTTTTTAATTATTTACGGAACCGTTTTTGTAATTATTCCATTGCTTTTTTTTAATTATAAGCTTTATGGGGCTGATACCAAAAAAGATTTTAAATACTTGAGCTCTTTATGCAAAATGATTATGCTGGGAGGGGTGACTACAATCATGTTAATGTAAAATTAGAAATTGCTTTCTGATCTTATTAAAACATGTAAGGGTGAAAAACACCTGATACACCTGAAGTTCAATTTTAAACTTATAAAACCTTTTAATCGCATGAGAATGAAACAATTAATACTTATTATCCTTTTTTTTGCAATAATATCAAATTTATATGCTCGTGGAAAACACAAGACATATAATGCAAATATTAAATACATGGATGGAAAAAGGAATAGGGGACAATTAATAGCTGTAATGGATTCATCTCTTGTTATCGTTACATTATCACATGATACTGTAACTGCTTTAGTGACAGATATTAAAAAATTTAATATAAAAAAGAAATTTAAACAATTCCAAAGCTCTTTTATAATTTTCGGAGGCACGTTCCTTATTACAGGTTTATATTCCTATATTGATCAATCACAAGGTTATTACTTTGGCCGTACTGGAAGTTCTATAATTTTAGGAGTTGCTGCGGCACATGCAATAGGATTACCGGCTGCAGGCTTGGCTATTGGACTAAAAGAACTGCTTCATAAAAAATATATTATAAATGGTTCTCAAATTAAATACGGTTATGTAAAAACTTACTTAAAAAGATATTTAAATAACTAAATTTTTTATAATAAAAACAGATTGAATATTAATTATCATCCTAAACATGTCAAATTCCAGCTTTTTAAAAGTATTGCTATTTAATAGGTAATAATTAAATTGTCAAGTGAAAACACCTGGTAAGTCGAAATCTTATTTATAAAATGTAGAATTCCACATTCCATTATTAATAATTCCAATCACTTTTCCTTTTAATGTCATACCAATAAAAGGTGAATTTTTTGATTTGGAAATAATATTTTCTTCTTTATAAATCCATTCTTTCTTTTCATTAAAAAAAGTAAGGTTTGCCATAGAACCTTCTTCAATTTTTGGAATATAAATATTTAAAACTTCTCTTGGTCCTTTTGTAAATTTTTCGATTAATTTTAAAAGGTTTAATCTTTTATTATATGTATTGATCACCGAAAAAGCGGTCTCCAAACCTATTATACCAAATTCAGCCATATCAAATTCCAAGTTTTTACCTTCTTCTTCAAGTGGTTGGTGATCTGATACAATCACATCAATTGTTCCATCTTCTAATCCTTCCCAAAGTGCATCAATGTCATTTTGATTTCTAAATGGTGGGTTAACTTTATATACTGAATCAAAATCTGCAAGTGCAGAATCTTCAAATGCAATTTGATGAGCTGCAATATCGCATGTCACTTGTAAGCCATTCTTTTTCGCCTGTCTTATAATTTCAATAGATTCGGAAGTTGAAATACAAGAAAAATGTATTTTTCCTCCTGTATAAGCTAAAATTTTAAGGTCGCGCATTATCATCATGCTTTCAGCCATTTTTGGCATTCCTTTCATTCCAAGTAAGGTTGCAGTCAAACCCTCATTCATTACTCCAAACTTTGTAAGCAAAGTATCTTCAGGTCTGTTGATAAACAAGCCTCCAAAAGGTTGCATATACTGCAATACCTTTAAAACCATGTCAGAATTTTGCAAAGGATGATTACCATCCGAAAACGCTACTGCACCTGCATGATGTAAATCAATCATTTCTGTTAATTCAACACCTCTATTATCAAGAGTAACAGCGGCAATGGGATGTATAAGCACAGCATGAATGGCTGCTTTTGTTTTTTGATAAAGGATTGATTCTTTTGTTTGAACAACCGGATGAGTATTCGGTAAAACAGCGATTTCGGTAAAACCACCTGCTGCTGCTGCGTTTTTAACAGAAAAAAGATCTTCCTGATACTCATTACCTGGGTCACCGGTACTTACTCGCATATCAAACCATCCAATCGAAACTTTTAAATCTTCTTCTTCAATAATTAAATCGGCTTCAGTTTCAATTTTATCTTCAATCTGTGAAATTATTCCGTTTACAATTAAAATTGATTTAACAGATCCATCATAAGGAGATTGTGAATCAATAATTTCTGCTGCTCGGATGAGAATTTTCATGAAATATTTTCTTAAGAATCATTTTGTGTGTACAAAAATAAGGAGAAGATATTTAAAACAATATTTAAATTAACCTGTCATTAATTAAATCAAATAATTTTAAAAAAAATATCAATTTATCAATATCAGTATATTCATAATCTAAATTTCATTTTATCATTTAAATTTGTTCAGTTATTATTTTTTTAAAAATATATCTGGAATATTTAAATTTTTTAATCTTTTCAACGAATATTATATTTGAGTAAAAATTATTAAAAAAATGGATTGTTCTAATAATTTTTAAATTAAGATTAACTCGTTAAATAAAATATTTAAATAGTAAGTAAAGATGGAAACGGAAGAAATTGAAATAAAATGGAATAACTTATTATTAGAAGTTAAAGAATTAATTGGAAAAAAAATATTAAATATTAATAACCTTTTATTTTTAATTGGAGTACAGGAGTTAGGTAAAGGCCCACAAAATTTTTCAAAAGAGCAAAAACAAGATTTAATTCATGTTGCGGTTTGTAAAATTTTATCTGCAGATGGATATTATAAATTTGAAAAACTAGATGAACAAGGCTGGCCACATTATACATTGGGTAAACCAATCCCTTTTAATGATGTGTTGGGTCAAGAAAATTTTTTAAAAAAATATATTATTCAATATTTCGAAAATGAAATATTAATAAAAAAATAAATTGAAAATAATTTCATACAATGTTAATGGTATCCGTTCTGTAATTTCAAAGGGGTTTATAAATTGGTTATCAGCAACAAATGCCGATATTGTTTGCCTACAGGAAGTAAAAGCATTGCCAGAACAATTAGATTTAAAACTTTTTGAGAAATTAAATTACCAAACATTTTGGCATCCGGCAGAAAAAAAAGGTTATAGCGGAGTGGCAATATTTACTAAAGTTCTATTCAAACAAATTGTAATTGGTTGTGGCAATGATATGTATGATAGAGAAGGGAGGGTGATAAGAATTGATTTTGAAGATTATTCTGTTTTAAATGTATATATGCCTTCGGGATCAAGTGGCGAGGCAAGACAAGCTTTTAAAATTGAATGGCTCAGTTTTTTTTACGATTATGTTATTAATTTAAAACAAAGTATACCCAACTTGCTAATTTGCGGGGATTATAATATTTGTCATCAGCCCATTGATATTCATAATCCAAAATCAAATGCAAATAGTTCAGGGTTTTTGCCAGAAGAAAGAGAATGGATTAGTAAATTTTTAAACTCTGGCTTTGTTGATACTTTTAGGCATTTTAACAAGGAGCCACATAATTATACATGGTGGAGTTTCAGGGCTGGATCTCGAGGGAAAAATTTAGGTTGGCGTATTGATTATCATTTGGTAACTAGAAGCCTTGAAAAATTATTAAAAAGATCAGTTATTTTAAAAGAAGTTACTTTTTCCGATCATTGTCCAATTCTTATTGAAATTTAAAAAACCTTATTAATTCTAATTTTTTTTATGAAGCATTTTAAACAATTAATTTTTTTTCCTTTTGCAATTATTTTTCTTTTAGTTAACTCATGTAAAGAAAAAGAATCCTCTCATTCTAAACAATCGGAAGCAAAAGGCGGAAAATCTTACGGTGGTGTATTTAGGTTAAGTGAAGCAGAATATATAAAAAATCTTTTTCCACCAAGCATTACTGATAATTTTTCTTATCGCATAGCGTCTCAAATTTATGAAGGGCTTTTTAAATTTGATCCTCGAAATTTAAAAGTAATAAATTCATTAACAGAAAGTTACACGGTAGATTCAACTGCAACAATTTATACAATTAAATTAAAAGATAATGTTTTCTTTCACAACGACGACTGCTTTAGTAATGGTGGAGCAGGGAGAGAGATGACTGCCGAGGATGTTAAATACTGTTTCACACAATTGTGTACTCAATCAGGATCTAATTTAAATTTTATTTTATTCAAAGATATTTTAAAAGGGGCGAATGCATATTTTGCCGCAACCGAAGGTAGTAAAAAGCCAAATTTTGAAGTTGAAGGAATAAAAGTAATTGATAAAAAAACAATTCAATTAACACTAGAAAAACCAAATTCGATTTTCATTTATAATTTGGCTCGCGCAGGAGCAATGATTTATCCTAAAGAAGCTTTTGAAAAATATGGTAAAGAAATGAGGATTAAATCAGTTGGTACTGGTGCTTTTTATCTTGCACAAGTAGATGAAGGCATTTCAATGATTTTAAAAAGAAATGAAAAATATTATGGTGTTGATTCTTTAGGAAATAAACTTCCATTTTTAGAAGCGATAGATATTAAATTTATTAAAGATAAAAAAAATGAGCTTTTTGAATTTCAAAAAGGAAATTTAGATATGCTTTATCGAATCCCAACTGAGTTCATAATTGATGTTGTTTCTGAAATGGGTAAACAACCATTGCAAGGTGAGTATCAAAAATATGAATTACAAAGATCTCCGGAAATGTTAACTCAATTTTTAGTTTTTCAAACAGAAAAAGGTATTTTTAAAGATAAAAATGTAAGGAAAGCAATATCGTATGCTATTGACCGTGAAAAGATTTTAAATTTTGTTCTCAATGGCGAAGGTGATGCGCCTGGCCTACACGGTGTTACACCCAATGTATATGTAGATTATAAAATAAATAAGATTAAGGGATATGGTTTTAGCAAAGACTCTGCTCAATTCTTTTTAAAAAAAGCAGGGTATGGTGGAGGAAAAGGATTTCCTAAAATTGTATTGAAACTTAACTCAGAAGGGAATAGAAATAATTATGTAGCGGTTGAAATACAAAAGCAACTGAAAGATTTTTTAAATATTGATGTTGAATTAGAAATCATTCCTTTTGCAGAATCAATTGATGATGCATTAAAAGGTGATTATCAA
>Ga0123337_10005971_pt1 | contig 11773 bp, 9 predicted proteins | sample frozenSSSSmetaG_FD_89792 | JGI IMG/M metagenome (GOLD analysis project Ga0123337, IMG submission 89792) | Glacier valley bacterial and archeal communities from Borup Fiord, Nunavut, Canada, to study Microbial Dark Matter (Phase II) -... | ecosystem: Environmental > Aquatic > Freshwater > Ice >...
GCCTTGCGGGTGGCCAAGGCGCACATCAGGCCGGTCACGGCGGCAGCGCCGCCCATATCGCCCTTCATGTCTTCCATATTGGCGGCCGGCTTGATGGAAATGCCGCCGGTATCGAACACCACGCCCTTGCCGACGAAAGCGAGCGGCTCAACATCGGCCTTGTCGCCGCGCCACTGCATGACGACCAGACGTGCCGGTCGGTCTGAGCCCTGGGCGACGCAGAGCAGCGAGCCCATGCCGAGCGCTTCCAGGGCGGCGGGTTCAAGAATTTCGATCTCGACGCCCAAAGCGGCGAGTTCGGCAGCGCGGGCCGCAAACTCGACCGGGCCGAGTACATTGGCGGGCTCATTGAGCAAATCACGCGCCAGCAAAGTGCCATCGACGGTGGCCCCACGGTCGGCAATTGCCAGATCGGCGGCGGCCGGATCGGCGACATGCAGGGTGATGGCAAGATTGGCGGGGCCGTCATCGGCACGCACGGATTTGTATTTGTCGAAGCGATAGTGGCGCAGGCGCAGGCCGGCGGCCAGCTCGGCCACCGCTGCCGGCGTGGCGCCGGCTTCGTCGAGCACGACGGCGACCGTTTCAGCCCTTGTGACGGCAATCTTGGCGAACAGCGAACCGCCCCGGTCGGTCCAGCCATTGAGCGGCACGTCGTCCTGGGCATTGCCGCTGCCGAGCACCAGCACATGCATGCCGCCCTGCCCGATGATGTCGAGCGCCTGGCCCTGGCGTCCCTTGAAGGCCCCGGCAGCGCTGGCCTGGGGCCAGTCCAGACCGGTGGTAGCCCAGACGGTGGACGCGGCCCCTGAAGGCGCCGCGCCTTCGGCAGCGTAGAGGACGATGAGGGGTGCAGAAACGCCTGAATGGGCAGACGTGCGAATATGGAGAGTCTGGGGCATGAGGGCCTTGATGGGCGGGGGGCGCGTGCGGCGCGAAGGAATGATGGGCTTACATTGATTTGTTTGGGCGGCGCGTCAATCCCGCAACAGGATCTCCCCCAAATCACAATGGACCGTTTGAGCGCTTGTCTGACCCCGCGAACTGCACCAAGGTCGATGCGTAGATTGAACCATAATTGCGGCACCTGGGGACGTTAGTCAGACAGTATGAAGCGACTGACGGCTTATCTTGCGCGCCTGTTCGTCACCGATGCGGCGATCCTGTTCGGCGTGGTGTGTTTCCTGCTCTGGCTGGTCAACTGCCTGCGCTCGTTCGACGTAGTGTCGGTGAAGGGCCAGGGCGTTGTCACGCTGGCGCTGCAGGGGCTGCTCACCCTGCCCCCGCTGGCGGTATCGTTCTTTTATGTTTGCATCGGCATTGGCCTGGTTCGGGCGTTGCAGGCCCTGCAGGGCAATCGTGAACTGCACATCATCCATACCAGCGGCGGCCTTGGCTCGCTCTGGAAAGCCACGGCGATCGTGGCCGGCGCCGGCGTGGTGGGGGTCCTGCTGCTGTCGAACTTCATCGAACCCGATGCCAATCGGCGCCTCAACGTCCTCAGCGCCAGCGTGGCGGCCGACCTGGTCAGTTCAACGCTGAAGCCGCAGCGGTTCACCCAGGTGACGCCTGGCGTGGTCATGCTGATCGGCGGACGATCGGGCGATGGCGAAATCCAGCAGTTCTTTGCCGATGACCGGCGCGATCCGGAAACAAGACGAACCTATGTGGCTGAGTCGGCGCGGGTATCGACCGATGGCGACACCTATGTACTCGAACTGCGCGACGGGTCGCTGCAGAACACCGGCGCGGATGGAAGGTTTTCCGAGGTCACCTTTGCCCGCTATGACGTCAATGTTGATCGCTTTTCCCAACCGGTCGGCCAGAGCGACGGGCTTTACCAGACCGACAGCCTGACGCTGGTGCAGCGGGCCATGGAAACGGGGGTGTGGCCGCAGGAGCTGCTGACGGTGCTGGGCAACCGGGCGGCAGAGGGCCTGCGCGTCATCGGCATCTGCATGCTGGTGCTGGCGATGGCGGGCTTTCCGAACGGCAGGCGGCCGCGCTTCAACCTGCCGCTCGAGGCCGTCGTGCTGCTGATCGCCTTTGGTGAGCGTGGCATCAGCGCCTATAGTCCGCTGGGTCCGTCGACGGGCGCGCTGGCCATGATCATTATCGGGGGCGGTGCGCTGCTGATGCTGAGCTGGCCGCGCCGACTGCGGGGAGTGGCCGCATGACCCGGATCGACTGGCTGGTGCTGAACCGCCTGGGCAGCCGGATCGGGGTCACGGTGCTGATCTTTTACGGCATCATCATGCTGGCGGAATCGCTGGACACCTGGCGCTTCAACTTCGTGGCGGACAATTACGGACTGCCGATGGCCGCCCTGATGGTGGCCATGAGTGCAGTGCGCTGGACGATCAAGACACTTCCGGTCACCGTATTGATGGGCGCCATCCTGGGTTTTCTCGACCTCAAGGCCCGCCATGAGCTGACGGTGATCCAGTCGAGCGGTATCTCGATCTGGCGGGCGGTACGGGCCCCGACCATTGCCCTGGCCGTGCTGAGCCTGGCGATTGCGCTGGGCGGGGAAACCGCCAGCACGATGATCAATCGCGGGCTCTACCCGACCCCACCCGGCCAGGCGAGCCTGCAGACACCCGCCGGAGAAATCTGGCTGGAGCAGCGCAGCGGCGATACGCATTACCTGATGATGGCGACTGGCATGCAGCCGGGCGGCGCGTTGCTGGGCAATGTCACCGTCTTTCCGCTCAGTGGCGGGGAAGACACCCGCATCGAGGCGCCCGAGGCGCAGCTGCAGGCGGGCGAATGGCTGCTGCCGACGGCCGTGATCCGCAATGCCCACCAGGCGGCGCGAACGGTCTACAATTATCGGCTGCCCACCACTTCGAGCCCCGCCGAAATCAGCCTCAAGCTGGCATCCACCGAGGACATGACGTTTTTCGAGCTGGCCGCCCTGCTGCGGGCCGGCGTGGCGGACGAATCGATCCGCAATGCGGCGACCATGCGCACGATAAAATTGCTAGCCCTGCCGCTGGTGCTGACGGGTTCGCTGTTCATTGCCTTTGCGTTTACCGCAGGTTATCGAAGGTCATCTAGTTATGGTCCAGCGGTCCTTTACGGGATCGTGCTGGGGTTTGTCGTGTTCGTGATTACCGAGATGGCCGACCGGGCGGGGTCGACCGGCGTCCTCGACCCCACGTTTGCGGCAGTCGGGCCAGCATTTGTGGCCATCGTCATTGGCGTGACGGTGCTGCTGCACAAGGAAGACGGGCGCGCGTGAGAAAATTGGGCTGGAGCGATTTGTTGACGTCGGCGCTCCGCCTGGCCAGTGCCAGTACGGTAGTGGCGATGCTGGCCGTGTCCGGCGTGGCGGCGCAGGGCCTGATTCCGCCAGATTTCTACAATGCCCCGATCGATCCGAGCGCCCCTTCGGAAATTGCCGCCAATACGCTGAGTTTCGATCCCGAAGCCGATGTCATCCGGGCCAATGGCGACGTGGTGCTCAAGCGCGGCGGCTATACGCTGACGGGGCAGGATCTGGTGTATCAGCGCGCCAGCGGCGAACTGAAATTCACCGGCGCGGTGACCATTGAAGACCCCTCAGGCAATCTGACGAATACCACGGACCTGCAGGTCAATGGCGGCATGAAGCAGGCCTTTCTCGAGTCCATGACGATCACGACCTACGACGGCGCCCGGATCACGGCCGACAGCACCGACTATGACGAGGCGCTCGAGACGCTGCTGATCAATGCGACCTATGCGCCCTGCGGCGAGTGCATCGACGCCAAGGGCCGGCGCATCGGCTGGTCGATGCAGGCCAAGCGGGTGATTTCGTCGTCGGACGGCTCGCTCTACATGGACCAGCCTAACCTGTCGCTGCTGGGCGTGCCGGTGGCCTGGCTGCCGTTCTTTTACATGCCCGACACGAGCGAAAGCGCCCTGTCACGCATTCCCAAGCCCAGCTACGTCTATACCGAAAAGACCGGCCACACGCTGGCCTTCAATACGACCGTCTATTCGACCCCCTGGACCGATGTGGTGCTCACACCGGCCCTGATGAGCCGACAGGGGCTGCTGCTTGGCGGGGGCGTGGTGCAGCGGTTTGAGGGCGGCTCGGTCAGCGTCAAGGCCTCGGGGATCAATCAACGCGATCCGGGCGCCTTCACCTTCAGCGAAGCCCGGCGCGACTGGCGCGGGGCGATACAGACCAGCGCGAGCTTTACGCCCATCGAGGACTGGACCGTGGGCATGAGCTATTCGGTCTTTTCCGATGCTGCCTACCTGCCGGACTATACGCGGACCGACGACAAGTCCTCGGTCAACGAGATCTATGCGACCAACCTGACCAACGACACCTATATCGACGCGCGGGTGCAGAGCTTTACCCAGTTGGGCGATGTCACGGCGGCCAGCCAGGGGCAGCAGGGCGAAAACCTCCCGTCGGTGCGGTTCAACCACATCGAAGAGCTGGCGCCGGGTCAGGGCCGTATCGAGGTCAAGGGCAAGTTGCTCGGCGTGCATCGTGCCGTCAAGGCGACCACGAGCGCTGGCGGCGTGCCCTACAGCTTCGGGCAGGATGGCACCAAACAGCACGCCAATGTCGAGATCGCCTGGCAAAACCAGTATATCGGTGGCGGCGGCTTCGTCTTTACGCCCTATATGGGTGTTCGCACCGATATGGCCTATTATGAAGACAGCAGCGCGGGCGGCCCGGGGCCCACAAGCCTGTTCAGCGCTACGCCGATAGCAGCGATGGATGTGCGCTACCCGATGGTGGCCAGCGACGGACAGACCGTGCATCTGATCGAACCGATCGCGCAGCTGGTCTATCGCGGCAGCAATACGACGGCCGTGGGCATCACCAATGATGACGCCCAGAGCTTTGTCTTCGATGACACCAACCTATTCAGCTACAACCGGTTTTCCGGCGGCGACCGGCAGGAGACCGGGCTGCGCGCCAATGTGGGGGCCCGCTACCAGGTCAGTTTCACAGGCGACAGCTATCTGGAGCTGATTGCCGGGCAATCCTTCCAGCTGGCGGGCACCAACGCCTTTGCGACGGCAGATGCGGCGCAGACGGCCGTGGGCAGCGGGCTCGACAGTGCGGCTTCCTATACCGTGCTGGGCGCCTATGGCGCCTTTGCCCCGGGCATCAAGCTGGGCGGCAAGCTGCAGGTCGACACGGCCCAGCCGCGGGTGGCCAGGGCAGGCCTTGGGGCGAGCATAGCCCTGGACGGCTACTCGGCTCTGGTCGACTACACCTATCTGGCCGCCAATCCGGCGGCGGGCGTGGTCAATGACCAGCACGAGATCGGCGCCGGGGTCGGCGTGCCGGTTGCCGACTACTGGACCATCAGCGCCAGCAGCTACTGGGACCTTAAGGCCAATAGCCTAGCCTCGATCGGCGGGGGCATCCAGTATGACGACGGTTACCTGATGATCGGCGCCAATGCCAACCGCACCGGACCGACCCATACCTCGCCCAATGCCACGACGGTCACGGCCAGCTTTGCCATCAAGGCGCCGGCGGGTCTCAATCTGGGCTATACGCGCGACCTCACGCCGGGCCTCTAGCCCCCGAACCGGATTTTGGCCGCAATGTGCGGGCAATTGACAGCGAGGGATTCCCGCCGCATGGAAGGCGGGCACAAGATTTCGAGGCAGAGACGATGATGGCAAATGGTTTATGGGGACGCGCAGTCGGCGCCCTGGTCGTTGGGATCGTACTCAGCGTGGCCGCCGCGATGCCGACCCTGGCGCAAAGCGTCAAGGTGACCGTCAATGGCACACCGATCACCGATCTGCAGATCTCGCAGCGCGTGAAGCTGTTTGCCCTGGAAGGCAATGGCGGGGGCACCAAAGGCGCCACCGAGCAGCTGGTCGATGAGGCCATGCAGCTGAGCGAAGCCAAGCGCCTGGGCATTACGGTGTCCAATGCGCAGATCGACGATGCCTTCCTGCAGATTGCGCGCAACCTCAAGATGAATACCGACAATCTGCGGCAGTTGCTGCAGCAGCGCGGCATCAATATCGACACCCTCAAGGACCGGTTGCGGGCCGCCATCGCCTGGAATGCCGTGACCGAGATGGCGATCATGCCGCAGGTGCAGATTTCCGAGCTGGACCTCGATCAGCAGGCCGCCAGCAAGGTGCAGGCCTATCAGGGCTTTGATTATATCCTCAAGGAAATCATCTTTGTCGGCCAGGGCTCCAGCGGCCGGACCGGCCAGGCCAACCAGTATCGCAGCGGCTTTGCCGGCTGCGACACGGCGGTCGACCTGTCGCTGAACTTTACCGATGCGGCCGTGGTCGATGTCGGTCGCCGCCACGCCACGCAGTTGCCTGAAGCCATTGCCCAGGAACTGGCCGGGCTCAATGTGGGCGGCATTACCAAGCCGCGCGTCGTTGAGAATGGCGTGTCCATGCTGGCCGTATGCGAAAAGACCCAGGCCGAAGACCTGACCTTCATCAAGAGCGAGCTGCGCTCCGAAGCCGGCGACAGCGCGCTGGGCGGCCAGACAGCCACCTATCTTGAAGACCTGCGCAAGCGCACCAAGATCATCTACAACTAAGCTGCGGGCCCGCCGGACGGGCCCGTCAGCCATCCGCCGTGGGGGCCGAGATGCACAAGCCGCTGGCCATCAGCATGGGCGAGCCGGCCGGCGTCGGCCCCGACATCGCGCTGCAGCTCTATGCGCGGCGTGCTGAGCTCAACCTGCCCGCCTTTTGTCTCTTCGGTCATGCCGATTTCCTCGCGGCGCGCGCGGCCCGCCTGGGGCTCGACATTGCCTTTGCCGCCGTCGGACCTGATGGGGCCGTGGCGGCCTTTGCCGAGGCCCTGCCGATCGCGGCGATTGACGGCAATGTGCCCGACCAGCCGGGGCAGTCGTCCCCGCTGTCGGGTCATGCGGTCATTGCCAGCATCGAGGCGGCAGTGGCGGCAACGCTCAGGGGCAGCTGCCGCGCGCTGGTGACCGGCCCCATCCACAAGGCAGCGCTCTACCAGGCCGGCTTCAAGCATCCCGGGCATACCGAGTTCCTGGCGGCGCTCTGTGCCCAGGGTGGCACACCCAAGCTGCCGGTGATGATGCTGGCGCATGGCGGGCTGCGCGCGGTGCCGGTGACCATCCATGTGCCGATCCGCGATGTGCCAGGCCTCCTGACCAAGGCGCTGATCGTGGAGACAGTGCGGGTGGTAGCGCATGACCTCAAGCAGCGCTTCGGCATTGCCAATCCACAGATCGCGGTAGCCGGCCTCAACCCGCATGCGGGCGAAGGCGGCAGCATTGGCCGCGAGGACCTCGAGATCGTCGGGCCGGCCGTGTCGCAACTGCAGTTCGAGGGCCTGGGGGTCACAGGGCCGGTGCCGGCCGATACCCTGTTCTACCCGCCGCACTGGGCGCAATATGACGCCGTCGTGGCGATGTATCACGACCAGGCGCTGATCCCGATCAAGACGGTGGCCTTCGAGGATGCCGTCAACGTGACGCTGGGCCTGCCCATCGTGCGCACCTCGCCCGACCATGGCACGGCCTTCGATCTGGCCGGTACCGGGCGGGCCTCCCCCAAGAGTTTTCTCGCCGCCATCGAAATGGCGGACGCAATGACGGCGAACCAATGAGCCAAATCGACAATCTGCCGCCGCTGCGCGAGGTCATCGCGGAACACGGGCTGCGTGCCAAGAAGGAGCTGGGACAGAACTTCCTGCTCGACCTCAACCTGACGGCGCGCATTGCGCGCGTGGGCGGCTCGCTGGAGGGCGTGCGCGTCATCGAGGTGGGTCCGGGCCCGGGCGGCCTGACCCGGGCGCTGCTGGCCGAGGGCGCGCGCGAGGTCATTGCCATCGAGCGCGATGCAAGGGCCCTGCCCGCTTTGGCGCAGATTGCCGAGGCCTATCCGGGCCGGCTGACAGTGATCAGCGGCGATGCGCTGGAGATGGACTACCGGACGCTGGCGGACGGGCCGACGCGGATCATCGCCAACCTGCCCTACAATATCGCCACGCCGCTGCTGACAGGCTGGCTGACGCTGGACCCCTGGCCATCGTTTTTCGAGAGCCTCACGCTGATGTTCCAGCGCGAAGTGGCCGAGCGCATCTGCGCGCAGCCCAGCGAGGATCCCTATGGCCGGCTCGGCGTACTGGCGGGCTGGCGCAGCGATGCGCGCATGGCCTTCAATGTGAGCCGAGAGGCCTTCGTGCCCTCCCCCAATGTCACCTCGACCGTGGTGCACCTGGTACCCAAGGCAGTCGATGCCGACATTGCGGTCAAGCATGTCGAGCAGATCACCAAGGCCGCCTTCGGCCAGCGGCGCAAGATGGTGCGGCAGAGCCTGAAAGCCACCGGCGTACCGGTCGAGGGGCTGCTGGCCGCGGCCGGCATTACCGGCAGCGAGCGGGCGGAAGACCTGCCGATCGCGGTGTTCCTGGCCATGGCACGCGCCCTGCCCGAGCTGCGGCGGGCGCAGGGTCAGGGTTAAGGCCTTGATTCAAGAGCCTGTCAGAGAGAATCGATCTGGTTCTGCAAGTCCTTGACGAAGCTGTTCAAATTGATCTGGCGCTCCCGTTCGAGGCGCGCTGAGACCAGAATTGAGCGTACGCGCTGGGTCGAGGCTTCGAGGTCTTCGTTGACGATGACATAGTCATATTCGGCGAAGTGTTCCATCTCGATGCGGGCATTGCGCAGCCGGGTTTCGATGGTGCCGACGCTGTCCTGGGCGCGGCGTTCCAGCCGAGCGCGCAATTCCTTGATCGAGGGGGGCAGGATGAACACGGTCACCATGTCCTTGCGGCTGTTGCGATAGAGCTGCAGCGTGCCCTGATAATCGACATCGAACAGGATGTCGTTGCCGGCGGCGAGCTGCTCTTCGACATGGGCGCGCGGCGTGCCGTAGAAATTACCATGCACTTCCGCCGATTCCAACATTTCGCCATCGGCCTGCATACGCTTGAAAGTCGCGACATCGACGAAGTGATAGTGCTTGCCATCGACCTCGTCGGTGCGGCGCGCCCGTGTGGTGGCCGAGACCGAGAGGCGAATATTGGGATCGGCACCGAACAGGGCGCGGGAAATAGACGACTTGCCGGCGCCCGAAGGCGAGGCAATCACCAGCATGACGCCACGACGCTGAAACTCCATCAGCCAATTCCTATTCGATGTTCTGCACTTGCTCGCGTAGTTGATCGATCGCCGCCTTGAGGTCAAGACCGATGGCGGTCAGCTCCACCGCATTGGATTTGCTGCACAGGGTATTGGCTTCGCGGTTGAATTCCTGGGACAGGAAATCGAGCCGCCGCCCGACGGCCCCGCCCCCGCAAATCAGCTGGCGGGCACTGGCAAGATGGGCCGCCAACCGGTCGAGCTCTTCGCGGATATCGGCCTTGGTGGCGAGCAGCAGCGCCTCCTGCACCAGCCGGTCCTCGGACAGGCTGACGTCAACGGCAAGATCGGCGATCTGCTGGCGCAGCCGCTCGCGAATGACTTCGCGGCTGCGTGCCGGATGGGTTTCGGCTTGAGCGATCAGCGCCTCGATCTCCGCCAGGCGATCGAGCAGGACGATGGCGATGCGGTTACCCTCCTGGCGCCGGGCCAGCACGAGATCGACAAGGGCCCGGGATACGGCGTCCATGATGGCGATGCCAAGACTGTCTTCGGCGGCAGCGGTGAGCGGCTGATCGCGCTGCTCAAGCACGCCCGGCAGGGCCAGGATGCCATCGAGGCTGGGCGGGGCGGCCACAAGCCTGCTCCCCAGTTCGGCAATAGCGGCCAGTACCGTATCCAAAGCCTGCTGGTTGAGACGGACGTGGCCGCCGGCGCCGTCGCGCTCAATGGCCAGATTGCAGGTGATGGAGCCGCGCGAGACCATCTTGCCGATCAGCTGGCGGATCTCGCTCTCGAGGGCGTCAAAGCCGGGCGGCAGGCGCATGCGGACGTCGAGGCCGCGCGAATTCACCGACTTGATCTCGCAGGTGAAACTGGCACCCGGCACCGCGCCGGTGGCGCGGGCATAGCCCGTCATGCTGGCCAGGGTGTGGCTCACTGGGCAGCCGGCGCGTCGGCCTCTTCCCCGGCCTCTTCATCCTCCAGCGCCTGACGCGCCGCCTCGGCCTCGTCGGCCAGCTTGCGGTACTGGGCGACGTTCTGGCGGTGCTCGGCATAGGTCTCGGCAAAAACATGGCCTTCGCTGGGCGAGGCACCCTTGGCCACGAAGTACAGATAGTCGTGGCTATCGGGATTGGCCACGGCCTGAAGCGCCTCGATGCCGGGATTGGCGATGGGCGTGGGGGGGAGACCATCGATCTGGTAGGTGTTGTAGTCGGTCTGGGCCTCGATCTCGGAACGGCGCAGGCCGCGGCCGAGCGGCGCCTCGCCCTTGGTGATGCCATAGATGATGGTGGGGTCAGACTGCAGGCGCATGCCTTCGCGCAGGCGATTGACGAAGACCGCGGCAACCTGGGGGCGCTCGGAAGCCACACCGGTCTCGCGCTCGACGATGGAGGCAAGGACCAGCAGCTCTTCGGGCGTTTCGATGGGGAGGTCAGCTTGGCGGCTGGCCCAGACTTCTGCCAGGGCCGTGGTCATGGCCGCCTGCATGCGGTCGATAACGGACTGGCGGGTATCGCCGGGGACGTAATCATAGCTGCCGGGCAGGACGGAACCTTCGGGCGGCAGGCTGGCCACTTCGCCGATCAGGTTCTCATTGGCATTGACGCGCTGCAGCACTTCGAAGGTGGACCAGCCTTCGGGGATGGTCACGGCATAGCGGATCGGATTGCCCTCGGTGAGCTCGACGAGGATATCGTCCATGCTGGCGCCGGGCGGAATGCGGAAATCGCCAGCCTTGAGCGCCGCGGCACGTTCGAGCGCGCGACCGCCGAGCTGGAAGATGTAGCGGTTGGAAATCAGCCCCTGTTCTTCAAGGCGCGTGGCGATCGAGCCCAGACCGGAGCCTGATTCGACACGGAAAACCGTCTCCTCGCCCAGCGGACCGTCGCCATAGAACTGGGAGGCGCCATAGAGAAAGGCGCCGCCGGCCAGCAGCAGGCCGAGCACCAGCAGGGTCAGCAGGCCATTGAGGATGTCGACAAAGCCGTTGCGCGAACGGCGGCGCGGGCGCCGGGCCTTTGAATCATTCATGGTGCAATTCAACCTTGCTGCGCGATCGCGCCAGCGGCGCGTAAATGGGGATGCAAATCAGCGGCGCGCCGCGACAGCATGGCGGTCATTGTCGGCAGGACGCGTGGCAAAAACAAGAGGCACATCGCGTCTGGCGCGACGCGCCGGTGTTGAAAAATCAGTGAACCTTGCGCATGACCAGGGTCGCATTGGTGCCGCCAAAGCCGAAGCTGTTGGAGAGCGCCACGTTGATTTCCTTCTTGAATGCCGTCTTGGGCACCAGATTGATCACCGTCTCGACCGAGGGATTGTCCAGATTGAGGGTCGGCGGCGCGATATTGTCGCGCATGGCCAGCAGCGAGAAGATGGCCTCGACCGAGCCGGCGGCGCCCAGCAGGTGGCCGACGGCCGACTTGGTGGAGCTCATGGCCACGTTCGGCGCGGCATCGCCCAGCATGCGGGTCACCGAACCGAGTTCGATCTCGTCGCCCAGTGGCGTCGAGGTGCCGTGAGCGTTGATATAGTCGATATCGGCAGGGGTGATGCCGGCGCGCTTGATGGCGGCCTGCATGCAGCGGAAGCCGCCGTCGCCATCCTCGGAGGGCGCGGTAATGTGATAGGCATCGCCCGAGAGGCCATAGCCGATGATTTCGCCATAGATCTTGGCGCCACGCGCCTTGGCGCGCTCGTAA